>JGI24023J19991_10000025_pt1 | contig 79828 bp, 75 predicted proteins | sample Cruoilmetagenom1_FD_19991 | JGI IMG/M metagenome (IMG submission 19991)
GATTCAGAGAGAGGCGATCAGGCGTTCCACGCGTTCGTCATGTGCTTTGAAGGGATCTTTGCAGAGGACGGTTCGCTGGGCTTGGTCATTCAATTTTAAATGCACCCAATCAACGGTGAAATCCCGTTTGCGTTCTTTCGCATGCTTGATGAATTCTCCCCGCAATCTGGCCCGCGTTGTCTGGGGTGGATGCAGTACAGCTTCTTCGATATCTGCATCGTGGACGATCTTTTCGACCATTCCTTTACGCTCTAGCAGGTAGTAGAGGCCGCGCTTTCGATTGACATCGTGATAAGCCAAATCCATCATCGCCACTTTTGGGTGCAAAAGAGAAATATTGTCCCGAGCTTGCACTGCTTCAATCATTTGGTGCTTCGCAACCCAGTCGCATTCTCGATTCAAACGAAGAGGATCTTTCTCCAGCCATGTCATGACGTGTTCCCACATCGAAAGGGCTTTATGTTCCAAAGGCGTCAAGTCATGCGTTTCAGCATATTGCAGAGCAGCTTCGAGGTTTTCGGATTGCAACTCCAGCGCAGAGGCCTCTTTCCCGTTTACAAGCCGTACTTTACGAGAGCACGTAATGTCGTGGCTGATCTCCCGAATAGCACGGATTGGGTTTTCGAGAGTTTGATCCTTCATCGAGATATTGTCCTCGAGCATATGGAGCAGAAGCGCCGTCACGCCTACCTTAAGAAAGGTAGTGTATTCACTCATGTTGGAATCGCCCACAATCACATGGAGCCTACGGTATTGCTCGGCATCAGAATGCGGCTCATCTCGTGTGTTGATAATGGGCCGGCTTCGCGTAGTGGCTGAAGAGACTCCCTCCCAGATGTGTTCCGCTCGCTGGCTCAAGCAGAACATCGCCCCACGAGCAGTTTGCAAGACCTTCCCAGCACCTGCCCAAATCTGGCGGGTCACAAGATATGGGATCAGAACATCGGCATAGGATTGAAATTCTCCGCGACGACTCATGAGATAGTTTTCATGGCAGCCATATGAGTTGCCCGCAGAATCCGTATTATTCTTAAAAAGGTAAATCTCGCCCCGTATTCCTTCTTCTTGCAGTCGTGTCTCGGCTGAAGAAAGAAGGCGCTCAAGGATTCGTTCCCCGGCTTTGTCGTGACATACCAAGTCGTAAATCGAGTCACATTCAGGCGTAGCGTATTCGGGGTGGCTGCCCACATCGAGATAGAGCCGTGCTCCGTTTTCCAAAAAAACATTGGAAGAACGTCCCCACGAAACCACTCGGCGGAACAAATATCGTGCCACCTCGTCAGGACTTAGGCGCCTTTGCCCTCGCAAAGTGCACGTAACTCCGTATTCATTCTCCAGGCCAAAAATACGTCTCTTCAAACTATCTGAAAGTCTATGTGCTCTTGAGAGGTCTCACGCCCTCTTCCTTGAAAGTCATGAAAAATCTCACGAGCATCAGCACGATTTACCGATTTCCCATCACCCGACATGCCAACAGAAAATATCCTTTCCCACGAGTTGGACGACGAAAAGAGTCCCAGCTTCGCTGATCTCTCTTGCGATACTGCCCTCTGTTTTGCAGCATCTCTCTCCCATTTTCCCAACGCGCAGCTCGTCCGGAGAGAGGGTGTTCTACGATATGGATCATGATGAAAGCCGTAATCCTCTTGAAACGCAGACAAGGAAGCACACACGAGAACTTCCTGTTGAACCTCAATATCTACCTTCGACCTTTGATCACCTCGCTGCCAGGAGTTTCTCGCATCGTGGTATCTGAAGCTGTAGCTGGTCCTGGTGGAACTCCCGCATACGATGCCATGGCTGAACTTTGGTTCGAGGACCTCGACGCTGTACGCCAGCTTGTCGCTTCTCAAGAAGCACGCGACACTGAAAAAGCAATGGAGCAGTTCGTCAATATGGACGCTTATACAACCTTCTTGAGCAGGGAACACGAAATCAGTCTTCCAAACTGACCAAGTACTTTCCAGGAAAGATCTCATAGGTTCATGCCTCGTGGAGCGAGGAGAAAAAGCGAGATCGGGAACAATCACGAAAAAGATGGAAAAAAGGAAAGGAAAAAACTATTCCTCTTCTCCTGTTCTTTCAGGTTCCGCTTGAGAAGCACCAAAAATCTCTGTCAAAGCCGCCTCATCAAAACGGCGGAAGCATCGCCTCTCCAGCGAAAAGTCGAGCATCGCCACTTCAAAATCGGCCATTTTGATGGGCCGCGATACGTGATTTGCCATCGCTTGCACGATGCGACAAAAGGCTTCAGACATGCTGAGGTCTTTTTCGTAGTGCGCTGTAGCTTTTACGTGCAGATCCTCAGCAGCACCACCCATAGTGATAATTCCTGTCTCATCTGAGATCTGACCGTCAAAAGTGACACGGTACAAACGATTGACACTGTCTGGGTCATTTTTGTCTTTGACCTCTGCGATGAGTATTTCCACCTCCCAAGGCTTCAACTCATGTGTGAATGTCGCACCAAGCTGTTGTGCGTAGGTTCCGGCAAGTGAACGGGCCGTCACATCATGACGACTATAGGAATATCCTGTGACATCAGCCTTCCGTATTCCGTAAACGCGCAAAGCCTCAAATTCGTTGTAACGACCAACAGCAGCGAAAGCAATGCGATCGTAGATTTCGGAGACTTTATGGAGAGTTCGCATCGGATTCTCAGCGATGAACAGGATTCCTTCTAGGACTTCACAGATGACAATGGACCTGCCACGAGCTATCCCTTTCCGGGCATACTCAGCCTTGTCCGCCAGTACTTGCTGGGGAGAAACATAAAAAGGCGTCGTCATTCAGTTGTCACCCCTCATCAGTGTATCGAACGCGCAATGATGCCAAGTGGCGGTCAACAATACCCGCTATTTCTTCATCATCAACGGTCTTAATACCGTCTCCAGTTACTACCGAAATATTGGGATAAATCTGCCGCAACAGATCCGGTCCACCGGTAGCCACGTCTTCGTCAGCAGCATCAATCAAAGCGCCTAGCACTATCTCAAGAGCTTCCACCCGCGACAGGTTTTCATGCCAGTTCTGTTTTATATAGGAACGAGCATGTGTTCCGCCCGATCCTGTGGCATAAAAATCGCTATCTTCGTAGCGGCCGCCAGTGACATCAAACTTATAAATACGTCCTACTTTTCGCGACAAGTCATAACCAGCGAAAAGCGGCACGACCGACAGCCCCTGCATTGCCAAGGGGAGATGTTGGCGAACCATTTCTCCTAGCCGATTTGCTTTTCCATCGAGAGATAGCCGGCGTCCTTCTATCTTTTCGTAATGTTCGAGTTCCACCTGATAAAGACGCACTAGTTCGATAGCAGGACCAGCTGCCCCTGCTATCGCGACAACCGAATAATCATCAGCAGAGAATACTTTCTCGATTGTGCGATTCGCGATGGAAAAGCCCTCGGTCGCGCGGCGGTCACCCGCCATCACGACACCTTCCGCGAACCGTAATGCCAGAATCGTCGTGCCATGAGGAGTGAGTTGGGCTGCGTCCTCAAGTAAACTAAAACGTTCAATTACGGCAGTGTCGTGGGTTGCATGAAAGTAACTCGAGAAAGAGGAGTGAAGACCCCAACGCAAGGATCTGAACGAGGAGTTCGGCTCGTAATTCTCCACGATATTGTCACTCCCCACCTTTCTGGATGTAATTACGGACGAACTCTTCAGCGTTCTCTTCGAGAACATTGTCGATCTCGTCAAGAAGATCGTCGATATCTTCTTTTAGCTTTTCCCCACGATCGCCGGCTTCGACGTCATCCTGCTCGACTTCTGTTTCTTCCCTTTTGCGACGCACCTGGCGTCGCTCTTGTTCAGACATCGGATACTCCTGCTATGCCTCTGTCTCCGCCCCATGACGCTCCGAGAGCGTTGCAGATACCCCATAAGAAATATCGGCATCCACTACTCAGACCGTAGTCTATGACATTTCCGTACTTCTACGATTTAGTCATGAAGTCAATTTCTCGATCAGTTCCGCTGGAGTGCGGCACTCATCGAGTAAAGCTCCTACAGCGCTTTTTGTTCCCCGCGTCGGATCTAGCATCGGAAGACGCTGCAAAAGATCCTCCTCCGTGTCAAACACGAGAGAGTCCCAATTGGCTGCGACAATTGACGAAGAGAAGCGATCAAGGCAACGTCCTCGAAAATAGGCTCTTGTACTCTCTGGAGGAACACGAATAGCCTCTACAACTGCCTCTTCAGACACAAGCGTCTCCAAACGTCCCGTTTGCACAAGACGGCGCGCAAGACCCTTCTTGGGGTTAACATCACTGTACTGCAGGTCGATCATGCGGAGCTTGGGACTATCCCAAGAAAGATCATTTCGCTCACGATATGCCTGAATTAAAGCCAACTTCGAGGGCCAGTCCAGCACCCCATTCAGGCGCATCGGGTCCACTTCAAGAGCGGTCAAAACCTGTTCCCAACGAGTCATGATCTCGTCGGCACAAGGGTCTGGGTCTTCGTCGCGCTCTTTCAAATACTTTTTCACTTTCTCAAAGTAGCCCCACTGAATTTCAACGGCAGTCGCAGTGCCCCCATCACTCAACTGTACGATCTGACGGCATGTAGGGTCATGGCTGATGTCGCGCATCGCCCCCACAGGATTGAGCAGCCCTATAGGCTCGATCTCCATGTCTTCAATCATGGAGAGAACAAGCGCTGTCGTCCCGATCTTAAGAAAAGTCGAAACCTCACTCATGTTGGCATCTCCCACAATGACGTGGAGGCGGCGCCATCGAGAAGGATCGGCATGGGGTTCGTCCCGAGTGTTCACGATGGGACGCTTCAAAGTGGTTTCTAGGCCCACTTCTTCTTCAAAAAAATCGGCTCGAGCGCTTATTTGATAGTTGCAAGCAGGCTGGCCATGTTCGGATCCCACTTTTCCTGCGCCCACAACAACTTGACGCGTGGCAAAGAAGGTCAGCATGTGGGAAACAATGGTAGAAAAAGCCACAGATCTATTGAGCAAATAGTTCTCGTGCGTCCCGTAGCTGTTTCCTTTCCCGTCTGAATTATTCTTATAAACGACAATACGCTCGCCTGGAGGGAGAACTCGCTGCACAGCAGCAACAGATCTCGCCAAAATGAGTTCACCGGCACGATCGTAAAGGACAGCCTCAAGTGGGGTAAGAACTTCTGGGGAAGAGTATTCCGGGTGCGCGTGGTCCACATAGTATCGGGCACCGTTCGTAAGGACTACGTTGACAAGATGCGTTTCGATTTCCGGCGGACTTGCCCCGTCTATCATGTACCCACGGGCATCTCGTCCCGGAGACTCGTCATCAAAGTCCCAGCGGACACGGCGCGCCTCAGTATCAGCATAACTGTTAATAAGGAGGCTAGATCCCACGACTGGGTTGAAATCTCCTTGGCCAATGATGGTGATGCCGTACTCGGTTTCAATGCCACAGATCTTAGGAAAAGCCAACGGACATCTCTCTTAAGTTGTCAACGGATCTTGATCTCAAAAAATCCGTTATTTGAATCCTCTGCGATTAGAGAACTCATTCAAAGCCTAATAGCAGAACACACTCCTGGCAGGACATCTACAAGAAGATACGCTGTCTACTCGCAGCTGGGAAAAACATAAGAATACACGCTGAATTTTTAGGGATGCATCGGGAAAAAAGAAATCCCCCGAAAAACCCCAGAAGCCGAAGAAAGCTCCCTGCTTCGGCTTCTGCTGGATTCTCACAAGTACTGACCGGTCGTACTCACTGTGTCAATCGACTTCCCACCTGCGAATTCGCCTTCTCCCTGGTTTACAAGGGTACGAACGTACACGATACGCTCTCCCTTCTTTCCAGAGATTTTGGCCCAGTCATCTGGATTCGTGGTATTCGGCAGGTCTTCGTGTTCTTTGTACTCTTGCTTCACCGCACGCAACAGGTCAGAAGTACGAATCCCCTCTACCCCATTGTCGAGTGTGCGCTTGATCGCATATTTTTTCGCACGGGCCACAATATTCTCGATCATGGCACCGGAAGCAAAGTCTTTGAAGTACAAGGTCTCTTTGTCACCATTCGCATACGTGACTTCAAGAAAACGCGTGACGTCATCTTCCGCATACATTTGTTCGACAGTCTCGTCGATCATGAACGTTACGCAGCGTTTGCGGTTCCCCTTCGCCCTCTCGAGTTCCACAGAATTCAAGGGGAGTTCTGGCCGCAAATAAAGAGCAAAAATCTCCTTCCCTGCCTCTCTGCCAGGACGTTTGATCTTGATCTTCACGTCGAGGCGACCGGGACGCAAAATAGCTGGGTCAATGAGGTCTTCACGGTTTGAAGCACCAATCACAATCACGTTTTGCAGAGATTCGACCCCATCGATTTCTGCTAGCAATTGTGGGACAATCGTGGATTCCACATCTGAGCTAATCCCTGATCCCCGCATCCGGAACAAAGAATCCATCTCGTCGAAGAAGACGATAACGGGCACGCCTTCTTGGCTCTTCTCCCTCGCACGCTCGAAAATGAGGCGGATCTGACGTTCTGTCTCTCCCACATATTTGTTGAGGAGCTCAGGCCCCTTGACGTTCAAAAAGTAGCTCCGAGTATTTTCATTCCCCGTCACAAGAGCCACTTTTTTTGCGAGACTATTCGCCACAGCCTTGGCGATCAGCGTTTTCCCGCAACCAGGAGGACCGTAGAGGAGTATGCCCTTCGGGGGCTTCAGCTGGTGAGCACGAAACAGATCCGCGTGCAAATACGGCAATTCTACAGCGTCACGAATCTCTTCGATCTGAGCCGCCAACCCACCGACATCGTCATAGGCAATGTCGGGGACTTCCTCCAACACAAGTTCTTCCACTTCAGGACGTTCAAGGCGTTCAAGAAGAAGATTGGATCGCTGGTCATAAAGCAGCGCATCGCCAACACGGAGATGAATGTCAGAGTCAAGAAGACTGTCGCCAAAGCACGCGACACGCTCTTCATCTGCCCGCATCAAAATGAGCGCTCGTTGCTCATCGATAATCTCTTTCAGCGTCACAACCTCGCCCAGAAGCTCATACCCCCTGGTTTCAATAACATTGAGAGACTCGTTAAGCACCACTTCTTCGCCTTTGCGAAGCTGCTTCACTTCGACAGTTGGATGCACTCCAACCCGCATCTTCCGTCCAGCGGTGAAGACGTCAGCTGTGCCGTCCTCATTGGGCTGGAGAAAAACACCGAAGCCATTCGGAGGCTGTGTCAGTTTCTCAACTTCATCACGCAAATGGGATATTTGGTCCCGCGCTTCGCGCAAAGTAGCAGTGAGCTTGTCATTTTTCCCAACAGCTTGTTGCAACTGAGCACGCGCCTCTTGCAGACGTTGCTCAAGAACCTGCACACGACGAGGAGCATCGTGTAGTCGACGCCGGAGAACTGCGACTTCTTCTTCAAGTGCCCTTATTTTCTCGTGCACAGCTACTTTGTCGCCGGAGTCCCCAATCATCCATTCGTCTCTGTCTTGTGCCATCCCCAACCCCCAATAGAGACTCTGAAAGCAAGGAAATTCCCCCAAGCCACCAGATCTCTCCATTCGGTCTATTTTCACAGATTTATCGGCCCATGCAAAAGAAAACTATAGCGCCCATTCCCGCTCTTGAAACAGGGCATTTTCGCGCCCAATTACAAATTATCGCAGCTCAAGCCCTAGATCTGACACCAAACAGAAAGAAAGAAGAAAATCGCGAATTTCCGTTTCTACTCCTCCTTCTCTGACCGATATCCTGGCAACGCAAAAAGTCAAGCGTGCAAAACGCGTGAAACGGATAACGGAGTTTTCACGTTGACAACCGTATTAATTGACGTATAGCGAGCGCGACAGCTAACGTGATGGCACGCACCGCCGAATCGATCGCTTGACCGTTGCATTCGCGAGAACACGGTCAGCACCAGAATGTTTTACTGAACATTCAAAGCCCGGAACGCAAGGAGAATTGGGTATGAAGGTCTGGATCGACCAAGACCTGTGCACAGGAGACGGCCTGTGTGAGGAGATCGCCCCGGACGTTTTCGTATTGCTTGATGACGGTCTTGCATACGTCAAAGAAGGCGACCGCATCTTTTCTGACCCGGGAGGATCCGAAGGCTTAGCTGCTGTGCCAGAAGGCATGGAAGAAGCCACTATAGAATCCGCCGAGGAATGTCCTGGAGAGTGCATCTTTATCGAGCCCTGATATTGGCTCTCTGCTACTGAAGTGAAAAAACGGACAAAGGTGATGGACAAGGAACCTGCCTCTCCTTTTTTGCTCGAAGAAGCCGTCGCAATCGCAAAAAAAGCCGGGAAAATCACCCTCCCCTGGTTTCAATCAACGAGTCTGCAAATCGAGCAAAAAATAGATGGCACACCAGTCACAGAAGCAGATCGTGCTGCAGAAGTATATATTCGTGAGTACCTGGAAGAGGCTCACCCCAATGACACCATCATTGGGGAAGAATACGGCATCGAAAAAGGTTCGAGTGACCTTCGGTGGATTATCGATCCAATCGACGGCACAAAGTCTTTCACCCGTGGCGTACCCCTGTACTCCACCCTCCTTGCCGTAGAGGACCAGCATGGCCCAGCCATTGGAGTGATTTACCTACCAGGCCTCGAGGAAGTCGTCTTCGCAGGGCGTGGTCTCGGCTGTTTTGCCAACGAAGCTCCCACTTCCGTCAGCAAACGCACCATAACCCACAACAATCTCTGTGTCAGCACAAGCGGCTTGTCCGCCTGGTCAGACCAGTCCCTCACAAACATACTGCGTTCCGGCATACATTTCCGCACATGGGGAGATGGCTACGGTTACTCCCTTGTAGCCACCGGTCGCATCGACGCGATGATTGATCCTCAAGCAGAGCTATGGGACCTTGCTCCGGATGCCGGTCATCATTGAGGAAGCAGGCGGATGTTTTACTGACATCCAAGGAAAACCAGGAGCAGACCGCGGGAGTGGCCTCGCCACGAATGGCTGCATTCATCAGGATATTCTACAAATCCTCTAATACACATCAATACATGTTTTTTTCCTGAGGAAAACTTCTTCGGTCACATTAGGTCAGGTTCTTCTTCACGCGTCTCCTGGCAGACACGCGTCTCCTCTCTTCATCTCCCCCGCAGAGCCCCGACAATGCCCCATACACCTCGGTATAGACCTCGGCGCGTTAGTCAACGCGCCGACCCACGGTGAGAAAGCCGGTATGTGCAACCATGCGATGATCTGGCCGCACAGAACGTCCATCAATATTCCAGCCGCGGTGCATCACTTCAAAAGTCTCCACGAAGGCGAAACCCCCAGCCCGCATGGCATCAGAACATTTCTCTAGTTGGGGAACTGTCGGGAGATACGTAAGAAGCACGCCTCCAAGACGAAGAGAACTCGCCACATGTGGCACAGCCCACCAAGGTTCCGCTAAATCCAGCATCACACGATCGAGATCGGTCTCTTCAATACCATCGTAAATATCAGCAATACGAACTTGATGATTTGGACAATCTCCAAGAAACATCTTGATGTTTGCAAGAGCCTGCGAAGCGTGTTCTTCACGCATCTCGTAACTGACGACAGATCCCTGCTCCCCCACGGCCCGCAAGAGCGCCATGGTAAGCGCTCCCGAACCAAGCCCTGCTTCCAGCACTCGCGCACCAGGAAAAATGTCTCCCCACACAAGAATCGGCCCAATGTCTTTCGGGTAGATCACCTGCGCACCACGCTTCATTTTCAAGACATAGTCACCCAGAGTAGGCCGCACAATACGAAACACTTGACCGCCGGAGGACCGCACGGTCACTCCCTCGGAACTCCCCACAACTTCGTCATACGAAAATGAACCCGCATGGGAGTGGAACTTTTCTCCCGAGTGCAGATGTACGAGATATCGACGACCTTTCGCATCCACCATCAAGACCAAATCGCCATCAGAAAAAACAGCATTCATCAATGACGCCTACGCGGTCGAAAAGAAGGGCTGCCCACAGTTACTCGCTCTGGGTCGGTTGCCATTTGGCGGAGCCGACAAAAAGCACAAATTTCCCCTGTTGTCGAAGCACCACAGTTCGAACAGGATTTCAATTCCGGCGCACTCACACCGGCTTGTTCGGAGAAATGATCAAGTCCACGATCAAGGAAACCAAAAAAGAACTGGTGTTTTGTTCCCGGTGAAGCATTCTCAATCTCGTTGAGTGCCTCCTTATACCGAATACCGGTATTTCCTTCGGACATAGGACATTCCTCAACGATATAGTCGATTCCTCGCAGTACACAGTATGCAGCCATTTCACGTTCACCTAGCCGCACAAGAGGCTTTATCTTTTTTACAAATCCATGTTCGGTAGGAAGTACAGGACGCTGACGGGAAAGAGCATCCAGATTCCAATGAAGCACATTCCCAAAAAGAGTCGCCACCTCATCATCGAGGTTATGGCCCGTGGCAATAACCTCGTACCCCGCTTTGCATGCCTGCTGATTCATCACATAACGTTTCGACAACCCGCACGTACCACATGGCGCCCGCCGAGCACTCACAGCCCCCTGCGGGATGTCATACCCATAGGAGTCTTTCATATTCACGACGTGCAAATGCGCGCCGCGAGAAGTAGCAAAAACCTCGGCTTTCTCTTGAGAAAAGTTTGAATACTCTCCAATACCAAGACCGATATAGAGCCCATCGGCTTTATAATCAAGGGAAAGAAGAATATCCCATAAAGCAAGAGAATCTTTTCCGCCCGAAACAGCAACAAGGATTTTGTCATCTGGAGCGAGCATACCGAAGGTTTTTATAGAGCGTTTTACTTGGCTCTGCACATGCTCGAAAAAATGTTCCCGACAAAAAGCCGCGTTATGGCGCCGGATGTCGATGACCGCCTGCCCCCGACAAACTCGACACTTCATTCACATCACACTCCACCACCAGAGATCACAGGACGTAGCTCAATCGAGTCGGCATCAGCTACTGCCATCTCTTTTGTCAGCAGTTCGTCATCGCGAATCACAATGACGCTCTCAGGATTCACATGCAGAGCAACCAAAATCTCTCCGACTTTCATCGGGCCGTCTAATTCAACTTCTCTGCTCGGATTTCGCAAACAAACTTTCACATATAGAATCGTAGCCTTCACTTCCCCATGAACCGCAGCCTTCCACCGAATTTGCTCCCGACTTGCCTGCCTGTCTGCACCACATAGGCACACCTGATACCAACCCCCCGCACACTGAAAACATACTTGCCATAACCTCACCTACACTCCTGATCCCCTCCCTTCTTCTGCTCTTTTCGCATTTCAGACCTCCGAAGCACGCTTCCACACACCATGTGCACAAAAACCACACAGCTCGCAGCTTCCCAAACAGCTCTTCCAAAAATGTCTGTAAAACGCACATACCGATGCTGAAATGCGAAAAGACAAAAAAGCAGGTGACAACAAAACAAAACCTCAGCGTAGGACACCCACAATCACGCCCAAGATTTCCGCGCCCAACTCCAGAACCCCGGACCACAACACACCGAAAAGAATGACCCGACAACAATGGCTCGCCCCCCAAGCATGAATATCCTCTAGAATGCGAAACCGTGCAGATTAACAAGCATCTTCTCAAAGGACTAAAAGACCAAAACGACCTTCAAGTGCTCATTGGAGCTGCACTTACGGTCTTCGAATCAGCACGCGACGAACAGAGAAAAGAGGAAACGAAAAAGTCCTCAACGCGTCTGGTGCTTTCTCCTGGGGATAAAGTTGAGATCAGCGCGCTGCGCCCGCAAGACGCTTCTCAAGTCGCAAGCAAAAAATCCTCCCGAAAACGACGCTCCGTCTTTCGCAGAAGAAAAAGATCTTAAAAAATCACATAGGCACAACAAGAGATACGCGTGTGCACTAAACCGAGAAGCAAGCAGCAAATCACGCTATTTTTCTAGAGAATACTCACATTGAGCGTATCCGGCTCTTCATCACAGCTTGGCCTGAAAAGCGACGCTGAAAGGCAACAGCACGTATCCCCTAGATACTGGCTCTGGCCTTTCTACCGAACAGCAATACCTCATCTCATGAGCAGAGTTTGCAGACACTCGAGCACAGTCAGAGCCGCTTCACCTCGAGGACTGTCTTCTTTTGCTTTCCGCTACGGCGACCAAACAAGTATGCGAGCAGCAATCCAACAAGAGTGATTGTCACGCCAACACTCAATACAGAAAGCTTGGAACGTTCCGCAGTCCCTGTGATGGAATCTTGGATTTCCTGGATTTTCGCCTCAATATCCTCGCGGCGAATTTTCTGGTCTTCAGCCCCTATCGTCTGTGTCGCTTGTGGCACTTTCCGATCCTTTCGAGATACTCATTCCCAACACAGAGAGAATAATTCCCCCTACCAGCGCAGTAAGAATGTAGGGCAGCCAAGTAACTGACCCTTCAGGAAATACCCATACCTCTTCCTGCAGAAAGCGCAATAACCCAAATAAAACAAGGACAAAACCTATCCCGAGACACAGGCCACTAGCAACCGAGATGGCAAGAACACGCCCTAGTCCGCGAGCCGGTTCTAATGTCTCCTGTTTGACATAGTCAACAACAAGGTGTCGAAGCTCATCAAACAGCTCTCCTAGCGCCTTTTCTGAATCATTCGTGCCGAAAAAATGCTGCACAACCTTGGCCCTGCCAAAAACAAGCGTCACAATACAAACGCGCACTTGAGTCGCGTTAACGCGTCACAAGAGTAGCAGTCACGTTCCCGACAACCCAGAGATCATGCAACAAAGAGAATCGTAGCGCCGGCGGCACTGCGCTCAGGCCTTTCCACCATTCGGATAAAACCTGGAAAGACACACTATGTTGAGGGTTTTACGCTTTAGGCCAAAGCGCAGCAAGCTCAATCAGGTCCCTCTGCAAATTGTGCACGTGCAGACGAGAATTTACCTTATTGAAAAGAAACGCAAAGAAGAGAGGCTCGTCCTCTGTCTCGGTTCGCCCTACCAACGTCACTACATTATTGAGTGTACCGGTTTTCCCTATCACATCAGCATCTAGAGGCCATTTACGCAAGGTGCCATCTGTACCGCCTATAGAAAAAGAAGAAAACCAAACCGGACCAAGATTTGTTCTCGACATCGCATCCATTAAGTGCACAAAGACCTCGCACGAAACCCTGTTGTTGCGATGCAATCCTGAACCATCAAAAATGCGCACATCTTTCATATCCACGCCAAGCTGTGTCAGAGACTTTCGCATAGCCCTAACCCCACCTGCGGTTGTGGGATCACCTGCCTCACGTCCAAGATGCCGAACAAGTACTTCTGCGATGAAATTATCGCTCCACTTATTTAGATCCGCCAAAATAAGTGGCAGTGGGGGTGAATGAAGTTCCGCAAGTAAAGTAGCGTCTGCCGGAGTCTTTCCTATAGTTACCGCAACGTCTGGGATATCCAACAGGCGACCCAAAGTAGCAGCGGCACCTAAAGCCGGGTCGGCAACAGCTCCTGGAGGAATAGGATATCCTGGGGGAAAATGAGTTTTCGAACGATCTACTGCCAGGGCCGATACAAATGGGGCAACACCCTGACGTATATAACGCTGTTCCCATCCTTCGACAAGTAAGGTCCGATCGAAGAAAAAGGGATCGGCAACTATTCGTTGCACTCTTTGCACATTCCCTCGAAGTTCACGGCGCACTGTTGCAGCAAGACCGGTCAAAGGAGTGGCCAAACGATTTTTCCTGGCTGCTGCCCATTCTGGAGTTGCCAGCGTTGGATCTCCTCCGCCTTCCAGATACAAAACCCCTTGGGCGTCACGCCAGACTCGAGTCGTAAAAGTAGCAGACACCCCGAACTCTTGCAGTGCAGCCGCTGAGACAAAGAGTTTCATTGTTGAAGCTGGAATAAACCTCTCGTCATTCCCCGAAGAAAAAAGTATTCCAGCTCCCGAGGCCCCAATTGCAGCACAGCCCTCGCTATAGGCAGGATCCACGACACGAGATGCGATACGCCGGTCGAGTCCAATCCATGCCTCAACCCGTTCAGAGGTGTCGTCAAGACGAGAAAGCGCCAGAATAGGCGAAGAGGCAGGTGGGATCTTTTCTGGAGTCCCCGAAAAAACCGCTGGATCCTTTACAAAAAGGTTCGCTATTCCTGTAACAAGAAAAATTCCCGCAATTCCAGTACGAGCAAGTCGTGCCCTGCGTGACCACAAAACTTCTCCCGTCAAATACCTCGAGTTTCACGATACTTAGCATATCGAGCAAGATGCTCCAATGCTGTTACAGCCCGGTGCGAAGTCGAAAAACACGGCACACCACATGCGCGTAAACGCGCCGGCCCAGGATTATCCGGCTGCACTGCAGCAAGTTCTGTCGCAACAAGCACCGGTTTGTCGTACGCACTCATCAGATCTACCACAGCATCGGCATATCTCATATCTTGACGTTCATGATATTTGCAGATGCGCTCAAGTCCATTATCCGGATAAAACTTTCCTTCGCGGGCAAGATGGGCCTGATTCGATTGGATACCGAGTCCTAACAGGACCACCGCGTGCACTTCAGGGTGCGCGACAACAAGCTCAAGACATTCTGGCAAAGTGTCACGAGTTTCTCCTCCCGCAAGGTCTGCAGGATTGCTCCGGCTCCACCGCGAGGGAAGTTTGGCATCAAAACCTGCCATAATATCAGGAGGGATATCCATGAGCGAGAGGTCGCGGGAACGAGAAATCCGATCAGCAGTGAGGACTCCCCAACCACCCGCAGTCGTCAGGACAAACACATTTCGGCCTCTCGGCAATGGCAAAACCGAGAAGGCACTGGCAGTGTCGACTGCCTCTTCGACATCGGCAACACGAGAAATCCCCGCTTGGCGACACATTCCATGAAAAATACGATCATTCGACGCTAAAGAGCCAGTGTGACTCGCTGCAGCTTTCGCCCCACCTGAGGTCACTCCCCCTTTCAGAAGCACCAGTGGTTGCACGCGAGAGGCCTTTTTTGCGCGGTCAAAAAAGGTCCGGCCATCAGGAAGACCTTCCAGATAAGCAAGACTCACGGCAGTTTCCGGGTCTTGCGCAAAATACTCGAGATAATCGGCAACACCGAGCGCGGCACAATTCCCCGCAGAAATTCCCCGGCTAATCCCGATACCGGTACCTTCCACGAGATTCATAAAAGAAGAGACGAGATTCCCGGATTGACTCACTACACCAATATTTCCCGGCAAAGGCATAGGTGCGACGATCTGCGCGCAAAGTCCGACTGGCGGAGAAACCAATCCCTGCCCGTTCGGTCCAGCCAGCAAAATGCCCAATTCCTCGCATAGTTTCACAAGTTCGGCTTGCGCTTCCCGTCCCTCTGGACCGGCCTCACCATAACCCGCAGAAACCACAAAAGCTGCCTTCACCCCCTTGGCTGCGCAAGAACGCAAGATATCAGGATTCGCCGCTGCAGGAGTGCAAATAAAGGCCAGGTCCACGGCTCCATCAGGGATATCATCGACCGATTCCAGACATTTCTCACCAAGTAATTCCCCACTATCGCGCTTCACAAGAAACACTCGACCACAATAATCATGTCGCAAGATATTGTGCGCTGCGACAAAACCAAATTTGGCCGGATGGCTGTTCACCCCAATAACCGCTATTCCCTCTGGGGAAAAAAGGGCATTGAATCGTTCTGAGGAAGCAAGAATAGCAGCGGTTTTGTTCATGCTCGCACTTCCAAAAGAGCGTCAACAGCAATGGGAATGCCCTGAGAAATAATCAAGGGATTCACGTCCACTGACACAATCGATTCGTCTGCTTCCGCAAAGCTGCTCAATCCTAAAAGGATATCAACGAGTTTTTCTCGGTTTACAGGAGGTTCACCGCGAAAGTCTTCAAGCACAGCTTGCGTCTCAAGATCGTCAATCATTTCGATTGCGTCTTGCCGTGTCAGAGGCAAGAGACGAAAGGAGACATCCGCCAGAACTTCAGCGAAAATCCCGCCAAATCCAATCATGACACATTTGCCAAATTGAGGATCATCCACAACACCTGCGATTAGTTCGCGTGTACCAAACACCATTTCCCCAAGCAAAACGCCCGTTTCTCCGTCTTCCGGGCGTGCTTTGGCAAGTAGCTCTTCGGCTGCAACCCGCACCATTTCTGGAGTAGCAAGGCCCAGTCGTACCAGGCCACGCTCAGTTTTGTGAGCGATCCCTTCACCACACAGTTTTGCGACTACAGGGAAACCAAGCTCCCTGCCGGCCTCTTCTGCTTCAGAAGCCGAAAAGACGAGACGCTCCGACACAGATTGAATCCCATAAGACGCAAGTCGCCGTTTCGACTCAAACTCAGAAAGAAAACGCGTTGGTGCTCTCACGAACACTGCCCCCGTACTGTTTCCAATGCTGCCTCCAGTAGTGGCGAGTGACCAGGACGAAGAGCCGCTCATCCCAGAGAGGAAAACCGAAGAAGCACAAACACAGGCATTCCACTCTGACAGATCATGGACTGTTCGCCCAACTATGCAAAAAGTACTCAGAAGCGGGAGCCCAGAGCGAAGCTTGCGGAAGGAAATCTGGAGGAGATACTTGATAATCCCCCGCGCTTCCCTGCGGTCTCTTCGATATCTCTTCCCGCTTATGCGCTTTACAAAATTTTCTATATAAAAATATGCAGATATTCAATGCCAGGTATTGCCGCATCGAAAAACAAGAAAACAAGTTTTCCCCACATTCAGGCAACAAAAAATAGGCATGCGAGCCTAACCATTTATCTCCTCTGCTTCCCCCACTTTTTACACACAGACACATAAAAAACCTTACGAAGCAGTAATGTTTCGCAAGCTCACGAAGAAGAAGCAGGACGAGGAGTTTCACTCACAGGAATTTCTTGTTTCTTTTCTTTCTTCACATCAAACCAGCTCGTCTTCTCAAGTGGATAGAACAAGTTTACAAGAAACACGATAACGGGCAACGTCAAAACAAGCCAAAGGACGCGTTCAAGGAAAGTCGGCAAATCTTGGAAATTGGGCAAGAGTCCAGAAAAACGCACGACCCAATACACCATTGTGTACCCTATCATGTGCCAAATCAGGAGCGTAAGCGAACGATTTGCAAGCCAATCGACAACAGGAGCAACACGCTTGCGCATACTCCAATTTACAATAGGATCACGTGCCCAAACAATCAGGAACCAGGCCGAAAAGCTCCCCGACATCCACGCCATAGTCGGAGGAAACTGGTTTCCTCCCTCCCATGTATAACCGAAAACATTTCCTCCCCACACGCCAAAACGCACCATCACAAATGTCAACGCGGCAAAGCCGAGACCGAGAGGAAGAAGCTTTTTCCCAAGTCTTTGCACGTATCCATCTGCATAGAAAAAACCAAAATAAAAAACCAGTGTCCAGTACAACTGAACATGGAAAGAAAACAGAAAACCCACTACAGGATCAAAGCTGTCAGCTCCAATCTCAATCACCTGATCAAGGCGTTCTGAGTACCATAGGAAATCAAAAAAACCGAGGATAAAGAGAGTTCCTACTGGTATTGCCCAACGGAAACGAGAATCGTAAAGACGAGCAAGCAGGGGAGACAGTAAAGCAACCGGCAGAAAGACCTGCAAAAACCACAAAGGTCCCTGGGCGAGTCCCAGACAGTCCTCATGAAGCGGCATGACCCAAGTAAGGATTTTCTTTGTGGAGAAGTCTCCACACACACCATCAGGAACTGCTTTCCATAAGAAAATTTCAATCGGCACCAATATCGCGACAAACACATAGTAAGGGACCAAAACACGGAGCAAACGTTTACGCCAGAAGCCGACCAGAGGAACATTTCCTGTCTTACGCGACAGCGCACCCGAAGCCACAAAAAAGCATGTCACCCAGACAATCCCCCAAGAAAGCAAATCCAGACGCCAGCCCTTCCACCCCTGTGGTATTTGTGTCCCTGTCCCTTCTGCAGTTACTTCCACGACAAAAATGTGCACAAGGACCACACAGATCATGCTCAAACCACGCATGACCGTAACCAGGCGGTCCCTGCCTCCTCTCTGGAGAGGAAAAACCTGGGGAGAAGAGGTCGATGTGGCGAACACAAAAACACCCAGTCTAGAAAAACAGAAAAGAGGCGTCAGGATAAGCAAAAGCCCAGGAAATACGCCAAATCAAGAATTCGCCTCAGAAGAAGCAGGTTCCTCCCCACAACTCATACAGTTCATTCTCACTCTTCTTTACTCTGCAAAAACACGCCGACTCCTGCATCTCCGTTTCTACGTCTTCGGAGATCCCGATCCATAACATTTTCTTCCGTCTCTCTTGCTTTTCAACACAAACGGCCCCACCCCCTCACCTCTCTTCCCCGATAGGATCACCATATGGACGAAGAACCGTTCCTCGTCGGCCTCCGCCTTTCCGGACGACGTTGTGTTGTGCTCGGTGACAACCCGGCTGTCATCCGGCGCGTCCGCGATCTCCAGCGCACGGGCGCCGACCTCTGTGTCATCGTGAATGACCCCTCCACTGCCGCGGTCATAAAAGCAAGTGGGGTCCCTGTTGAACAACGCGAGTATCGAAAAGGCGACTTAAAAGATACCTTGCTGACAGTGATCTGTCTGACAAACGAAATTGATCTCCCTCTCCAAGAGGCAGCGGCGGAGCGCTGCCTCGTCTACATCCCCGATACTCCCCAAAAAAGCGACGTCATTCTCATGGCAATTGTGCGGCGCGATCCAGTGCAGATTGGCATCTCGACCGGAGGACGATCCCCTGCTGCAGCCCGACGCCTCATGGAACGTCTTGACGCCATGCTGACATCGACTTTGGGTCCCACCGTCGATGAGATGTCCCACGCCCGCACCCACTTCAAAACAGAGGGACAAAAATCACCGGCTATGGAGGAATCACCCAGGTCCGCCCCCTCGCCGACACCCTCCGACTTCCCGGCCTATGATACCTGGACAAAAGCGTTCGACGATGGCCTCGCTGCTGGAGATGAAGAGAAAGCCAGACACGCTGTACGGGCAGCACTCGGCTTTACTCCATGAGCTTCACCCTCGCCACACCTGCTCTTTTTGCGCCGGAATCCCAAGGAGCGAAAAGAATCGTATTAGAGGAAGGGCGCATTGCAGCTGTCCTCCCACCAGGCAGAGCAGATGAAAGCTGGCCTGGTCCCATTGTCCCGGGTTTTGTCGACCTGCAATGCAATGGAATCGACGATATATCCTTTGCAGATATAGGCCGAAAAGACTGGCAAACTGCCCGACACAAACTTTTGAGGACAGGAACAACAACTGTTCTTCCAACCATTGTCACTAGCACTGACCCCGCGCAAGCTCTCGCAGACTTTGCACCAGGGGGAACGCCCGACATGCCAGGTGCCCATCTCGAAGGCCCTGCACTGAACCCCCTGCGAGCAGGCGCCCATAAAAAAACTGACCTTCGCCCCTTGTCACTTGCCACAGTCACCCAATTGCCCATTGTTCTAGTGACTTTCGCGACAGAACAAGCGGGGGGCATCAAAACAGCCACAATGCTGCGTTCCCACGGCATTACCCCAGCAATTGGCCATTCAAACGCCACTCTGGAAGAAGCAGATGAAGCATTTCGGATGGGCGTGCGACTCGTCACTCACTTATGGAATGCGCTCCCTCCCCTTCACCATCGTGCACCTGGCATCGTTGGCGCCGCGCTGACTGACGCACGCGTGACCGTCTGTCTCATCTGCGACGGCATCCATGTTCATCCTCGTATTATTCAACTCACCATACAGGCAAAAGGACCGCACCGGGTCGCAGCAGTAAGTGACCTCGTCGCGCCAACTCGGCGCGCCGGCCTCGGAGAAATACGGCGTGTTGCAGGAGCAATCCGCACCCCAGAGGGCATCCTTGCAGGAAGTTGTACTACAATGGACGAAGTATTCCGTAGGCTGGTAAACTGGGGACATTCCATGGAAACTGCAGCAATGCTCACTGCAACCACTCCAGCCGCTGCACTTGGACTCTTCGACAGAGGGCGTATTGCCCCTGGTCTCCGTGCTGATCTCGTGGGTTTCACCACAGATCTCCACCTGGCTTGGACTCGCTGCACCGGCGAACATGCAACAGGTCCTGACCTCGCCTGACCTCGCCTGACCGATGAAAAGCCTGTCCTCCTCTGCGCAAAACACCACACAGACCGGACCTCAGACAAGACCTCAGACCGGAAACAGGTTTCTCTCTATCTTTCTAGAAAAAGGACTTCCCGCATCATGAACAAAAACCGTGCCCGTTTCAAACTTCGCACTATTGCGATGTTCGCCACTATTCTCTTCATTTTTGTTGCTTGCAAAGGCGAAAGCCGTCCCTCAACCGCACACGGTATCGACCATTATCAAGAGTGGTAAACAGCTCCATCATCACTGGATAGCAGTATCGGACCGGGATTCTTCTCGCACATTAAACACGTAGCGTCGTGATAGCCAGAAGCGACCAGCAAAAGTCGTCGCGATAGCCAGAACCTTCACAAGCAGAGCAAGGGCCAGGGCGAGATCTCCTCCGGCCACCGTGATTGCTGCCCAAAGTGCCACTTCAGTCACAAAAATGTTTCCTGCAGCCAAGACAAGGAAACCGGAGGCTTGCTTGCCCAGCGACTGATTGCCTTTTCCTTCAAACACCCATTGTTGTGTCAAGAAAAAGGCCACGATCAAACGTACTGTCATACTCACAGGATTCGCGACGAGCTCTGCTATTCCCAGCCCTACGAGGAGGGCAAAGAGAAAAAGGTCGAGCAGAAGCGCAAGGAGTCCGGTTATCGCGAATTGCAGCATTTCCCGGAACACGCCGACCAGCTTCTTGTGCCGCCATATTCGCCGCACAGTACCCAAAAAGCCTTCCTTTTCCGGCGCACGGGAAGAGACAGTGCAAGAAATTCTTCCTGTTCTTCTTGCTTCGAGACAGTCTTCAATGAAGCTTCCCCCATCGGGCACGCAACATGGCCCACCCGACTTTAGGGAGGTACTCTGGCAAACGAATAAAAGAGCGGCCATACTCGCGACGCCGATAGGAACAGGGAACTTCTTTCATACGGAAACCTTGCCGGATAAGACCTATTGTCAAGGCCTGCGCATAGTTGTAGTCATGCGGCAAAAAAACACGTTCCGCGGCTTCTCGTGTGAGGACACGTATGCCACTTTGTGCGTCTCGCACCCGGTTCCCAGAAAACAGGCTCACGAGCACACTGCCAAACCGGTTGCCAAGATTCCTCCACAAGGGCATTTTTTGTGGAGCACGCACATGAAAACGGTTACCTGTCACATAGTCGGCTTCACCAGTGAGAATGGGAGCCAGTAAATTCGCAAGATCCTCAGGAGCATATTCGTCGTCAGCGTCCATAAAAGCCACTGCAGCAGCGTCAAGAGCGCATGCATTGCGGAAAATGGCACCAACTGCAGCACCAAGCCCAGTCCGGTTATCAGCGACAGATACGACAATAGCTCCTGCGGCGCATGCCAGCGCGACCGTCTCATCACTCGACCCGTCATCTACGACAAGAACCGTGACAGGCAGAGAGAAGGAAGCAAGGGCCAGCGCCCGGCGCACAAGATTACCTACCGTACGTTCCTCGTTACGCGCCGGAAAACCCACGACAAGACCATGCCCTTCCGATTTTTTGAAAAACGCATAATCTGAGGAAACTGCATCTCCTCTCATCCCAGCAAAAAAGACAGAGGAAAGATCCTTCGACAAGAGAGAAACTTCTTGCTCAGCAAATGTGTCGCTCTTCCCACTCGAGAAAACCTCCTTTCCGCAAGCTATGCAGGTAATTGTTTCTCGCGAGTCCATCGCCTTGTGCGGAGGAAGGCAATGTGCAACAGCTGCACGCCCTACCATTTCCCCGAGGGTACCTGGAAGAGCCGGGTCCGGGTGACCCTCTGTAAACCCCTCCGGGAGCAACTTGCCACTATGAACATTTCTTCCTGACATTTCCCACCTCTCTTTCCACGACCCACTCGCCGCGCACTGCCTGTATTTCAACTGGTACAAAGCTGTTGCACTGCCTAGACCGAACTTGGAATCGGACCGGAGCACAGCCTGACGCCTGGTTTTTGCAGAGGAGGAGACTCATTGCAGCTCCCATTGCTTTTCTCGGAAAAAACGTGAGGAAAGTCCCAGCTCAATAGTTTTGGAGAACACATGGCGGCGCAGTACCCACCAGACAAAAAAGAGCAGAGTCAGCCAGCAAGCTGTCAACAGGTATGTCACTGGGGTAAAAAACCGATAAGACGGATAGATGCCACTTATCCGTAAAAAGGGTGTAATCGGCAGGAGGAATGGGTCACGAGCGGCACCAATTTGTTCGGTATCGAGGGCGACAACAAGAGAGACCCCAACCAGTGTTCCGTAAAATGCAAGCGCAAGCGCAAGCCTCGGCAAAACCGCAAAAACCAGCGCCAGTGCCGGCAGAAAAAGGGGAAGCACTGCAACTACCTGGCGGCCAGGAAACCAATAGCCGCGCATGGTCAGCGCAAGCCATGTCGCGGTCCCCCATTGCACAAGTACAAGCACGGCAAGAGGCCACCATTTTGCGCGAGTCTCGCGGCGTTCCCATAGAAGGGCCAAAGCCGGTGGAGCCACCAGCCAGAGCGGCGCATAACGTGCAAGGCCAAAGCGCCGATCGAACAGCAAGCCATAGAGACGGTACGTTCGCTGCCATCCACCAGCATTATCACTCACCACCGCCACAGTGGAATCGTCATAGTAAAGACGATTCACGCTATACGGAGTGACACCACCGTACATATCCAGAAAAAGCCAGATTTCATGCGCTGCCCCCACTGCCGTGACAGCACAAAGTACAAATATAGCTGGCAGGTTGTGTCGCTGCCGCCACAATGCAATCAACCCAATCGCCAGGCAAAGAGGCAAATATTTCGCACCAAACCATGACAATGCCAGGATCGCGAGCCCAATATATGCAGCGGCTACTACAGGCCGACGCTCGTCATAATCACTTGTCCAAAGAAAGGCAAGGAGAAGCAGAATCCCACCAGCGGGCAATTCTGGATACACCTGCGTAGAATAAATCCAAAGTGGTGCAGAAAAAGCAACAGCAAGCGCAGCAGCAGGTGCAGCCCACACTGGCCGGGAAACAAAACGCTGCGCAAGCAGCCCCGCGCCAGTCAGGATGGTTGCCGCCAACAAGGCCAATTCAATCCGGGCCCCCACCCACCCCGCACTGGGCTTCACCCACTCGGCCAAAACATATCCGGGAATCAGAAGAACAGAGAGACCTGGGCTATGAGGTGTATAACGCTTGCCATCCGGACGGGGTTCGTCTTGCCGGTAAAGAGTGTCGTAGTGATAGGGAGCATAGTCACGTTCAGTAATCTCATCAGCGAGATTAAGATCCCGATCACTGACCAGCGACTCCGTCATAAGAAGATAGTGAGGTTCATCGGCAGTGAGGCGATTTGATGCCCCCCAAACGGGAACTGCAGCGAAAAACGCCGGCACAAGAAGACACCAGATCACTCCCCACATTCTTCGAGAACCAGAGAGAACAGAAAAAGCCCTATCGATCTTCGGAAAAAAAGAGAGACCACAGCCAGTACGCAACTGCACCCTCTTCACACTTCCCACAATAGGAGAGCTGTTCGATTGCACAAACGACGCAATAGCGGAGCGAGATCTCTCCTCTTGAAAATGCATCCGCGATCCTCCAAAAGAAGCTGTGCATAAAGACAGGCTTCGCAATGCACGAAAACAGCCGCTACAGGAAACACGATGCGAAACAACTCAAAGGAAATTCAGACGACAGTGATGTCTGTATACATGCTATTTTTGAAATGGTCTTCAACTGTGCCATCTGGCTCAGTTTCTATGATAAAACATGCCAAGCGGTAATCGCCTGGGGTCAGGGTGACGGCCAGACCTCCAGTCATGCCAAAAGGAATGTTCTCTTGTTCCCCCATATTGATCTCTTCGGTTTCAGCACCGGCGGGCACAAGAACCAGCTCATGGCGTTTTGCTCCGGCATTCTGAATATCAAAATACACTTTACCCGCAGGAATCTCGTCTACTTGTACCGAGACAACCCATTCGGTAGCGATCACGGGAATCACAACATCGGCTTCCTCTTTTGAAAATGCCGGTGTGTCAGGTTCCATCCCCATGCCAGATACGGAAGAAGAGCCAGAACCAGAAGAGCCAGATACGGAAGAAGAGTCCGTTTCCTCTCCGATCTCCGACACGCTTCCCGAGTCATCGTCAGCATCATCAGAACATGCTGATACACCAGCAACTACTATAAGCGCTGCAATGCCATGGGAGACATATCTTCTCCAGTTACCCGAACCTTGCCCAATACGCATTTGCCCACCCCATAAGGAAATAGAAAAGGAAACCTTCATATAAAATTACGATCTAAACAATATGGCAATTAGGTTACACAAGAATATATTCCGTGTCACCCTTAGAAAAATATTTCGCAAAACAAGCAAATTCGTATCTCCAGAAAAAATATTCCGCACATTAGTAGAACACCTCGCGAGAACGTCCCTCAATACATCCCCACTTCCTCTCGCGCGCTGTCCCACCTGCACGCCCCATCTCCCCTCACACGACATTCACTCCACTCAGTCCAGAATTCTGTCTCATGCCTAAAACATGAAATACACACAGAACTCCGCAGCAGGACATCCATCCAACTCCGCCATATCCTTATACAACACACACAATGAAAAAATTGTTTGGTGCCCTCGCGACCTCGGTTCGTCTGCGAGTTTTTCCCGCTCGAAAAAAAGCGCCCGGCAAGCATCCCCAGCTACATTGATCACTTCAACACCATCCCCCCAATACAAAAAGCCCGGTGACCTCTTACCTGGCCCTCTTCCCAAACCGCAGGACACCACATGTTCCAAGAAGAGAGTTCGCGCTCATTGCGCGCTCTGATAGAAAATGAAGATATTCCAGGGATACTGCGAGAAATCGACATTCTGTGCAGCGAAGAAGAGTGGAAAAAACTGCAAGACCTTTCCCGTTTCTGCCGTGAAGCAGCAGAACGAGGCCGGTCTACATGGTCCACGGCCGTCTATACCGAATATCGCACAGCGCTCGAAGCACCTGCCGAGTATGCCGTGACAGTACTCACTCCAGGTGCAGGCAAGTGGTCATTTGGCCCCTTCAGCGAGGTCATTGCACAGTCCCACTCTTGGGAAAGCCTGGCCGATTATCTTCCAGGTGCCCATATCGCTGCCAGCGTCGCACAAGAACGTGTCCTCCGGGGTGAAAATCTCGCAGACGACGTACGCACTGCGCCAGAAATATTCGAATTGCCACTCTTTTTAGCACCACAAGAAGAGGAACAATTCCTTCCTCGCTACCATGCAGAAGGCATCGATATTCCCGACCTTCCCCTCATCGTACCGGAGGAAAACGTCACAAAACTTCTTCATACAAAAAAACAGACCAAACGCATTGTTCTCCCACGTATCGAACGAGCCTGGCGAGACATTGCTGAAGTCTGGGTCACTGAATCCAATGGTATTTGCGTTTCTGCCACTGTACAAAACACTGATATTCAACAAGCTCTCGCACATATCACTAGTGAAGTCCAAATCGCTCCCATTTCTCCTTCTCAAGTGATATCCCGTCTTACTTGGCTTGCAAGTAGTGGCGGGGCACACGGACACCGCCGCGGCGGTGCAAATGGTCGTTTTATGGCATGGTGGAGCATCTCAGAAATCGGAGGTTTGGAATGGCCACCTCAGGCCGATTTTCTCCAGAAAGCAAACAGGCTCTCCTGGTATTGTTGGGTGCCGTTTCCACAACCACATGGTTGGTGTTTCGGCTTGGGAGTAGAGCATCCGGACGAGAAATGGGCAACGGCGCTTCTTGTCACTGATACTGCAACCGAAACTCCGCCCCTTTCTCCTGTTTCCAGCTGACTTGACACATAATTTTTTTCCCGCTCGATCTTTCCCCCTATCTCTTCCCCAGGTCTCGTTCACCATGACCAAGAAGCCATCCATACGATCTCTCAAACACAAGGCATGACCACAATGCGCCCGTCTTCACACTGTAGTGAGAAGAAAAACAACCCAGCGGCACACGATACTCCCTCAGAAAACAGCCCTTCNCCAGAGGAAAAAACCGCGACATCTGCCGAGGAAAAATCCTCTCCCTCCCACATTTCCACCCCTGTCGCAGATGACGATCCCGAAGACGACGAGGAATTTCCCTCGATACTGCAACCGGTCGCTTGCGACTTAATCGACGGGCTCGACGCAGAAATCGATGCCGTCATCGACCAGGGACGCACACGAACAATCCGCTTCTCCAGTGGGAAACTCCTGCGAGAACGCGGCGGAATCTCAACCTACCGCCTACAGCTCACAAGAACAGCACCACGTCTAGAGCCCGGTCGGCTCTCTTTCAACACAGGAGGCCGTTACCTTTCTGCCGAGCTACTCGACGCACGCGACCGAGAAATGACCGTGGCAGTCCAGCGTTTTCTCGGAAAAAAAATCGGCGGAGGCAGCGTCGAAATCGACTCAACCGCAGTGCTCGAAGCCACTCGAGACCGGATTGAAGCAGCACTTTCCGGTGAAACCATCCTGTATACCGACGCTATTACACGACTCTTCCTTCCCTCTTTCCCCTCCTCCTCACAAAGCCAAACATTGCCTTATGAGGAATTCTCGAAAGACAAAATCACGGGAGAAAAAGAAACAAAAGAAGAAGGAAAAAACACGTCAGACCAAGGCCTGACACACCCGCATCTCGGCGACTATCACCTCGACGACTATCAGTGGAAAGCCATTACCGCCGCGCAAGCCGACGAGCTTGTGTTTGTTTGGGGACCACCGGGAACAGGAAAAACTCGCACCCTCGGTGCCCTGTCGGCTCTTCTTGTGAATGCAGGCAAACGTGTCCTTGTGACTGCGCACGCCCATGTCGCAGTTGACATGGCGATTCTCGCAGCCCTTGCAGCAGGTGCCCGCCCTGTCCACCGGCTCGGCCCACCCCAGCTCGCAGAAGTCCCTGACCATGTGGTGATCGATACTTTCGACACAGATCAGCAGGCACTGCTATTCGGGGACGAAACAGATGGCAGCTTACTCGCTGCCACACTCGCCAAAATAGCCATGAGCCATGAGCTCGCAGCACACCCCTTCGACTATATCCTTATCGACGAAGCCTCCATGGCACCCCTACCCCAAGTATTCATCACTGCAGGCATGGGCGAGAGAACGGTTATTTTCGGCGACGCCCGTCAACTGCCTCCGGTCGTCACTACCCGCGACGAAAACGCCAGAAAGTTACTGGCGAGAGACATTTTTTCTGTGAGCGGCATCACAGAAGCCACAGGAACAGATCCACGCGTACACTTATTGCGTCAACAATATCGCGCACATCCTGCAATCGCCGCAGTTACCAATCAGCTGTCCTATAAAGGGCAACTATTGTCAGCGCCTTCCACCGAAACACGACCGCCGGGATTCGCTGCATATGATCCGGTACCTGACCAGCCTGTCGTTGTTGTCGATACTTCCGCTTTCCGCCCGGTTATGCTCAAACCGGCAACTTCACGTTGCAACCCACTCAGTGCCGTGATTGCCGCAGATATTGCGACAGCAGCAGCCCAAGAAACGAAACAGCGGAGAAACAGCGGAGAACGACAGATCGGCATCGCGACCCCTTACGCAGAACAATCACGTCTCATTCGTCTCCTCCTTGAAGAATCAGGCATGGACGACCGGGTAGACGTGGCGACAGTGCATCGCTTTCAAGGCGGTGAACGCGAAATGATGATCGTGGATCTGTGCGACAGTCGCCCTTTACGCGTCCCTCCTTTTCTACAGGACGAAGACGGGCGCCGCCTGCTCAATGTGGCAATCAGTCGAGCTCGCGAAAAACTTGTGCTCGTCGCAGATCCATCTTGGCTCTGCTCGGGGCCACCCGCAGAAGTGATTCAACTCGCAGCAGCCTACGGGCAGGTTGTAAAGGCAGACATGCCAGACACACTCGACTCGGGCAACAGTCCAAAAACTCCGCCACGTACATGGTTGAGTATTTCCGAATTCTTGGAAGACGTTACCGTAAAAATATCGACAGCATCTGACATTATTTTGATAACAGCACCCCATTTTAGAGCAGAGAGTTTGGTGAAAACTCTGGCGCAAGCAGTAGATCGAGTTGATCGCTGCGCACTCGTCACAGACCCCCGCACTTCCCCTGAAATTTTGCAATACCTCGAAGAAGCCAACGTAGAAATCGAGGTGCGCCCACGTGTGCTTGAACGGCTTGTTATCGTAGACGATATTGTGTACACCGGAAACACCGCCACTCCCGCTGCACGGGCCGGAAAAGCATTACTCCGACTAGAGTCCCCAGGACTCGCTCAGCGACTGAGCGCCGTCCTCCACACCAGCTACGCCCCACGTGCAAATATCTGACAATATGTCATGACAAGGGGGAAGATTCGAGAAAAAAACACAGGTAATATTTCTCACAAAATTCCCTCTTTTCGCTCTTCGTAAGCATTTTTCTGGGTTTCTTCCCTAGAGGATCACTTGACTTTCTTTTTCAAATATGTTGAGTTGGAACCATAGAATGGTCGATTGACCAAGCCAGGGAGTTCTCCGATATGCCCACAAAGCTCAACTATTCCTTTGACGAGCTCATGGCAGAACGCTACTTTACCAAGCGTGTCACCAGAGCAAAAAACATGTACCACGGCGGCCTAGATGCTGATGGCAAATGGATCCCACCACGATCCTTGCACCGCATCGACGCCATTAATGCCTGGACAGGACGTCTCACCGACGAAGGTCACCCCTCAAAGGTGCTCTTCCTCGAAGATTTACCGGACACCTTTTTTCCCAATGCTCCGCAAGCCAAACACCTCCTTCGCAATGGGGCAACAGGTGCCATGTCCGGCATCCTCACCCTCATCGGAGTGGTTGAAGGTTTCGGAAATGTGGGCTTGAAAATGTTCCCACGAGACCCACTCCAACCCATGTTTGTAGAGGATCTTGACGGGACCTGCATGGCCCACCTCGACCCTCTCTTCGCTGCACATGGCCATGACGAAGCAGGGTCTGACTACAAAGGCTTCCACGAATGCGGCCACGACGAAATGTGGTACAACATTCGCGACGCAGCGCTCGACAACCCACCTGTGCCCGACGACGTCTTCAAAGGGATTCCTTTCTCCCCACCCCCAGGTTACGCAGGACAAGCCACACCCTCGGGAGACGCGAAAAACAAGAACGCCTTTGCGGGACCACTCGCCGAAGGCATTCCACCGAGTCTCGACATGCTCGTACAAGCAATGATGAGCCTTCTCGCCATTGAACTTATCGCCTACACCACCTTCAACTGGGCCTCCGACGTGCTCAGTGACTCGACATGCAGTAAAGACCCAGAATTTGCTGCTCGTAGTGTGGGGTACATCGCAGACGACGAGACAATCCACGTGAGCTACCTGCAATGTGCTCTCTCTGAGATGCGCTGCCGCACAGTCATCGGGGAAAACGGCCAAAAACTCTCTGGTCAGATCATCATCGACGAGGCAGTGGAACGCGCCCGCGCGAACCAGAGCGGTCTCCGCATTGACCGAGTCATGAAGTACCGGATGAAAGAAATCGAGCAAGAACTCGCAGCGCACGCTGACGGCGACAAGCTCCTCGAAGAGTTCAGGGCACTTGGCCCCATGCCAGAAATGGCCGCCTGAGCGTCTCACGAACAACAAGTTACAGACTCCGCCGCGTCACTCATAAGGACGACCACACGGGCGACAAAGAACGAGTAGAACGGGACGAGGGTCCCAGATGAATTCATCTGGGACCCTCGTCCCGTTCTCTGACCTAATACACACCACCAGGACAGGTCCTGGGTCCCAGGCGGCGTTTTCTCGATACCGCTGCCCCGTTCTCCCGGTACCCCGGTACTAGCGCACAACATCGTCTCCCAGTCCCCCACCTGAACCCTCACCGGCAACCGACCCCGAAACCCGGCAACCCACCCCACACACCCAAAACCCATGGGTGCACCACCCGCAACCAACCACCGAAACTGCACCCACGCCCAACCAGCACAAACAACCCAAGCCCACAACCCGGCAACCCACCCCACACACCCAAAACCCATGGGTGCACCACCCGCAACCAACTCCTGGCAACCGCGAGGAACATGCAATCTCACACACGGGAGAAGAACCGAAAAAAGAAAATACTCCTCAGCAATCAGGGTCAATCGTCCTGAAAAGAAAAGGGCCTTTTCCCATTTTCCACCAAACACAAAAATGGTCAACTGACCAAACAAGAAAAAGGTCAAACGGACGAAAACGTCCCGTTCTGAGGGGACCTTCAATGACAGCCAAACTGAATTACACCCGAGAAGAAATTTTCGCGGAGTACCAATTCGCGTCACATGTCAAAATCGGGGACTATCTTTTCCACGGGGGACTCGACGCGGAAGGTAACTATCTTTCGCCCCGTTCTCTACATCGCATACCTGCCATCAAAGCTTGGACCCAACGCCTTAAGGACGCGGGCCACACGACGACCGTTTTCACCGCCGACGACCTCCCCATGACTTTCTTTCCGAACACGGAACAGTCGAAGCTGCTGCTCCACCACGGATGCAAAGACGCAATGGCTCGTACGCTCACGATGGTCGGCACAATCGAAGGATACGGCAACGCCGGCATAGCACTCTTCCCGCAAGAGGACCTGCAAAAATACTTTGTCGAAGACATCGAGGGCACTTGCCTTGCCCATCTGCAGTATCTCTTGCCCGCGCACGGGCACGACGAAGCATTTTCTGATTACAAGGGTTACAAAGAATCCGGTCACGAAGAAATGTGGTGGGTTATTCGGGATGTCTGTTTGGATTATCCAGAGATCACAGACGACATGTTTGAAGACCTGCCGATTCCTCCTCCCCCGGGTTACCAGGGAAGAGCGAAAGCAGCACCTGATGCCCTCAATATTGCCGAGGCCATACCTTTGGCCATGACCCCAGGCGTACCACCTGTTTTGGAGTTCATGGTAACTGGACTCACAAGCCTCTTGGCGATCGAATTTGCTGCGGCATCCACCTTCAAATGGGCAAAAGAGGTACTCGGCGACCCTGAGTGCAGCAGTGACCCAGAATTTGCCGTGAAATGGGTCAACGCCATCAGCGCCGATGAAACCATTCATGTGACATCGCTGCAATGCGCCTTGTCTGAACTCAGCACTCTCACGATCCTGGGCACAGAGGGGCAACACATCCCCGGCAAACCGGTCTTGGAGGCCGCTGTGAAACGAACGATCGCTTCACAGCAAGGAGATCGCTTTGACCGGGTCCTGGCGCACCGGATGAAGTACATCAAACGGGAACTCGACGCCCGCCCCGATGGAGAAAAAATCCTCGCCGAATTCGCGGAACTCGGCCCGGTTCCCGAGTTTGTCGCGTGACCTTTGTTTGTCGCGTGACCTTTCGATGACCGAGAAAGTCAGCTGAAGAAACAACGCTCGGCTCCTCACGCGACATCGCAGCAAACAGCGTAAAAGTCGGCAGAGATGATTGGGATAAACAGGCCAAGGCATCTCTGCCGCGCTCATCTACGTCTCGAAATACATCCGCCTGGGTAAAGACTCCAGCAGGAAGCGGAGAGCACGCATGCGCTTTCCTCGTGGTAGCGCGCCATTTTCTCTCCTGCCATCTCTTCCAACAAAAACACCTGAACCGAAAGAACCTGGTATGAAATTCGGCATTTTCTATGAACACCAGTTGCCACGTCCCTGGGCAGAGGGACGCGAAGAAGAGCTCTTCCAGGAAGCCCTCGACCAGGTTGAGCTGGCCGATAAATTGGGTATCCATCACGCGTGGGAAGTGGAGCACCATTTTCTCGAAGAATATTCTCATTCTTCTTGTCCGGAGGTCTTCCTCGCAGCTTGCTCTCAACGTACAAAAAACATCCGCCTCGGTCATGGCATTGTGTTGATGTGCCCGAACTACAACCACCCGGCACGGATAGCAGAACGCATTGCCACGCTCGATCTTGTCTCTCAAGGTAGGGTCGAATTCGGCACAGGCGAATCTTCTGCCCGTCTTGAGCTCGAGGGTTTCCGCATTCCCGTCGAAGAGAAGCGGGACCAATGGAAAGAAGCTCTCGAGCAGACGTGCAACATGATGGCGATGGACCCATACCCGGGCTATCAGGGCAAGTATTTCTCAATGCCTTGCCGTAATATCGTTCCGAAACCAGTGCAAAAACCTCACCCACCTGTTTGGGTGGCCTGTTCAAACCGCCGCACTATTCATCTGGCCGCACAGCTCGGCATCGGCGCACTCACTTTTGCTTTTATCACACCGGATGAAGCGAAACGCTGGGTTGATGACTATTACACCACGCTCGAATCATGCATGCCGATCGGCCATGCAGTGAACCCGAACATCGCTATGGTCACGGGATTTTCTTGTCATGAAGACCGCGACGAGGCCATTCGGCGCGGCGCAGACGGGTTCCGTTTCTTCAATTTCGCTCTTGCTCATCACTACATTAACGGCGAACACAAAGTCGGCCGTACCAGCATTTGGAACAATTACCGGGAATGGGCAGACACCCAAGACGATGCAATCGCCCCTCCGGGAGTGGGAACTCCTGACGAACTACGCGAGCATCTGCAGGGATTTCAAGACGCTGGAGTCGACCAAGTGGTCTTTATCCAGCAGGGAGCAAAAAACAAACACGAACACATCTGTGACTCTCTTGAACTCTTCGCAGAAAAAGTCATGCCCGAGTTTGTGGAAAACGAAACCGAACGCCAGGCAAAAAAAGACGAGCGGCTTGCTCCCATGGTCGAAAAAGCTATGGGCCGCAAAGAGTGGATGACGGAACTCAGCGAGCAGGAAATCCCGACACTGCATGCCCTCGGGCGAGAAATTGTGGACACCGGAGACAAAAAGTCATAACGCTCCCCCCGACATGTCCCTGAGAGAAGACAGCCCAGTCGCTGTCTTCTCTCAGGGACTGTCTTCTCTCAGTCGCTGTCTTCCCGGCAAAAAAACGCTCGATCAGCACTTACACAAGAAATATTCACACGACGGGGTCGTGACGAGAAAGACATAATAAACCACCCCGTCCCTCCAAGACTTCACTGTCAAGAAGGCACGTGATCGCTTCTTCTATTGCTTCTTTCCCTGTGTCGGTCTTCCCAACGGAGAAGAGCACCGGGAAGGGCCACTTCGAGGGTTTCCAGGCATACAAAAGCTGGATTCTCTGCACGACTTCTTCCTCTGTAAGCAAGCGGGATTCCGTGACAATATGGCGTACAGCCGCAGCAATCTCCTCCAACGCCACATGCTGAGGAGCACGCCAGCTTCCAAGGTTCTTCCCCGGCAAACGCACTCGTACCTGCGAAGTCCGAGAAGAACGCAGAAACCCGGCTCGATCACGCGCGAGACGACCCTCCGCAACAAGAGCGTCAAGGACTTCTTGTACAGCCATCACCAAAAACGGGGGAACAGCATCTGAAAGCGGATGTCCTCCGTGTGGCAAAGCCGACGCCACACGGGCACGCGCTTGCGATTCATGCACAGGCTCTTCTTTTCCTACTACACGTAACAAAGCACGAGGAACATCTGACTGCACAAAAGACCGCGCGTGGGTTCTCGAAAAAGACCCGGCAGAAGAACCCGCAGCCGGCGGAGAAAAGAGCCCTTTCAGGGAAGCCAGAAAATAGGTCTCCGCCCAGACCGGCAAAGGCCTCTCCTCCAAGAAGCGCTGCTCTGGGGTGACCGAATCGCCAGAGAGCCGAGAATGTACGCCCCGCCCAAGAGAGGGCGATGCGGGCGACGCAGACGGGGCAGCAGCCCGCGCGGCAGCCCGAACACTTCGCGCATGGGTCACAGACTGAAAAAGCGCTTTCGTTTCTTGCGCGGGCGACAAATACCAACCAAGCCGCCAAATACGATGTACTTGCCAGCCCCGTCGGTCAAGAAAGTCTGAACGCATCCGGAATACTTGGCGAACACTCCCCTGCACCCGGATGCTGTCTATCAGGACAGCAAGCAAGAATCTGCCGCGCTCTTCTGGGTCGCGCACAACCAGATCCGCAGGAAAAGGGGGACTTCCTACACCGGTAACGGTCTCAAACCCCCAAGAACGCAAGAGGATCGACACATGGCGGAGGAGAGGGTCCTGGTTCTCGTCTGCGATGACCCCCGCCGCTGACTTGCCCCTCACTCTGACTGGTTTTGCATGCAATGTGGGAAGAGAAGCCATTGGGACTGCAGACATGGGACTGAACGATTGTTCTGAAAGAACACCCACATCCAAATTCTTGGAACTATCCGGCAAAGCACCCGGCGAAACAAGGGGTGGCTGCGAAAAATCATGCTTCCACCGGGTTTCCCCCGAAGCGCTCTCCCGGTAACGCACAGTTAGAGGAAATGCCCCAAAAGCCCGGGAATGTGCCTCGAAAACGGAAAGGTCACCAAAAAGAAATCCCGCTCTCTCAAGACTCTTCACAGTTCCAGCAGGAACCGTCTCTTTTTCTCTCCCCATTTGCTCCTCAGACAGCGTTTTGCCATCTGCTCGCACCCCAGGTTCCGTTCGCACAGTGGCATTTTCCTGAGTCGAAGCTGTCGCCTCCACTGCCAAAGCAGAAAGAGCATCGTCTTGATGCTCCAGAGAAAAAGACCTGTCAGTAATCTTTCTTTTCGCACCCGTCCCCGGCCTCGCACCCTGCACTGCACCCGTGCCCGTGCCCGTGCCCGTGCCCGTGCCCACAACCGGCCTCAGACCCAGCACATCTGTCTTTTGGGAAGGTGTTCCAGCCACAATCACTTGTGTTCCACGCCGAATCGCCGGAACTGCATCCAAAACCGAAAGTTCCCCATCGACAAGCACCAAATCGAAGTGCAAATCTGACGGAAGGTGACGAAAAACTGCCGCAGGTGTCGCAAGCATCACAGGAGTCACGGCAGCAAAAAGAGGCGCTGTTTTCCGAATAAGCATCTCTACAGGCATCTGTCGCCGCCGCATGCCCGCCTGGCGACGGACCATGTCAACAAGTCCTTCTTTTCCCTCAAGTCGACACTGACGCGTCTCCTGAATATGTTCCACTGCCAAAAGGGAAAGACCGCGGTCAAGTCGGGCAAACTCATCAACAGCAAGGCCAAAGTCGCCGTCAAGGAAAATCCGCAAACGCTGATCGGTCTCGATCGCATGTTGCAGCCAGCTTGTAAGCAGTGCCCATTCCACCGCAGAAGGGACTTGAGGTCCGGGCACAAGCGATGCTGTGCAGGCTCGCACGACGACTCCCCACCCAGCATCTTCCAACTCTGCACGAGCGCGCATATGGGCTACCCAATTGGGAATATCAGAAAGGGTGCGCTGCAATTTGTCGAGAAAAAGGGCCGATTCTTCATAGGAGGCATCAAGATATTCTGCCCAGGCCACATGTCTCTGGGGGCGCACACATTGCAGGAGAGCTTTGCGGTCTCGTTGCCAGTTCGCGAAGGCAGTACGCATATTGCAGGGAGAAAGGGAAACATTTCTCAAGGCACGCGCCGTGTCGAGGCTGACTGGCCCACCAAGAAGGCGCCGAATGCGTATCGTCCAGTGCAATGCGAAAGAAACTTTTTTCCAGTCCGTGGAGACACCCTTCCAGGCCGGACCAAACAGAGAACGGTACCTTTTCGCGTACGTAGAAAAATGCGAACGAATAGTCGATGCATCATTGCAACGGCGCAAAATATCGGTCGCTTCAGCGAGGGAAACTGAACGCTGCAGGCGACGGGCCAGACCTCCCGTGATAGCTTCAAGTGTTTCAAGGGCAGGCAGCACAGCCTCGCACCAGCTTACGACACGGTCAAGAGGAGCATCCCGCAGCGCAGGGAGGTGGGGACCAAGCACAACGCGTCCCGCTTCGAGCCAGTCGTCGATTCTTCCCACAAGAAGCAGCGCTCCGTTTTCTGGAGCTTCATCAACTGACTCGAGACACCAGAGCAGGGCGCGAGCCTGCTCTGGTGTCTTCCCCAGGGCGAAAGCCCGTTCTACGGTTTCTACACAACGCCGCAATAAATCGAGATCAGGCTGGGTATCACATGATGTTTGTGCGGCACCTGATGTCGGGACAGCAACCGCAGTCAGTTTCCCAAGAGGAGAGTTTGCAAAGACCTCCCTCGACCGTGCGGCAACCTCTTCGGCTTGTAATGCCTGCGCAAGCACCGCCGTCAGACTGGCAGACGAGGTCCGCTCACTCGTATATGCATGCAAAGTTTTTCTTGCTCGCCGCCAAGTAGGGGAAAACACACGAAAAAATCCGGGAGTAGCCAGGGTAGACGCCAGCTCGGGCAAGTCGAGTGCAAAAACGTCCGGGGTAAAAACCCGAAGGACCTCCATGCGCGCTCGTTCCTCTTGATAGCCCAAGTTGGTGAGTGCCACGAGGTCAGCACGAAGACGGGGCAGCTCTTCGTGTTCGAGCCAAGCGGAGGGAATCGCCGGCACTTGGGCTCTGCAAAACAGGGCAATCTCATGGGCACGGTCAGCAGAAAGAGCAACCTGGCCAAGTCCTAGGCATTCGGCGAGCTCTTGTGCGTCACCCGAGAGTTTCCGCAGCAGGGGCACAGATTCGGAAATGAACTCGACAAGGCGGCGCAGCCGGCTATCAGTGTGTGCAACCGGGAGTTGCCAGGGAAATTCGGACTCGGCAAGGATTCTGTTTGCCACACGCAGACGCTGCGCAAAAGCGGGATCAAAGGCTTTCCAATGGTCACCGCACACATCAGCAAGCGACACGCAGAGTTCGCGGTAGCGATCGCTCTCTTGGGAGAGAGTGCCAAGGGCATCTTCTATATCGTCAAGGTCTTCTGCTGTGTACCAGTCGAGCGGAGGCCCAAAGTCAGGGCGTTCTTCCAGGTGGTCCAGCAGTGAGAGAAAACGCTCTGTCTCTGCGATGTTCACACACGGGCTCACTCCTGTAGTAACGCCGGCATCTACACATGCCTTTTGCAAAGCCTGGTGGCTGGATTGGGCAGCAGAAAGGGCCGCTTGACATACAGTGTGAGCGGGTTCTTTTTCGTCACGGATATCGGCGGGAACTTGTGTGCAAAGCGCATCGTCCAGATCCTGCCAGAAGAAAGGCTCCCCTTCTTCTCTACACATCCAGGTTGCACTCAAACGGCTCGCTGCGTCGAGCACACGCGACCGCAGCACAGCATCAATCGGAAGCGGAGGGGGCATGAAAACCGACAGAAACTTCTCAGGAAGTTCTTCTCGGAAAACAATGATACGGTCCATGGCATCGATAAGCGACATGCCCAGCGACGCACGCGTCTCTCGCAAAGCGGTCTGCAAATGGCGGAACTCACCCCGGCGACGACAAAGCTCATCAATATTACAGTCGTCAGGATCCGCGTCATTTCCCGGAGAATTGTCGGCATTCCTGGAAGGTGATGCTTCTTTGGAACCCTCGGCCCACATGCGGAGAAGCGCGTCAAGGTGCCGGGCAGCACCGCGGCGTGATGCGCTGTCCCCATTAAGGGGAAAAAGCAGATGCTCCAGGCAAGCAGTACGAAAATACTGCGCGAAGCAGTCAAGCGCCGGCAGGTCTTGGGAAACAACAAGCACTGTTTTTCCCGACGCTGCTGCGCTCCCTGCAATATTCGCAAGGGTTCGTATTTTTCCCGTGCCTGCGACACCGGCAACTGCAAAAGACCAACCGCGGTCTGCCGCAACGAGGCAACGGAGCTGATCGTCACTGGCATCAAACACCGCCGAAAGAGTTTCCGGCGTATCGACGAGTTCAAGCAGGCTGTCCTTGCTGTCTTTCCCGTCCCCGCCGTCCTTGTCGCCACTTCCAGAGTCATCTGCACTGGACTCTGTCTCAGTGGACGTCGCACGCGAGACAGAAGAAAGCAGCGTATCGTCTTGCTCTTTCCCATTCGGAAATCGCGGAGAAAGTTCTTGACGCAGTCCGTTTGCTTCCTCGTAGGCAACCATTGCCCACTGGCGGACAACAGAGGAGGTCACACACTCTGCCTCACTCTCCGCAAGTTCTGTGTACATCCAGGCTGAATCCAAGGAGAAAAGCTGGAACCGCGCAAGCGGAAGCAGTTGCCACGAGGGGAAACGCGTAAGGAGACGTCCCAAGTTCTCCATGAAATACCGGTATGCCTCATAGTCGAGATCATCCACCAAAGACGGCAGTTCCACGCCGAACCGATGGTGTAGAAAAAAACGCAAAAGCGGATTGACGACTGGTTCGCCCCGCCCGCGACATACCCGAAAAGCATCTTCAGGAGAGGCGCGAGATAATTCCACGGGCAAAAAGAGCAAGGGACTCGTCCACCGTTCCTGCAGGTCATCCTGGTTCTCTCGCGCTTCCCATTGGAAAGCGCCGGCAAGCAAATAAAAATCGTTTGCCCCTGTGCGGGCAGCTCTGTGCTTTGTTTCCGCAGCAAGCCAGGCAAGACGGGAATTGAGAAGCTCACTGTCTCGAATACCAGTGACAAGTTCGTCCGGACACAACGCACGCGTGCCACCTGCCGCGGCAAGGAGAGCAATCCGGTCGATCTGATCAGCAGACGCGCAGGTCGCGAAGCGCCAGCCGTCTACGGTACGCGGGCCGAGTCCGGCAAGCACCCGCTCCACCCGAGGTGCCAGAATGGGCACTGTTTCCTCAGCATCAACAGCATCTGCATCAAGCAAGGCGCGAAGCGTCGGGGGAAAACGTTGAGCGCGCCCCAAGCGTAAAATCTTCTGCGTCTTCTGCCACGAGTCCAAAGGCTCTGCCACCCTTGTGCCTCACCATTCGTTTCGGCCCTTTTCTCCTTGTGCATCAACGAGAGGGAGACCACAGCCCATCCTCTTGTGCCCAGTCCTCTGGATCGTACAGATCTCCCACCTAGAGCTGTGCAATCTTTAGCGGACAAAATCCAATGGGGAGCGCCGCTGTAAAGAAAACCCTCTCACCAAAGAATAGTGTGACCGGAAACCTCAAGGAAGCGCGTGCGCACCGCGCAACGAAAGACGCGACACATAAGCAACACATGAGCAATCCCGCCACATGCAAAGCTGGTCAATGTTCATGCAGGAGACGCAGTACCATGTCAGAATTCACGGACTGAGCGTCAAGGGCGTCCCCCGGTGCCTGCGTCACTTGCCCACTTACTTTGGCGAGGAGCGCAAGGGCGAGAGCGGCGTGTTCCAGGGGATTCGCGGCAACAGAGTTTTGACGCGCCACTTTCGCAAGAGCTTCTTCACTCCAGTCCAAAGACATTGATCCCGTGGAATCTCTCCCACTTCGGTGTGTGGAAGATGTCGGCTGCCCAGTAGGAAGAGATGTAGGCGCATCGTCTTTGTCTTGGGAAGGAAGACTCAGACCGGTGCTATGCACAGAAGGCCCAGTGATTTCAATACTCATGAGGGATCTTGCGGCACATTTGGCCTGCACCTTTAACTAGTGCTTTGGAATCCTCTCCACGATCCCAAACTCTGACTTGATATGAGCCCCTTGTCCTAAGCGGATGTCTTCTCCAGGTCCCAGTTTTTCTCTGGCCCAAGAAGACCCGGAGCAAAGCCCGGCAGGACCCGCAGCAAGGCAAAAAAATATTTTCCTCAGGAGCAACACTTCTCGCTCCCGGCTCTTTTCACGGAGGGCAGCGGACACTTGCACACCACGAGGAAAAACGATCGGCCAAAGTCTCCATGCCTGTCCCAGGGTGGAGCAGGGTGCACGTCTGCTCTTGTTTTCCTCCCTTTCCCGACAAGAGTTCTCACGCCACTCTGTTCGTTCTCATATTTCAGTCCCACTTCTCAATTTGAAGAGGGTTTTCCGAGCCGCTTTCACCACGTGCTGGTCGGGATGGTGATGCACAAAGGCTTCTGTCACATCCACGGCATTGGGATGGTCCACACGCGCGAGACGCTCGATCAACTCATATTGCGCAGGAAACGGACAAACAGCACAGAACTCTGAAAGCACGTCGGTTGCATCGTGCACAGCAAGACGCATTGCCATCGTCTCCACAAAAGTCTCAGGCACCTCATCTGGTTCAAGAAAATCGAGAGCTTCGAGGCCATTGCAGACCAGCCAAAAACGTGCCGCTGACGCGAATTCCGCCGTGTGCAGCAAACTCCGCATCCCCTCTTCGGCGGGAAGACCAAGAAAAGACAGGGCCAGCAAAGCCAGACTACATTCCATCTGGTCTTGTATTGTTTGTGCAGCCACAGCAAAATCGATCCCTATCGCGACAGGATCACGATCCCCGCACCAGACTGAAAGCACGTAAACAGCCATGTCAGGAGGAAAATCTGCACACGCTTGCAGAAGATCATCGACATTCTTGAATCCGCTCAGGTCGACCACAGGGAAATCGCCAAGGTCGCTAACGTCGTCATTGCCGTCAATGACTTCATGGTCAACGTCAGAGCAGGCATCGTCACCTTCAAAAGAGCCGCCCGACCCCAAAGGACCTCCCACGCACATGGTCCGTCCGACACGAGAAGAAAATGAAGAACCGGCTTCGTTCTCCAGGAATAATGGGTCTTCGCACCAGCCCTCAGCTGCGGGAGCAGGAATACTCTCATCGGAGAAATCTCCCTCGAGCAGACTGTTTCGTTCCTCGTTTTGAGGAGCCTTTTGCTCGTCAAAACGAGGATTTTTCAGGCTGTCGCAGGCTCTTGCCCCCGCAAATCTTCTGTCCTGTCCGGGAGAAATAAAACCTGGAAGTTCTGCTTCGAGACGGGAAAGATGAGCGACAAGCACTTGGTATTGCGTCTCATCGAGAACATTCAGGTCCGCAAGGAAAGCAAAAAATACCTGCACAGACTGCACTATTGTCTCGGAAGACCAGGAATCCCAAAAGCCCTGTTCATCTAACCAACGAACAAAAAAATCCTCGAGTTCAGCGGAAGTCCAGCGCAAAATAAGACCGTCGCCACTCTCCCATTTATATGTAAGCATCAGCCCGGGGAACTCCGCGTTCACAGGGCCGAAACCCGCGCCGGATACCCAGTCGCGCAGCATCTCCAACAAGCGCGCCCGCACAGCTTGAAACAGATCTTCATCATTTGGGTCAATTTCAAAATCTGTCATGTCCATAGAACATCGCCTCATCCCAACAACAAACCGGGAACACAAGGATCTCTGTTTTCTTGTGTTCCCATTTCTTCAGAGATACGCGAACACAGAATCTGCTTCCACTACCCACCCGGATAAGTCCACCTATTTCGCCTTTCGATAAGTGACTTTCCCATGATGTACCAGCCAAAGACACCACAAACATGCAGAGTGGAGCACTCCTCCTAGGAAAGGATATTCCACAATCCGCCGAACATCTCTCTATGGCTTTATTCTCATTTCACAGGTAAAGCAGCAAAAACCCACTGCAAGGTTTGCCATCTCCAGAGCTTCTCATCCCATAGAATCTGTTTGCAACATAAGCAACGCGGAACTTCCATTGGTTACAGAAGACATAGGACTAACTGAAAAAGATTCTTTGCCGATCAAGAAGACCATCACCGATTTCTCTGATCCGACACTGTACATAAATCGCGAGCTCTCCTGGATTGATTTCAATAAAAGAGTGCTCGAACAAGCCTTCGATGATAGAAAACCCATATTAGATCGTCTACGCATGCTCGCCATTTCAGCAGGCAATCTCGACGAGTTCTATATGATCCGGGTATCAGGACTGCAAGAGCAGATCGCAGCCGATATCAGCGCACGCGCTCCTGATGGCCTCTCTCCCCGCACCCAGCTTGCTGCCGTAAACGAGGCCTGTAAACCTTTACATCAGCGTATCTCCTATTGTTTCAGCGAAATCCTCTGCCCGCTCATGCAGAAACACGGATTTGGGGTGCACTCTTATGAAGAACTCGACGATAACGAAAAGGCTTTTCTTCGCACGCATTTTCGCGAGCACTTCTTTCCGGTTCTCACTCCTTTGGCAGTAGACCGAGCACACCCTTTTCCCTATATCTCAAACCAAAGCCTCAACCTCGCAGTACAAACTACTGACCCGAAAAACAACCGCGAACTCTTTGCCCGTGTCAAAGTACCTACTATGCTGCCACGTTTTGTGCAGCTGCCCAACAAAGAAGAGACAGTCCCAATTGAACAGGTGATAAGCGCCAACCTCGACCTGCTCTTCCCGGGCATGGAGGTGATCGACAGTCACCCGTTTCATATTCTGCGAGACGCTGACCTCGATATCTCCGAAGAAGAAACCGAAGATCTGCGCCTGGAGATTGAAAATCACCTACGCAAGCGCCGCTTCCGTTCAGTGATCGCACTCTGTGTAAACCCATCGATGCCACAGCATATGCGAGATCTACTCATTCGCGAGCTCGACTTGGCTCGGTCCGACCTGATCGAAGTGGACGGCCTCCTCCGCCCGGCCGATCTCAACACACTCCTCAGAGTCGACAAACCAGAGCTTGATCTCCCTCCTTGGTCACCCCGCACACATCCCCTGCTCCTCGCTGCAACCCGCAACGAAGAAGACATTTTCTCCCTCCTACGCAAACAAGACATATTTGTACACCACCCTTATGATTCTTTTTCTACATCGGTAGAAGAATTTATCTTGAGCGCCGTAGACGACGAGAACGTACTGGCCATCAAGCAGACGCTTTACCGCACGACCGAGAACTCTCGCATCATGCAAGGCCTCATCCGAGCGGCAGAAGCGGGAAAACAAGTTGTTGTCGTCATAGAAATAAAAGCTCGTTTCGACGAAGAACGAAACCTGGAATGGGCACGCCGGCTTGAAGCAGTCGGCGCCCATGTGGTGTATGGCCTCATGGGCCTGAAAACTCATTCCAAAGCAGTACTTGTTGTCCGAAAAGAGAAAGATGGCATCCGCCGCTACGTGCACCTCGGCACAGGCAATTACAATGCCACAACTGCCCGCTTATACGAAGACATGGGAATGCTCTCGAGCAGACCCGAACTTGGTGCCGATCTCTCCGACCTGTTCAACCTGCTCACCGGATATAGCCGGCAACGTTACTTCCGCAAAATCCATGTCGCCCCTTACGGTTTACGAGACGCCCTCGAAGAACGTATCATACGCGAGATCGAACACGTCCAGGCGGGAAGAGATGCCCTTATTCGCGTGAAGCTCAATTCCGTCACCGATGCCACCCTGATCCGCTGCCTCTATCGGGCGTCATGCGCAGGCGTGAAAATCCAGATGATCGTACGAGGAATTTGTTGCCTACGCCCTGGAATTCCGAACGTAAGTGAAAATATCACTGTTCGTTCAATTGTCGGACGCTTCCTCGAGCACTCACGGGTTGTGCACTTTCACAATGATGGAGCAGATGAATACCTCATTGGATCCGCAGATTGGATGTCACGCAATCTCGACCGCCGAGTTGAAACCTATGTGCCAATTGAAGATCCCAACCTCGTACGAAAAATTGACCAGATGCTCCACTTGTACTGGACAGACAACTCGCAAGCCTGGACGTTGCAACCAGACGGAACCTGGACAAAACCCGAACAACACCCAGATGACGAGGGAGCCATCTCCTCGCACAAACTTTTCATGCAAAAAACCAACCTGAATATCTGATTTCACACCCGAAGGCGAGTACAGATACCGAAGCTGGAGTCGCGAAACACGCAATACTCGCCGTATTCCTCTTGTCTTCAGCGAGGGGTCCCAGGCTGCTCCTCCCCTATCTCCGGGCCCTTCCCACGACACTTCCCACTCACAAGAAGCACAAGAAAGCGGTCGGTCTTTCCTCAAGAAAGATTTTCCGAAAGGCTTTTTTCTTCAGGATAAGGAACGTCGGTTTCCTTCTTGAGGTGTTTCACGAAACGAACCAGTTCTTCCGGGTCAAAAGGTTTCGTCAAGTAATAGTCGGCTCCGGCCCGCCAGCCGTCCCAAATCTCTCCGTCACTGCCTTTTGCGGTCAGAAACACAAGCGGCACGTCCGCTGTTTTCTCATGCTTACGCAACGCCTCAAGCACATGAAAACCGTCGAATTCAGGCATCATAATGTCACAGACAATCACATCGGGAAGACGCTCGAGCGCGCGTGCCAATGCCTTGCGGCCATCAGCGAAATCCTCGACCTCGCACCCGTCAAGATCAAGACTCATCCGCACCACAAAGCGCAAATCATCATCGTCATCAATCACCATTACAAATGGTTTCGACATAGAGTTTCCGCCGATCGGTTCAAGGCCACCATCACGGTTCGCACCCCCTCCTGGCCAGACGCGCGATAAAGGCCTCCGGCCAAAACCATTCCCCTCTCGGCTGCGCCAGTCCAAGCACACGGACACAAAAGCTTTCTCGGCTCTGCCGGAAAAAAACTAAACCCGTCTCCGGACACCTCTACGCGCCGTGAGAAAGTAAGGCAACGAAAGGGGAAAGAGAACGCCGCAAAGACCCAGAAAACACTGCAATCACGGCACGATATGCCTGCAGAACACAGGACGCAAAGCACAACAATCAAACGGGGGAACCAGCGGCTTCACGCAAAGAGGCGACAGCAGCCTTGGGGTCCCGTGCCCCAAAAATCGCAGATCCCGCCACGAGGATCGTCGCTCCTGCGTCGACCACTCGGCGTGCCGTCCCCGCAGAAATCCCTCCGTCAACTTCAATCTCCACATCAAGACCACGCCGTGCAAGGAGAGAAGCCGCCTGCGCAATTTTGGGAAGCTGGTCCTCCCGAAATGCCTGCCCGCCAAAACCCGGATGTACTGTCATGATAAGAAGAAGATCAACCAAGTCGAGATAAGGCTCAACTGCCGAAAGCGGAGTATCCGGCTTCAAAGTAAGGCCACGCCCCAAACCCAAGTCGGAGAGACGGGCAAGCTCTTCTGTGGGATCAGGGAGCGTCTCAATATGAAGAGTGATCGAATCAGCGCCGGCCTTTGCGAATGCCTCCAGGAAAAACCCTGGATTCATCATCATAAGGTGGCAGTCCAGGGGAAGAGAAGTCACCTGACGCACAGACGCGACAACTGGCGGACCGATCGTGAGATTCTCAACAAAATGCCCGTCCATCACGTCTACATGCAAGAGATCGGACACAGGAGCGACCTGCGCAATTTCCTGCCCAAGACACGAAAAATCGGCGGAGAGAAGAGAAGGAGCGATTTTCACCATGGCCTGGCAAGGATAGGGAAGCAGAGATAAAAACTGCCAGCTGTTTTCCGGACCTGCCCATAACACGCCCCACCACAACACGAAGCGTCCACACACCCAAGCACACCGCTCGAAAAATATCTGCTTTCACGCGTCGAAACAGCTGCGCACAATCATGCCTCAGCAGAAACTGCCGCAGGCAAGCGCATGCCCTCGCGCGTAGGCAGCCGCGTCCATGCGTGATCGCCCATCTGCCTGCAGGATATCCACACGATACGCCCCTGCCCCCGTCTGTACAAGCAGCGGACTATCGGCCACAATCTCCCCAGGATCGCCATGGGGAGCCTCTCCCACAAACGCGCCGCCGGCCCAGATCTTGCAACGACGCCCAGAAAGGGTCGTCCAGGCACCAGGACGGGGATTCGCTCCACGCACAAGACGGTCAATCGACGTCGCGCTCTGTTTCCAGTCAATACGACATTCCTCAGGAGTGAGTTTCTCCGCGTAAAGAAACGTTCCCTCCGGTTGCGGACGGGCAACAAGCTGCCCCTTTTCCAGACAGTCAAGTGCCTGCACCAACAGTTCCGCCCCGACCTCACCAAGCCGATCCAAAAGGTCTCCTGCCGTGTCACAATCCTGGATAGGATGTTCTGCCTGCAAGAGAAGCGGTCCCGTATCGAGTCCTTTGTCGAGACGCATGATTGTGACACCCGTCACTGGATCGCCGGCAATGAGGGCACGCTCCACTGGGGCAGCACCACGCCAGCGAGGCAGGAGCGAGGGATGAAGATTCACGCAACCGTGCTTCACCGCGTCCAGCACGGCAGGGGGCAACCATCCCCCGTATGCCACAACCACAAAAACTTCTGCACCGGTTTGCATGAGTGCGGGAAGCACTTCACGTGCTTTTTCCGGCTGGTAAACTGGCAGCCCAAGTTCCAAGGCGCGCACTTTTACCGGCGGCAATGACACCCGCCGTCCGCGCCCGGCAAGCCTATCCGGACGAGTCACCACAGCAGTCACTTCATGAGTTGAGGCGAACACAGCATCAAGAGACGTCACTGCAATTGGAGGGGTCCCAAAAAAAACAGTTTTCATCAACCTGCCCGCGTTCTTTGTCCTTGGTATCTTGTTCGTGCCGGCTTTCTCAGGAACCGCGACTCTTCAGTCTGTTTCCTCGGAACAGCAAGGAATAACATCACAAAACGCGAGCCCCCTCGCGTCGCGCCGCCCCAGTCCGCGCTTCCCGATTGGGGATGTATTCTTTCTCCCCCGGCATCAAAGTCTCGCGCATCGCACGCATTGCTTCTTTACGTTTTTCTTTCTCAGCGCGGAGAGTGAAAAACAGGCCGTCGCAATGGTCTGTTTCATGCTGAAAAACACGTCCGAGCAGTTCATCAGCCACAATCTCATGCGGTGTCCCGTCGAGATCCCGGTAGCAACAGCGCACCGTCATAGGACGCTCAATCTCCACATAGATACCTGGCAACGACAGGCACCCTTCTTCATATATATACGTACCAGAAAAATCGGAGAGTTCAGGGTTGACAACAACCCCAGGGCCTTCTCCAATATCATAAACAAACATTCTCATCTGCAATCCGACTTGAGGCGCGGCCAAACCAGCCCCACGCGCTGCCTCCATAGTCTCAATCATGTCATCGGCGATCTTCTGCAAACGGGCATCAAACTTGGTCACTGGTCTCCCCTTTTCCCGCAATACAGGGTCACCAAACAACCGGATGGGCAAAATTGCCATCTCTCACCTCTCTTGTCCACCGATTCATAGCGAGACTGCCTCCATCATGACATTGCAAAGGCATTACATGAAACAGAGCGCTCCTTTTACCAGACCTCTGAGCGATCGTATCCGGGAAGGGCAGTTTTACACACGCAGGTGTAACGCGCAAACCTCGACACGCGTCAAAAAAAGAAAAATCTTTTTCTTTCTGCTTGATGCTCTCTGCAAAAACATCACCGTTTCTCTCGCGAAAATTGGACATAAGGACTCATGGCAGCAATACTGACGGATCTGTTCGACCGCACAACTGCTTCTTCACAAGAGCCGGTAAAATTTATCGATGCCAATACAGTGCTGGAAGAAACCGCTTGGGCAGAAATCTATAAAGGAGCAGTTCAGAGGGCTGCAGGCCTGCAGCAAAAAGGAATTGAATCGGGAGACAGAGTTGCAATTCTCGCACTCACCTCCCGAGAAACAGTCGAAACCATTTTCGCAGTTTTATTAGCGGGAGCAGCCATTGTGATTCTGCCGCTGCCATTTCGTCTGAGTAGCAAAGAAGCATTCGTCGAAAATACGCGGGCACGGCTTACCACCTCACAAGCAAAACTACTCCTTCTCGACGATTTTTTCGCAGCACAGTATAAACCAGTCGAAACGGACGCTCCACATGATCTCCTGAGCAACCTCAAAGAAAAAGCCGATGACTTCACCCCCGTCACCATTCTCTCCTCAGATTTGGCAATTTTGCAGTTCACGTCGGGCAGTACCGCAGCCCCTCGCGCCGTACGGCTGCAACATGGTGCAGTTGTAGCCAACATGTTTGGGATTTCTTCAGCGCTGGCACTCCGCCCGTCAGACCGCTTGGTCACATGGCTTCCCTTGTACCATGACATGGGACTGATCGGCACACTCTTTTCGGCTGCCGCCATAGGTGCCGCAACAGTCGCCACTTCTCCCCAGTCGTTTATTGGGCGCCCCGCCATGTGGATGGAAGCCGTCCACACACACAAGGCCACAGTCACCGTCGGCCCAAACTTCTCGTACGGTCTCGCAACACGCGGCCTGCGCCGGGCAAAAGACCTCGACCTGTCTTCTTTGCGTCTCGCCATCTGTGGAGCAGAGCCCATTGACGCCGACAATATTGCCGCCTGGGTCGAAGCCGCACGACCGTTCGGATTGGATCCGACCATTCCGCTCTGCGTCTACGGTTTGGCAGAGAACACCGTGGGCGCCACCGTGCCCAAACTTGGGCAGGGCTTACGCTTTGACACGGTCGACCGGCACACGTTGGAAACAAAAAATGTCGCGATTCCCACAACACCCGACACGGACCCTCGCGCAACAAAAAAAATAGTGGGGCTCGGACAACCCATACGGGGTGTCGCCCTTCGCATCGTGGACGTTGAAGACGGGCACGACCTTGAAGAACGCCAGGTAGGAGAGGTGCTTGTCGCCGGACAATCCCTTATGCAGGGATACGACAGAGCACCGGAAAAAACCGCTGCAGTTGTCCGGAATGGCTGGGCACACACAGGAGATCTCGGATACATCCTGGACGGAGAACTCTTTCTCTGCGGACGAAAAAAAGACATGATCATCATCGGGGGACGCAATATCTGGCCTGAGGATATAGAAGCAGCCATCCAGTCCACAGAGGGTATCCGTAAAGGAAATGTCATTGCCTTCGGAAAAGAGCGGGACAAGGGACGTGAGGCCCTCGTCGTCGTGGCAGAAAGCAAGCTCTCCGGTGAAGAGGCAAAAGCGTGCGCTGCAGCCGCGGCAGAAAAAATCCGCGAACAGGTTGGCTTGGCGCCCCGCCACCTCATCCTCATCAAGCCAAGCGAACTGCCAAAAACCTCAAGCGGGAAATCTCAACGATCGCTTTGCCGAGAAATGTACAACGAGAAAAAGTTCGAGATCGTCGGTGAAGCCGGCCATCTATTTTAATGCGACAAACCTGACCTGACAAACCTGAGGGGAGGGGACGTGGAGAGTGAAATTTCACTCTCCACGTCCCCTCCCCTCGTCTGTGCGGGCCGATATTTCCGGCCGAACTCCCCACGAGCTGTCGCGAAAAAAGGGACATCTTCCAAAAAAGATCCTTGCAAAATACGCGAGAATCAGATCTTCTCTGAAAAAGAGTTTTCTTTTTCGCGAGCAAGTAGCAGGAAAATTCTTCCAGAAAAAGGAAATCACCGACCAAGCGAGACTGGGTTGCAGGCGCGACGAGTCCCCGAAATTGTTGCGAGAAAAGGGTCTTCAATGTCTCTCTCTACAGCGCAAAACACCCAAGCCGACAAACCAGGCACCAAGTCCTGCGAGACCTGTGGACGTGTCGGCCCACCCTCTCTTTTTGTTGCCTCTCTTTGCCTGCCATGCAACCGGAAAATCGAACGAACACAGCAGGTCGAAGCTATACAGAGCCATTATCGGGACCGTCCGATCACCTGACACGCGGGTACTATTTCTCCCGAACCCCAACACTGTGAACTGATTTCCGGGAGGATGCTTCGTGCACCCCAGGAAAAATATGTTCCCTGTGCCTCTTTCCCGGCAGGCCGCACCTGTGCCTCTTTCCCGGCAGGCCGCACCTGTGCCTCTTTCCCGGCAGGCCGCACCTGTGCCTCTTTCCCGGCAGGCCGCAAGAGAAAAAACTGCCAGAAAACGCCGGCCTCCAAAAAAGCCTTGCCCAACTAAGCTAGCTGGATGCGACCTTCCGACACAGGCGCGAACACCCAAACACTTGGTGTCGCACACGCTTTCCATGTGCTCACAGAGGTTCCTTCGCTCGACGGCCAAACATTCACCTACCTACCTCCCAAACAGAATGCGCTAATACAACCTGGGAGTCTGGTGCGCGTGCCCCTACACGGACGCACTGTACGCGGATGGGTCGTCGACATTGTGCACCTCACAGAAGTCGAACCCGAGCTGCGTGCTCGTCTACGCCCTATCAAAAGTGTGCTCGGGAGCCATCCTATTGCTTCTCCGACAACCCTGCAGCTCGCGCGTTGGGCTGCGACAGAATACGCGGGATCAGCGCCTGTCATCCTGCATTGGGCCACACCCGCCCCCCTTCCTGGAGGGAGAGCACAAAGAAGGCTGCCACAAAAGCCAGTAAACAGTGTGCGGCAATCCGCACGGGTTCCTGTTCTCTCTGCAGCCATCAGCGCCGGCCGGCGTTTCGAGGCATTCATTCGGACATGGCCGGCTGACGACGCGACAAGCACTATTCTCCCGCTCGCAGCCGCTGTCCCCGATGGTCGCATGACACTGGTGATTGCGCCTGCGGGGAGGACCCCCCGCCTCACAGATGCAGTTTTTCTTTCTGGGCAAAAGACAGCACACGCGACACGTGCTTGGGAGGAAGCCGTCGCAGGAAATGCCCGGATTCTCGTCACGGGAAGACGCGGACCTTTTGTCCCTCTTTCGAATCTCGGCTTAATCATTCTGACAAGCGAGCACTGTAGTACCCACAAAGACGAGCAGACACCGTCTCTTGACGCGCGTCTCGTCGCGCGCGAACTTGCAAGACAAAAGAATATCCCTTATGTGGCAATCGGGCCGTCCTCTCCTCTTGGTCCAGAAGGAGTGATCACGTCTTTTCGCGGCTGGCCACGAGGCAGCGAAAAAACAGCACCACCCTTTCAAAATCTGACTGTTCCTGGGACTCCTACTCGCTGGCCACGGATGGAAATGGTCTCACTTGCAGACACCCCACCAGGTACAGGAGCCCTGTCTACCCGCTTTTTTACCGCCATAGGAGAAGCTCTCGCAGAAAAAAAACGTATCTTTCTCTTCCTCAACCGCAAGGGAGCAGCACGGGCACTCGTCTGCCGAAACTGCAACGCCCCCGCTGCCTGTGATCGTTGTGATGGTCTTTTGCAATCTCGTCACAAACAAAAACCTCAGGAAAAGCAGCCATCCCCGCCTACCACAATTGCAGCGGAGCCAGAAATCCCCGGATCTCTCTCGTCCCAGTCTCTCGCCGGGAACCTATCCAGCAGCGTTCCAAAAAGCTTCGACGGCCCGCAAGCAGGCATCGCCACACCCCTGCGCGCAGCAGCCACACCGCAAACAAAAGAGAACTCGCCAGAAGAGGAAATGGTGTGCCGGCAATGTCAACGTATTTTTCCCTTTGTGGCATGCCTCTGTTGTGGGGCCTCCCGTGTGCGATCTCTCGGGATTGGAATTGACAAGCTCAGTTCTGAACTCGCAAAAGCCTTCCCCGGCACGCAAGTGCGACGCGCGGAAGGAACCGAAGTCCCAGAAGCAATGCCTGGTGAAATCATGGTGGGCACGCAAGCTGCCTTCCGGCACCGCCAAACCTTTGATCTCGTCGTCCTGATAGATCCCGATGCCATGTTGCGCCAAGCCGGCCTTCGGGCCGAGGAAGCAGCCTTTCATCTGCTTCTTGATGCCATCGCCACCGCAAAATCCCGCCAGGAACACGGAAGCGTGCTTATTCAGACTCGACGCCCGGACCACCCGGCGATTCAGGCACTTCTGACACGCGATCCGTCCCAGTTTGAAAAAGCGGCTTTGGCGGCAAGAGAAGCACTCGCGCTCGCGCCCTTTCGCCGCATGATCAAGGTGTCTACATCTGATTTTGCGGCACTGGAAAAATTTGCCGCAGCATTACAAAAAACTGGGGTGGAAATCCTCGGACTCGCAGCCACGCCCCGCCCCCATACACTTATTCTCGTCACAGAAAAAGTGTGGGCAGAGACAGTACGACAGGCTCGTGCCACCAAAACTGCCCTGTCCGGCACGCGGCTCCGTGTCGAGATTGACCCTCTCAACCCCTAGCACCCGTTTAAAACCCTTCCAGAGTCCTTTTCCGGCTCTGCACGAGCACTCTTCGTCTTCGCTGCGATCTCGCACAGGATAGAACAGGAAAAGGCAAGGATCAGGCCAGTTTTTCACCCTCAGCGCGCAAGTGTTCCGCTTTATCCGTTCGTTCCCAGGAGAATTCCGGCTCTCGCCGCCCAAAATGCCCGTAGGAGGCAGTCTTTTCGTAAATAGGACGACGAAGGTTGAGATCGCGCAACAGCGCCGCTGGACGGAGATCAAAAGATTCGACAACCAGCTCGTTTAGTTTGTCTGGGTCAATCTGGGAAGTGCCAAAGGTTTCTGTCATCACCGAAACTGGAGCAGCTTTGCCAATAGCATATGCCACCTGGATCTCGCATTTGTCAGCAAGACCAGCGGCCACGACATTCTTCGCAACCCAACGCGCTGCGTACGCCGCAGAACGGTCCACTTTCGAGGGGTCCTTCCCGGAAAATGCTCCCCCTCCGTGGCGGGAGTAGCCCCCATAAGTGTCCACGATAATCTTTCGCCCGGTGAGACCGACATCCGCATGCGGCCCCCCCATCTCAAACCTGCCTGTCGGATTCACCAAGATACGCACGTCTGAGGTATCGATCCCTTCAGGGAACATCGGCTTCAACACATGTTCGACGAGATCGGGCCGCAAAAGGGTGTCAATATGGATTTCTCCATCATGCTGCGCAGAAATCAGCACCGTGTCGAGACGGACCGGACGTCCCTTTTCGTCGTATTCCACAGTGACTTGGGTCTTGCCATCGGGACGCACATAGGGCATGATTCCGGCGCGGCGTACTTCACTCAAGCGGTGCGCAAGACGGTGCGCAAGCCAGATGGGCAAAGGCATCAGGTCTTCTGTCTCGTTACACGCGAAGCCAAACATCATGCCCTGGTCGCCTGCGCCCTGAGCGTCAAGCTCGCCCATCGCGTCACCCTGACGAAACTCCAGAGACTTATCAACTCCTCGTGCAATATCGGCAGCCTGCTCGTCAATAGAGACCATGACACCACAAGTGCGACCATCAATGCCATAGGAAGCGTTGTTGTAGCCAATCCGCAGCACTGTGCCACGCGCCACACGCGGAAAGTCCACATACGCAGAGGTAGAAATTTCTCCGGCAATGAACACAAGACCTGTGGTGACAAGCGTTTCGCACGCAACACGCGCTTCAGAATCTTGGGCAAGAATGGCGTCCAAAATCGCATCCGAGATTTGGTCGGCCATCTTATCGGGATGTCCTTCAGTCACCGATTCGGACGTGAAAAGACGCTTCAACACCTTGCCTCCTCCGGCGCGCCATCTCCTGGGACGCCCTCGCAACCATAACCGAGAAAAATCCAGCAAAACGGAAGCTACCGATTCGCAGGAATCTCATCTCCAAAAAAAACGTAGCAAGTCCCCAGAAAGAAAAACGCCGTGAAGAGCATTTCTCTCAAAACCCACATGAAAAAGCAGTAACAACAATAACAGTTCTTCTCCCGCCGCCATCTCACCGGAGACTCCGAAGACAAGATAGTGGCAGCTGGGCACAAGACGCACAACCCACATCTCATTTCAGCACTGTTTTCCAGAGACCCCTCTCTGTCAAAAGAGAAGACTTCCCTGCTCACGGGGAAAAAGACAGCAGTGTCACCCTGCAAAATCCCGAAAATAGGAAAAGTTTCAGCGGCGACACATCCCATCGGCAATACGATCGCAAATACGGACTGAGAGCTCAGTTTTCAAAAGAAGACCAAGATCTTGCACCGAGCCGTCCGCCGAGCAGAACCACGCACGATTGGTATCCGTACCAAAACCCGAATCTGTCACACCCACAAGATTCGCCACAAGCAAATCCAGATTTTTGCTTCTGACTTTTTTCGCGCCATTCTCGCAAACCTGCTCGGTCTCTGCCGCGAAACCCACAAGAAACTGCGTTTTCTTCCGCTCCCCCAGCGTTTTTAAAATGTCAACTGTCGGCACAAGCTCGATACGCGACAAACCCGCTTCTTTTTTGAGCTTTCGGTCTGCTGGGGCAGCAGGCCGAAAATCCGCCACTGCAGCCGCCATGACTACAACGTCCATCTCAGCAAAACGCGAAAAAACTGCAGCGGCCATCTCCTCTGCAGTCTCAACGCGAACAAACTCCACACCGGGAAGAGAGGCCAGAACGCAAGTTGCCACAAGAGTGACATGGGCACCTCGGCGCAGCGCTTCACCGGCAATGACATGGCCCATTTTTCCACTCGACCGGTTCCCAAGAAACCGAACCGCATCAACAGGTTCTCGGGTCCCACCTGCCGTCACCAGAATATTGCGCCCCGCAAGATCACCGGCAACCTCGCTGCTCCCACGACAGAGAAGCGCGGTCGCGGCTTGCGCGGAGGTCCTCTCCTCGCCGGCGTCTGCATTGCTTCCTTTGGAACAGGCCTGCTTCTTCTCGGTCTCTTCGGAGAAAATACCTTCACAAAAGGCAAAAATCTTCTCAGGTTCCGCAAGTCGACCAGAACCGACGTCACCTCCCACAAGCTCCCCCACTCCTGGCTCAATAACCTTGATGCCATCTGCGCGCACTTGTCGGAGGTTGCGCTGCACAACAGACTGCTCCCACATCTCCGTATGCATTGCAAGGGCAAAAACAACAGGAGCACGCGTTGCCAGCAGCACATTCGAGAGAAGGTCATCTGCGAGACCATGTGCAGCACGCGCCAGTAAATGGGCAGTAGTTGGGGCGACAACAAGCAGGTCGGCACTCTGGCCTAGCCGGGTATGCGGCACAGGATCAGACGCCCCAAAAAGCTGGGTATGGGCAGGAAACCCCGTTAAAGCAGTGAAGGTAAGCGGGCGAATGAACTCACAGGCTTCAAGGGTGAGGACAACCTCGACTTCGGCACCAGCCTTGACAAAAAGCCGGCAGAGGGATGCTGCCTTATATGCGGCAACGCCACCCGCTACCCCTAAAACAATATGAGACCCCCGCAAGACGGAGTCAGGCATGACTCCCCGTCAGGTGTCGGAGATCAGGTCGGGTTCCTTTTTCACAGGAACATCCGCCTCTCGAACAATGGTCTTCACAGAGCCAACGGGCTCGCTCTCCTCGGGAGCTGGAGCCGGCCGTTTCGGAACGACCTTCCCTTGCGCAATTTCTTCGAGGGCGATTGACAAGGGTTTCCCTTGAGAAACGACCTGGGGAGGAATATACCTGCCTAGACCTTCGCCCAATTGGTTGTAATAGCTCAAAATCTGGCGGGCACGTTTTGCCGACAAGACGATAAGACCGTACTTACCGACACCAGTTTTTTCCAGGAGCTCGTCAATAGGGGGTTCCATCATGAGCGGACAATGCCTTGTGCGAGGGATGAGATTACATGGCCGAAGCAGTGCTGTAGAGTATAGCTTCAACATCACGAACAGTCGTGTCAAAAACTTTATTCACTACTTCGACAGCAAAAGAAGCAACCTGTTCGCGTTCTGCAGCAGAAGCCTGTAAACGATTTTCCAAGTCCTGCCCCGTCGTTCCTCGCAGAAGCAGGCGTTCTCGCTGCGCATCAGGAGAAGGGGGGAGGAGAAAAACAATTCGGGCACGGGGAAAATTCTCAAAAACAAAGCAAGCTCCTTGCGCTTCCACTTCGATGAGAATGTCCTCCCCGCGAGAAATGGCTACCTCGATCGGCCCACGCGGCGTACCGCTTCGGTGTCCATACACGTGGACCCACTCCACAAAGCCATTCGTGTCTCGGATCTCGTCAAACTTCTGATCCGAGACAAAAACATAATCTTTGCCTGAGATTTCTCCCTCACGGGGAGATCGCGTGGTCAAAGATACAGAATAAAGCAGATCCGGATGGCGTTGCAACAGCGCGGCGCACACAGAACTCTTTCCTGCGCCGGAGGCACCGGATACGCAAAAGACCCGACCTTCCGTGAAGGCCGTCATCTTTTTTGTGCGTCATTTCGCTGTTTTTTTGCCATAAATCCGGATTCTTTTCTCACTAATGACAATAAAAAACTCTCCGCCTGTTCACGTTGCAAGCATTTTTTTGCCTACACGCAAACAGGCGGAAGGAAAACTCCTGCCATAAGAATGACGAATCAACCGAATTCGGATAGCAAAGCGCCACGTTGCTTGTTTCCAAGCCCGCGCACTCGGCGCGACTCCGAGATCTCGTGTTTCTCAAGCAGCTTTCTGGCTTTGACTTTGCCAACGCCAGGCAACGACTCGAGTACCGCAACGACTTTCATCTTTGCCACAACATCTGAGTTGTCGGCCTGCTGGAACAAATCGCCCAGCGAGATCGACCCCATCTTGAGTTTTTCTTTTAGTTCCGCGCGCTCACGGCGCGCAGCAGCGGCCTTTTCTAGTGCAGCCCGTCTCTGCTCGGGAGAGAGCTCGGGAGGTGCTGGCATGGAAGCCCTCCTGGTCGTCCAGCCAAAGTTCATGGGCATTTCCCATTTGAACTCGAATGTGAGCGGATTCTAACCAGCTATTGCGCTTCTGGCGACCAGTAGCGCATGAATTTCTCTCGCAGCGGCCTCAGGATCTGGCGCAAAAAGTACTGGACGGCCCACAACTAGCAGGCCAGAGCCATTTTCTATTGCATCTTTTACCGTACCGATACGTCGTTGATCATTTTTGAAAGAGGGAACAGAACCGGACTGAGGAGGGGTAGCGAGAGGAGCAGAACGGATACCCGGAGTCACCAAAAGCATCTCTCCTGCAAAAGAACGGGCAAGCTCCAGGTCAGCAACACTACACACCGCGCCATCGAGTCCGACTTCTCTCGCGACATGCAAACGGTCTCGAATGACGTCAAGAGGAGTACGCTCAATACCTACTTCGCGCAACGACGGAACATCCAAACTCGTCAACACCGTGATACCAAGAACTCCCGCTCGCTCTCCTCCATGACGGTCTGCTGCAATACTCGCTCCAAGAAGAGCCGCCTCCGCCATATCACGTCCCCCGGCAATATGAATCGTCACAAGCCGCACACACGGAAAAAGAAGATTTGACAAGGCTGCTTCAACCGTACGTGGAATATCGTGCAGCTTGAGATCAGCAAAAATCGGCTTCCCCGTCTCTTCGCCAACTCGCGCAAAAGCCTGAGGACCGAAACGAGTCACCAGTTCAAGACCCACTTTGAACATGTCAACATGAGGAGCAAGGCGTTTCCCCATTGCAACAGCATCATCAAGATCAGGAAGATCCAGGGCAACCGCCAGCCCCGGGCGCGAAAAAGGGAAGGAAAAAGAAGCAGCAGAGAGAACAGGTAGAGAGGAAGAAACTCTCGGAGAGAGATGCACAGAATCGGGTGTCGGAGCAGCATCCACAGGTTTCTCTTTCCTGAATAGATTTTTCTTCACACGAAATAGATTTTCCCAGCTGAGCGAAGTATCCAGCCGGATTCCCAAGTTCGAGCATCAGGAAAAGTGTAGGAGTAGTTCCTCTCCGGCAACATTGCCGGAACAGGAAAAACGCAGAAAAAGCCAGGCTGGCATTAAAAATGAGCTGTCCCAACCAGCTCAGCGGTTGTGCACACTTTGTGACGACGGCACCAGCGCCGCAAGGATCGCACGAGCTTCACTCCTGCAGCGGGATCAGCAAGATGTGCAGCTCCGAGTTCCACTGCAGACGCTCCTGCCAAAAAAAACGCGACCGCATGAGATGGTCGAGACACCCCTCCCACACCAACGAGAGGAAAACCAGGCAAAGCCTGCGCGCACTCGTAGACTGCCCGCAAGGCAATGGGATGCAGTGGGGGTCCGGACAATCCGCCAGTCCCATTACCAAGCAGAGGTACTCGCCGTTCCACATCAAGCAAGAGACCAATAAGCGTGTTGACAAGCACAAGGGCATCCGCGCCTGCGTCCGCTGCAGCCCGCGCCACCTCCACAACGGAAGGAAGATTTGGAGAGAGTTTTGCCCAGACCGGAAGCGGCGCGACCTCCTTTTTTACCGCACGCACAACCGCGGCTGTATGTATCGGAGAATGTGCAAACATTTCCCCAGGACTCTCCAGGTTCGGACACGACACATTCACTTCGACCGCGACAAGATCCTCGGCAAGCACCCCTACTCGCTTTGCAGTCGCGATATACTCATCAACAGAAGTCCCCCAAATACTTGCCACGACGCGCGCGCCCGCCGAAAGAAGACGTGGGAGTTCCTCTTTTGCCCAGTGTTCTACACCAGGATTCTGGAGTCCCACCGCGTTCAGCATGCCACCACCAGGCGCTGGTGCAAGACGAGGGGCAGGATTCCCCTCCCAAGGTGCAAAAGACATGCTCTTACTCACCACTGCCCCCAAACGAGAGGGATCCACAACACCAAGCAATTCAGCACCTGCGCCAAAACATCCTGACGCTGCAAGCACAGGATTTGGCAGAACGACCTCGCCAATCTCCGTTCTCAAATCAACCTGTCGCATACCGCCCTCCTCGCCTCTTTTTTCTGTTTCCCAGAAATCTTTCCCGCAGACAGGGCCCCATGCCGACAAGTCTGCAAAAATCGCCGGCAAAAACTGCCCACGCAAGACCTGTCGACACGGCACAAGAAGCAGAAAAACCCACCCTCAACAACGGCCCAAACAACAGAAAAAAGGACCTCTCCTCAGGACGCGTCTCCCAAAAAGGAGAAAAAAGCAGTCTTGGCTTCGTCGCCGATATGTCCGGCTGAGTCCTGCTACTGCGTCCGGCTATGTCCTCCTGCGGTGTTCTCCTACAGGTTCTCTCCCCTATTGGCAACAAAAGAGGCCGCTCCCCCACAGGGCGTTGCCTCCAACTCTCCCAACGCATACCACTCTTGCAAACTACGCACTTCATAGGGTGATTGCTCATCATCTCGCGCAGCAGTCATCGCAGCTGCAGCAGCCTTTGCCCCGGCCACAGTAGTGATAATGGGAATCCCTGATTCCACTGCCGCACTGCGGAGGTGCGCTCCGTCCGCGCGCGCACCACGCCCACGCGGGGTATTCACAATCAGCACAATCTCGCCGTCAGGAATCATGTCGAGAATGGTGCGGCCTTCCTTCTGCTCGCCCTGCACCGTCCCCTGCACCGTCAATGACGCAGCAGCAGACTGTGCGACAGCACCTGTGACCTTCCTCACTTCTTCGGCGATGGTCAAGCCCCCATCCCGCAAAAATCGGGCAGTCCCCGGGGTCGCCACCAAATGAAATCCAGCCTCAGCAAAGGAGCCGGCCACATCGAGGATTTCTTGCTTCTTGTCGCGAGAAGCCACACTAAAAAACACCCTGCCACTCTCAGAAACGACGCTGCCGCTCGCAAGCTGTGATTTCGAGAAAGCAGCACCAAAGCTACGGTCAATGCCCATCACCTCTCCCGTAGAACGCATTTCCGGACCAAGCAGGGCATCCGACTCAGGGAATTTCAAAAAGGGAAGCACTGCCTCTTTCACGTGGACCCGAGAAAGGCTGTCATAGTCGGGTCGCGTGAAATAGCCTGCGGCTTCCAAATCGACAAGGCGCTCCCCCATCATCACGCGGGCAGCAATCTTGGCAAGAGGGAGATTTACAGATTTCGCAATAAAAGGCACGGTACGGGAAGCCCGCGGGTTTGCCTCAATCACAAAAGCCTGTTCGTCCCGTACGGCATATTGCACATTGATGAGACCGCACACGTCAAGATGCCGCGCAAGCAGTTCTGTCCAGCTCACCAGGGTTTCTTGTACCTTGCGAGGCAAGCTTGGCGGAGGAATGACGCAAGCAGAATCCCCAGAGTGCACACCGGCTTCTTCGATATGCTCCAGTATGCCTCCGAGTAAGAAGGTCTCACCGTCGAAGCACGCGTCCACATCAACTTCAACGGCATCCTCAAGAAACCGGTCAATAAGGAGAGGGCCTTCATCAAAACCACCCTCTCTGCCAATCCGGTCAGCCACAACACGCAGGCTTGCCTCGTCGTAGACGATCTCCATCGAGCGTCCTCCCAGCACATAGCTGGGACGGACAAGCACGGGATACCCGACCGAAGCAGCAACCTTGCAGGCATCTTCCACATTTTCTGCGGTCCCACCAGGCGGCTGCACAATCCCAAGTTCGGTGCACACTACGTTAAACCTCTCCCGGTCTTCCGCGTCATCAATCGCGGATGGAGAAGTACCGGCAATCGGAACGCCCGCTACTTCAAGGGCTTTTGCCAGTTTTAGAGGGGTTTGGCCACCGAGTTGGAGCAGGACACCCTCCGGACCGAGAACATCCACAACATTACAGACGTCTTCAATCGTGAGAGGCTCAAAGAAAAGCTGCGATGCTGTGTCATAGTCGGTTGAAACAGTTTCGGGGTTACAGTTCAGCATCACGGTCTCATACCCGGCTTCTTCCAGAGCATACACCGCGTGCACACAGCAATAGTCAAACTCGATGCCTTGCCCAATCCGGTTCGGTCCAGACCCAAGAATCATCACCTGCGGACGGTCTGCTGCGCGCACTTCACATTCGTCTTCGTATGTCGAGTAGTAATAAGGCGTTGACGCGGCAAATTCGGCAGCACAGGTGTCGACGGTTTTAAACGTGGGGTACACGTCAAGCCGTTGACGCACGTCACGCACAGAGGAAGCGTCTGTCTCCCACAGGTACGCAAGCTGTGCATCGGAGAAGCCAAGCCGTTTCGCATCACGGAACGCTTCTTTCCCGATTGTTTCCAGTGAGAGCTCTTCCAGCGCAGCCCGCGCGGCAACGATCTGGGCCATTCCCCGCAAGAACCAGAGGTCAACGCCCGTGACAAGGGCAACCTCTTCCACGCTGACCCCAGCCCGCAATGCGCCTGCAATGAGAAGAATCCGGTCAGGGGCCGGTCGAGCGGTTGCTTGCAAAAGCTCAGAAGTCGACCAATCCTCCCATTGTTTTTCTTTGGGTCCACATCCCAACCCGAGATGGCCTTCCTCAAGAGAGCGCAGTGCTTTTTGCAACGACTCGGGGAAGGTGCGTCCGATAGCCATCACTTCGCCCACGGACCGCATCGTGGTACCAAGTTCTGAGGAAGCATCGGGGAACTTTTCAAACGCCCAACGCGGCACTTTGGTCACGACATAGTCAATGACCGGTTCAAAAGCAGCGGGGGTTTGTTTTGTGATGTCATTCGGAATCTCATCGAGTGTAAGGCCGACTGCCAGCTGTGCCGCAACTTTGGCAATGGGGAATCCTGTGGCCTTTGAGGCAAGCGCAGAAGAACGAGACACCCGCGGGTTCATCTCAATCACCACAACACGGCCTGTTTCCGGGTGGACAGCAAACTGTATGTTCGAGCCGCCCGTCTCCACTCCGATACGGCGGATGCAGGCAAGTGCAGCGTCTCGTAGCACCTGGTATTCTTGGTCGGTCAGCGTCTGTGCAGGCGCTACTGTGATCGAATCACCAGTATGGACCCCCATAGGGTCAACATTCTCGATCGAGCAGATCACTACCACATTGTCATTGAGGTCCCGCATCACCTCGAGTTCAAATTCCTTCCAGCCGGCAATTGACTCTTCGATCAGGACCTGGCTGACCGGAGACTGCCGGATGCCGTCTCCTGCCACCAAGGCAAGAGCCTCCGGGCTTGCAGCCAGACCGGAACCGCCACCACCGAGCGTGAAAGCAGGTCGTACAATAACGGGATACCCAAGATCTTCCCCCAGGGCAAGCGCTTCGGTAACTGTTTCAGCACTCCCGGAACAGGGCAGATCAAGACCGATATCCGTCATTGCCTGCTTAAAAAGCTGCCGGTCTTCAGCCGTGAGAATGGCATCGAGGCTCGCTCCAATCAGCTCAACCCCGTATCGTGCAAGAACACCTGTTTCCGCCAGCGTCTTTGTGAGATTCAAGGCGGTTTGGCCACCCATTGTGGGAAGCAGGCAATCGGGTTTTTCTTTGGCAATCACCTGCTCCACAAAATAGGGAGTAAGGGGTTCAAGATACGTGGCATCAGCAAAATCCGGATCCGTCATAATCGTCGCAGGATTCGAGTTCACCAAGATGACACGATAACCCAGATCTCGTAACGCCCGACACGCTTGGGTCCCCGAATAGTCAAACTCGCATGCCTGTCCGATCACAATAGGACCAGACCCGACAACGAGAACGGAGGAGATGTCAGTACGTCGTGGCATCTTTCTCCTTATTTCCTTTCCGTCGGCGCAGCGACGCCTCCGTAATCATCCGCAGACTGACATGAAGTCGATCACGGACAGATCGGTCACAACAAGCCGGTCACAAACGACCGGTCTTTGACACAGCAGCTGACAAAAGCTGAAGGAATCGGTTGAATATGTGAACAGCATCGTGTGGTCCCGGACCTGCCTCAGGATGGTATTGCACACCAAAAGCAGGAATATCCAAACAGCGCACACCCTCGAGCGTGTTGTCATTCAAGTTTGTGTGCGTACGTTCCACCCTGCCAAAGGGGGTCTCCCCGCGAAGATTCGCAAGATCCGCAAATGACACGGAAAAACCGTGATTCTGTGACGTGACTTCTATCCGCCCAGTTGCGTGATCCATGACAGGATGGTTTGCCCCATGATGACCAAAAGGCAACTTGAAAGTTTCCGCGCCGAGGGCAAGAGAGAGAATCTGATGCCCAAGGCAAATGCCGAAAACTGGCACACGGCCCAGCAGGTCTTGCACACAAGAAACTGCGTACGGAACTGCCGCCGGGTCTCCAGGACCATTTGACAGCATAATGCCGTCCGGTTCGTCTGCGAGGATCTCCTCTGCCGGGGTCGCAGCAGGCCAGACTGTGACCGTGCAGCCGAGCAGAGCAAGTCGCCGCAAAATAGTGCGCTTCACACCAAGATCCAAAAGGTGCACACGAAAACGCGTCTCATCTGGCTGGAAGGGCGAAAGGTAGGCGACAGGGGTCGTCACCTTCGACACCATATCCTGCCCTTCTATCTCAGGCGCTGCGGTGACAAGCTGCACGAGATCACGCGTCGTTCCTTCAGTTTCAGGCGAACGCGTGAAAAGCCCTCCGGTCATCGCACCGGCAGCACGCAGGTGACGGGTTAAACGTCTCGTGTCAATATTGTCGAGCGCGGGCATTCCGTGCCGGTGCAAAAAAGAGGGAAGATCTTCTTCTGCACGATGATTCGAAGACTTTCTCGTCATTTCCCGCACCACAAGGCCTGTCGCAGCAGGAGACACCGCCTCGTTATCAGCACTGTTACAGCCGTAGTTTCCAATATGTGGATAGGTCATGACCACGATCTGGCCGGCATATGACGGATCAGTGATGATTTCTTGATACCCTGATAAAGCGGTATTGAATACAACTTCTCCAAAAACGGGAGGTCCAGTCACCGCGACATGCCCTCTGAACACCGTACCATCAGCGAGAATCAACAGTCCCGGGGAACAGGGAAAAAGCCCGCCTCCTCTCGTCATCTCGTCCTCACTTCTTTCTCCCTGGCATTCCTGGCGTCGGACCTTCTGACGCGACACCTTCTTCAACAAGAAAAGCAGTTCGGCCAGGGCGCTTATTCTCGCCTACCTTCTCATCTGCACGAAAGACCGGGCGCCCATCAACGAANGTGTACCTAACACGCCCGGTACAGGTCATACCTTCGTAAGGAGTATTGCGGGATTTGCCGTGAAAACCTGACGGATCCACAACCCACTCGTGTTCCATATCAAAAACACAGAGATCGGCCCGCTGGCCTGCAGCAAGAGGACCTCGCGGCTCCAACCCGGCAAGATGAGCCGGACGCGAAGACATCGCGTCCACAAGACGCTCTAACGTCAAAACACCCTTCCTGTGTAAATCCCACACCAAAGGAAGAGCCGTCTCCAAACCCAGCATGCCGCATCTCGCTTCAGTCCACTCTTCTTTATTTTCGGGAGTATGCGGCGCGTGGTCAGTCGCAACAATATCGATTGTCCCGTCGGCCAAACCGAGACGGACAGCAGCGCGGTCAGCCGCGGTCCGTAAAGGAGGATTCACTTTAAAAACTGGATCGTACTCAGTGGCTTTCTCGTCAGTGAGCATAAGATGATGCGGGGTCACTTCTGCACTCACCATGACACCACGCGCCTTCGCGTCACGCACAAGCCGCACCGCACCGGCAGTTGACAGATGTTGCAGGTGCACTCGTGAGCCAGTGTACTCCGCCAATAAAATATCTCGCGCGACGAAGATCTCCTCCGCCACACTTGGCCACCCCGCAAGTCCAAGCCAACCCGAAACCTCTCCTTCGTTCATCTGGGCACCATCAGTGAGCTGGATATCCTCACAATGGTCGGCCACAAGGCCTCCCAAAAACCCCACATACTCCAAAGCACGCCGCATGATACGGGAGTCCCGCACAGGATCCCCATCATCCGTGAAAATCACCACGCCTGCCTCGGCAAGCTCACGTATCCCCGCAAGCTCCTTCCCTGCCCGTGCCCTTGTGACACACCCTGCAGGATGCACCCGACACAAACCTGCACGCGCAGCCGCCTCCCGCACGAACTCCACTACTCCCACAGAATCCTGGGGCGGGTGCGTATTCGGCATCGCCACAATATCGGTAAATCCACCGGCAACAGCTGCGGCACATCCCGAGCGAATATCTTCAGCCTCTTCATCACCTGGTTCCCGCAAATGCACATGCATATCCACAAGACCAGGAAGAAGAAGACAGCCAGACGCATCGAAAACATGTGCAGCAGCTTCAACAGGAGTACCCGGCTCAACCAGAGAGGAAATATACTCACCCTCTATCACCAAATCGGCATTTACAACTCCTGTCGAACTGCAAACCTGACCATTGCGCACAACAGTGACACTCATGGAATTCCCGCGAAAAAAAGGTAAAGCACCGCCATTCGCACGGCGACACCATTGGAAACTTGTTTCTCAACAAGCGAAATCGGAAGATCAGCAACCGAGGCAGCAATCTCCACACCCCGGTTCATCGGCCCAGGATGCATGACAACTGCTTCTGAGTGAAGGTAACGCGCACGTTCCTCGGTAAACCCAAATCCACGCGCATATTCACAAAGCGAAGGCACAACAGGATCATCAACAATGCGCTCCTGCTGCATACGCAACAGATACACAACATCAGCCTCAGGGATCTCTGCATCAAGATCTTCCGACACTGTGACTGGCCAACCTTCAATCCCGGGAGGCAAAAGCGTAGGGGGAGCACATACCGACACCGACGCCCCGGCAAGCGTAAAAGCCGTGACATTCGATCGCGCCACGCGCGAGTGCGCCACATCACCCACAATCAAGACCCGCGCCCCAGCCAGAGACCCCCACTTTTCGATAAGCGTCGCGAGGTCGACAAGGGCCTGCGTAGGGTGTTCGTGCGCACCATCTCCTCCGTTAATCACAGGATGGTCGACCCAAGCAGCAATACGAGCCGGCACCCCGGACGCATGATGGCGCACTACAAAACCATCAACCCCCATACACTCCAGCGTCCGCACAGTATCGCGTAACGACTCGGATTTTGAGAGACTCGATCCTTTTTCAGTCAGAGTGATGACATCGGCGGAAAGGCGTTTCGCAGCAAGCTCAAAAGAGCAACGGGTACGCGTGGAATCTTCAAAAAAGCAATTGGCGATCGTCTTCCCACGCAGGGCAGGAACTTTCGGAATAGGACGCCGCAACACCGAACGAAACTCCTGCGTAAGTGTCAGGATTTCGCCAAGACGATGCACATCAAGATCTCCCATCGCAAGAAGAGAACGAGGATGATTCGATATCTCTTGCATCGCCCCTGCGGGCACATGATCAGAGCTTGCCGAGTAATCACTCATTCGAACAAGACACCCCGGTGAGGAGAAAGCACGTCAACCCGATCGAAACCGTCGATTTCCGTGACGCGCACCTTTACAGTCTCGTTCCGCTCAGTCGCGAGATCTCTCCCCACATAGTCTGCCTGAATAGGCAGCTCTCGATGACCACGGTCAACAAGCACGGCAAGCTGTACAGAAAGAGGACGCCCAAAATCCCACACGGCCGTCAAGGCAGCACGAACAGATCTTCCGGTGAAGAGCACATCGTCCACCAGAATAACGTGCGCTCCAGAAAGAGGAACAGGAACACTTGTTGGCCCTGTCGGCACACGAGGCGGCAATCCGACATCATCACGATAAAAAGCAGTATCGACGCTTCCCTGACTCGGTCGAACTCCTTCGATCTTCGCGATCTCCTCTGCGATACGAGCAGAGAGCGGCACTCCTCTCGTATGGATACCGACCAGGACAAGCCCTTCGGCTCCTCTGTTCCGCTCTACGACTTCATGGGCGATACGACTCACAGCTCGACGCATGTCATCAGAATCCAACACGCAGGCCGCTGCCTCGCCTTGAGCCTTCACCGAACCACCTTTTCGGGCGTCTAAACAGACAGATCGCGGCGCGATCCGGAGGACTGTACCAGTCCTTTGCCGAGAAAGTCGAGGGCAGCGCGCGACAAGAGCCCCGGGCCGGAAACAGCACCCTAGGGAATGACCCTTGGTAAACAAGGAAAGACCCCTCCTACAAAAGAGGAGGTCAGACTGAACTAATGTCAGTTGCCAGCTTCCCTAAAACTCCGTTTACAAACCGGCTCGAGTCCGTGGTCGAAAAGCACTTCGCCAATTCCACTGCCTCATTGATCGTGGCACCTGTCGGAATATCCGAAAGTTCTTCAAGTTCATACATAGCCATACGTAAGACTACGAGGTCAACACGAGGCATTCGATCAAGTGCCCAGTGTTCAGCGACAGAAGATATACGCTGGTCAAGCCGGTCGATATTGCGAGAAACTCCGTCGACAAGCTCTTTCGTCAAATCCCGCGCCCGACCAAAATAGTCTTCTTGCATTTTACATACATCGACAGGAGGTTGATGCGAAAGCTCCGCCGCATACAGGGCCGACAAGGCAGCCTTACGCGCACGACGACGATGCCGTTCCAAACGACTCGGCAAAACTCTCCCGCCCGCGGGGGTTCCCCCTGCAACAGACGCCTCAACTACCGATTCGTTCTCAGACGTTTGCTCTTGAGAGGTAGGAACCATCACGTGTGTCCACCTTAATCTTGTCCCCCACATTCACGAAGAGAGGAACCTGAACTGTTTTTCCGGTTTCAAGCACAGCAGGCTTCAAGGCACCCGAGACCCGATCGCCTTTTAACCCTGGCTCAGTTTCCGCAATTTCGAGCACAACAGAAGCAGGCAAGTCTATCCCGATAACTTGCCCTTCGTGAAAGGCAATAACTGCAGTATTGGACTCGAGGAGGTAGTCAGCAGTTTCTCCCAAGGAAGCAGAAGGCACTTCTACTTGGTCATATGTACTGGTATCCATGAAAACAAAGCCGTCCCCATCCCGGTAGAGATACTGCATGTCACGCCGCTCGATAATAGCCTGCTCTTGCTTCTCATCCGGACGGAAAGTGCGATCAATCACACCACCAGACTGCAGATTCTTCAGTTTCACCCGAACAAAAGCATGACCTTTTCCCGGCTTCACATGCTGGAATTCAACCACTTGCATTAGAGCGCCATTGATCTGCAGAGACATACCGTTCTTGATCTCGTTCGTCAAAATTGATGGCACAGCAATTCACTCCCTTCTCACCTCGCGTTATCACGAGGTCACGCATAAAATCTTTTCCTTACCAGTTCTTCTCACCCGCAAGCTGTCTCTGCTGTCGTCAAGCTGTCGTCAAAAAGACACCCTGCATCGTACAGCACAATACGTGTTGCACAACCACGAACCCGGCAGAACGACCCGGCAGAACAGGACTCATCTCGAAAACCTGCTCGAAAGAGCCTGCCGGCACTTCTGAGTTTTTGCTGTCCGAATTATTTTTACGAGACATCAGGGCACCGGCAGAAACAACAAAAACTTCCTACGAAAAAATACAGTCCACTCACAAAAACAAATCTCGTGGCGACTGCGTGAGCGTCTCGCAACCCTCCTCTGTCACTACAACTATGTCTTCGATACGCACCCCGCCAGACCCCGGAAGATAGATACCAGGTTCAAGAGTGATGACATTGCCCGCTTCAAGCGTCTCAGAAGAACGACCCGACAGAAAAGGCACTTCATGCACAACTAAACCAATACCATGTCCCGTTGCGTGGATAAAGGCATCTCCATAGCCTGCCTCGGTAATAACATCCCGCGCGGCAGCATCAATATCTTTGCACGGCACTCCTGCCCGCACTGCAGCGCGGGCAGCATTTTGTGCCTCAACCACCACATCGTGTACACGTTCCGTCTCCGCAGAAGGTGTTCCCCAACAGACAGTGCGCGTCATGTCTGAACAATAGGCATCACGCTTGCAGCCTATATCGATAATAACGGGAACATGGCGACCGAGCACAGCTTGCGTCGGAGATGCATGGGGCAGAGCAGCACGCGCTCCCGCTGCCACAATAAGAGGAAAAGAAACCCCCGTTGCCCCACGTACACGCATCTCCCACTCGATCGACAAAGCCAGATCAGATTCGGTGGTCAGTGAGGGATCCACGACAGCAAGTGCCTCTGCCAAACCAGTATCTGCCAGGGCAACCGCTGCCGTAATAGCCGCAATTTCTTTTTCATCCTTGCGCGCCCGCACCTGCTCAACCATGTTCTCTACCGGCACAAGTGCAACAGAAATTGCTGATTCCAACCTATGGAACAGCTTCCATGAAATCGTCTGACTTTCAAAGCCGACACGGGCCATTCCCGCAACACAAGACGCTATTTCTTTTTCTTCCCCGGCAGAAAGAACACGCAGATCTGCCCCCAATCCCGCCATGTCCAAGTCCGCAGCGGCCTGCACTTCGTAACGCCCGTCAGTAAAAAAGAAAAAACTCTCATCGGTCACCAGTATTTTTGCGGCAGTCCCCGTGAATCCCGTGAGATATTGGATATTGACAAGATCCGTCAGAAGCAAGACCGGTAAGTCAACGCGCGCCATCGCGTCACGCAGAATCTCCAACCGTAGGCATTCCGGAGTGCTCATATCCACGCCTTTCTTTGGCGAAAAGCCCGGCAAGCGCATCCAGGGCGAAAACATACCCCATCACACCAAAACCAGTGATCGTGCCGGTAGACACTGGAGAGATGACCGAAAGTCGGCGCCATTCCTCGCGGGCATGCACATTCGACAAATGCACTTCAACCACAGGAATCGTCAAAATCGATAAAGCATCCTGCAAGGCCCGCGAATAATGGGTGAGCGCACCTGGGTTAATCACAATGCCATGAGCCTCGGAACGGGCAGACTGCACTGCTTCAACAAGCACGCCCTCACGGTTCGACTGAAAAAACTCTACTGCAAGACCCAAAGACGCAGCACGCTCCCGCATCAGGTCCTCAATATCCGACAAGGTATCCATCCCATAAACCGCCGGATCACGCTCCCCGAGCAAGTTCAGATTCGGACCATGCAACACACACACCAAACGGCTTTTCTCTGCAGAAGCCTCACTTGTTGCATTGCACTTCTCGCCCTCCTCCCCTCCCCGAACTGTTGTTTCCTGCTTCTCCATGCAACCTCTCTTTCTCTGACCTGATCATGGCCTTACCTGGCCTCATCGTGGCCCTGCGTCGTTCTTTCCAAGGGCTTTCCCGTAAGCCCAATAGCATGGACCATACGCGACCTTTCAGTAACACTGGACCGTCTGCCTGAACGGGATCTGTCTGCAGCAGAGGGTCAGCTTTGCGCGACAAGCACAAGAGCTGCTTCGATCTCACTCTCACACACGTCTTCTGCCACAAGGGCAGTACCGAGACCGGAGAGCAAAACAAAACGCTGGTTTTTCCGGTGTTTCTTATCTCGCCTCATCAAGGGACGGGCCACAACCAAATCAGCAGGCAAAGCCGATACTGCCAACCCCAACGCACCAAGCAGACGGCGGTGCAAATCCACAAGATCCCGGTCAATGCCTCCGCGCACACAGGCAAGCTCTGCCGCGAATACCATTCCTATCGCCACGGCCTCTCCGTGCGCAAGACGACCGGCACAAGCCGTCTCAAGCGCGTGCCCCAAAGTATGCCCATAGTTTAAAAGTGCTCGCACGCTTCCTTCGCGTTCGTCGATCGAGACGATATCTGCTTTTACCATCACGCTGCGCGCCACCAGCTCGACAAAGCGCTTTTCTTCTCCAGCATCATTCACGAGAGCAGCCAGGTCTGGGGAAGGACCCCACCCTTCTACAATGTCAAGAATCTCAGGGTCAGCAATCAATCCATGCTTTACCACCTCGGCCAAACCACTGCGCATCTGCCGTTCCGGCAAAGTCTTAAAAGCGAAAGTGTCAATAAAAACCCGGCTTGGCTGCCAAAAAGCTCCCGCCAAATTCTTGCCGGCAGCAAGATTGACTGCGGTTTTCCCGCCCACAGCCGCGTCCACAGCACCAAGGATTGTGGTAGAGCAGGCAATCCAGGGCACTCCTCGCAAAAAAACCGCTGCAGCGAAGCCTGCCAGATCGGTCACCACTCCACCGCCCATCCCTACAACAAGGTCATCACGCCGCATTTCTGCGAGCGCCATCTTCTGCAATATCTCTTCCAAAACAGAAAAGGACTTGGCTTTTTCGCCCTCGGGAACAGGCAGTTCGATCACCTCAAGTCCCGCTTCCCGTAAAGAAGCCCTGACCTCAGGGAACTTCTCCCCAAGGTGAGAATGCGTAAGAAAAGCCACCTTCTCCGCGCCCAAAGCAGCCGCCGCCGCACCTACCCCCGAAAAAACACCCGGGCCAATCTCCACGTCATAGGAATGTTCCGGCAACGGAACCCGTAAAATACGGCTTTGTTTGCGGTCTTTACGAAAAGGAACAGGAGAAAGCGGAAAAACCCCGCGAGATTGCCGTGCGACTTCTCTGGCAACCACACTCACCACACGACCATCGGTTGCCACGGCTGTATCGGCAACACTCTCATACAGAGGACGGCGTTCGGCCCACAAACGCGACAGTGCCTCAGGATCCCGGAGCAGAGGTCGTTCTGGACTCGAACACAAGAGCCGGTCACGCAGGGTGTGCAGCCCGGCCGTGAGCCAGACCGTCAGTATGTCCGGAGCACGCAGCAATTCCCGGCACACTGGAGTAGTCACTACACCACCCCCGCAAGACACAATGGAAAGAGATCTCGCGTCAAGGGCTTCATGTAGGGCGGCTGCCTCGTGACGGCGAAAGACGGCTTCCCCCTCATCGTCAAAAACGGCAACCACCGACCGACCGGTACAGCGTTCTACAATCTCGTCGAGGTCTACCACGGGCAAACCCCACATTTCACCAAGGATCCGCCCAATTGTTGTCTTGCCAGCGCCAGCCATGCCTACCAGAGCAATATGGCGGACCCGAGGCACTGTTCTCTCGGCCATTTCCTTGCTTTCTTTTTGTTTCCTCCACCGGGGCGCCTCAGAGTACCGGTGGACGCTCCAGCAGAAGCAAAAGAAAAAGCACAATGACCCACGCAGGCGAACGCCTCAGTCCTCAAGCGGCCGGAACGGGTCACGCGGCTTGCGCTCCGCGTATTTTGCAGGCACCCGCGGAGCAGCATCGGACACCTCTTCCCCATTCACCGTTCCCGGTAGTTCTTCCCCTGGCACAATTCCCTGAGGGAAAGAAGGGGCTCCCTCTTCACTCAGAACTTCAGAACGACCGATTTCCCCCACAGCAGGAGCCTCTTCCCCATCAAAAAATAAGGGTTTCACGACAAATAAACCGGCAACAATCGCGGCAAGAACCCCAAAAACTACAAGGAGCACAGTATTCGGCCCTTGCGCCTTCTTGCTCTCCACGGGAAGAGTTTGAGTAGTCGCAGTCACAATGGCCTCCTTTCACGGTACACACGATAAAGGCACACACGCCCAGCTACTCATAGGTCTGCTTCGGGCTCTCTGCCCGCGACCTCCGTCCCGGAAGTCACTTCGCAAGTCATCCCGGAAGTCCAACAGATCCTCACGCTGCCTCTTCACTCATACTCACATCCTGTTCCAACGGCCCGTTCGGGATCTGTCCACTAAGAGACAAGACTTTTCCGCTCATGGAAACCGTCAGTATTGTTCCCTCCTCACCGGAACTTGGAGAGACTTGCATGCTCTGAAAAGTCACGGTTCGTGAAAGTTCCTGCAGCCGCGACAAGTAGTCAATCACGGCAAAAAACTTGCCCGAGAACTGAAAAGTCACGTCGCTGCGCGCATAACTCCCTGCCTCCACAGGAGTACTCGGTGCCACATTGAGCCAGTCAATATCGGCTTCTTCAGCGACTCGGCTCGCCTCACGGATGAAGATCGCAAGTTCCGGCGTGTCCGGAATCATGCCCTTGACCCGCGCAAGGTCTGCATCAATCTCGGCTTCGCGCTCCTTCAGGCTCTCCAAAGAAGCCAGTTCTTGTCGAAGGGCGATCTCTTGACCTTCCGCAAGCGAGAGATCGTCTTGTTTCTCTTTCAACTTGTCATTTTCTGGATTATGGAGAAAAAGAAACCACAGAACTGACAGCAACAAAGCAGTCACCACTCCTGTCAGGATTAAGGGTCGCTGCTTCACGGCAGAATTCCTTTCGCGATCTGCCGAGACCGAGTGGTCTGGATTGTCTGGCCAAGGCGGGCAACCGAGTTAAACGACGTCGAATTACAAACTTTTCCAGGTTCTTTCGTGCTACTCGACACCCACGGTGCCTGCACACTTGGCAACTCTCGCATATGGTCAAGCCAGTCTGCAGCATTGTTCTGCCCGCAAGTACCCTTCAAGTCGACAGTCAACTCCCCAATCGGAGAAGCCGCTGCCAACCCAGCAGAATTCCCCATTTCGTTCGCCGCTGCGGTCGTCGTAAACCCCGGGATGACTCCAGAAGCCGAAAGGCTCGTCAACCAAACCTGCGAAGGCACCACAAGGGAAAGCTCGCTCAACAGACGAGGGAAGGAAACTTCTGTCCCGAGTTCCATCTGCATAATCGTCATAATCTCATTGAAACGGACAGACTTCCCAAAAACCTCCTGCAAGTCGGGATCGGCAATCTCCCCTCTCACCTCGTCATTCACACGAAATTGCCGTTGCAGCGCCTGCTCCGCGTCCGATACTTCTCCCCGTTTTTGAAAGTGGGCAAGCACAAGAAGGAGCACCAGCATAAGGTTACAACCGATCACAACCCAACGAACCAGGCTGGTTCTACGTTCCGCAACAACTTCATCGGGCAGCAGGTTAATACGCCGCAAAGCGGTCATAGGGCGTCTCCCAAAGCAAGACCCACCGGCACGGAAATCAAGGACTCCGCCGCCACAATCTGATCATGCGCCATTCCCAATTTACCGAGTCGCACCGTCGATAAAGGATGACCCATTTCCGCTCGCACTCCGGTAGAAGCCTCCATTCGATCCAGCAAATGAGGCATCTGGGCGCCTCCTCCTGTAAGAACAACACGGGCAAGACGAGCCGACTTTGTCTGGGCCCGGTAGTACTCCAAAGATCCTCGGACTTCTTCCACCATGGTTTGCAGCCGCTCTTCCACCACGCGCATTGCCTCCTCAGAAGTACGTTCGGGAGTAAGGTGACATTTCAGATCCTCAGCCTTCTCGTAGGAAGATCCCATCACAGTAGAGAGCGCCTCGGTGATGTCATCTCCCCCTGCAACCAAAATCCGCACAAAGCGGGGAAGTCCCTGCTCATGCACGACAATATTCGTGATACCTGCCCCAATATCGACGATTGCTTCTGCTGTTCCCGGATCTTTTTCGAGCTCATCAAGGCCATCAATATCTGCACGGTCTACCACTTCCGGCTGGAGGCGGTGTTCCAACGCGAGCGTGCGAATCAAGGCAAAAGGCACAAGATCAATGGTCTTTGGGCGAAGGCCCGCCATTTTTAGCGTGCGAACAAGAGAATTGATCATTTCCCGCTGCGCAGCCACAAGGAGAACACGCATCATGCGCTCGTTCTCTTCCCCGGGAAATTCCTCCAGGATCTGAAAATCCAGAATGGCATCTTCTACCGGAATCGGCAAATGGTCCTGCACTTGAAAAGCCAACCCGGCTTCCAAGTCAGATGCCTCCATCCAGGGCATCTCCACCTGGCGCACAATAATCCTCTGATTTGCCACTCCCACGATCACACGTTTCGATTTAAAGCGCGCATTGCCCCATAACTCGGTAAGCGTGTCGCTCACAACTTGTTCGTCAATGATCTCTCCATCCCGTACGGCACCCGACGGCAAAGTGATTTGCCCAAAACGCGCAAGAACAGGTGGGTTCTTTTTTACATCGACTTCAGCGGCCCGAACAGCACTCGTGCCAATATCCAGGCCGATGACCATATTACGAACCATTTCCCTCCGAACAAGGGCATTTGTCAGGGTTGTGCTATCGCCTTCGACTCCACTCACAAAGAACTTGACGAGAGAATCGCGAAAAACCTTAAAAAACGACAATTCAGAATCGTTACTGTCTCATTTTGTCGAACACTTCCCTTAAAGACATGCGCCCAAAGCCAAGCCTCTACACCAAACACACACGCCCAAAACCAAGCACCTACGCCAAGCACGAGCAGTCGCCATGCACGGCGGAAGTGCGCAGTTCACTGATGAAGACAGGACCGAGACGGTCACGCTTGTCATAAACCCGGTTTACAAGACACCTACTTTCAGCGCGCAAGCCCGAAGTGGAGTGTCTACCCCAAGCACGAGTCGTCGCAATACATACGCGCACACAGATGAAAAGACAAGACCAGGTACTCTGAAATACACACGATAGTCCCTGGCTGTGACACCAGGTCACTTGATCGAGCCCACCGATCGTGTCCTGAGGCGCAACCGCATCCAGACCCAGCCCAACACCACAAACCCAGCCCAACACCACAGACCCGAACCCACAAACCCATGGGTGCACCACCCGCAACCAACCACCGAAACTGCACCCATACCTAACCCACACAAACAACCCAGACCCAACCCAACACCACAGGCCCGAACCCACAAACCCATGGGTGCACTACTCGCGACTGACCGCCCCGAGCACTCCTGTTGTCTACTGCAGAATTGTGCGTGTTACGGCATTTACCCGAAATACCACTCTGCAACCTGGGGACCGAAAAATACTGAAAAAACCACCCCAATTGCCATAAACACGCCGAAAGGCACCTTCGTCTCCCCTGTTGCCCGGCCTGCCAAAATAAGCACTACACCGAGAATGCCGCCAGAAAACACTGCGCCCACCACTGCCATCACTGCCATCTCAGGGTCAACATATCCAAGAAAAAGACCAATCACTGGTGCCAGTTTCACATCCCCAAGGCCCATGCCTTCTTTGTGTGCAAAGAAAATCGAGCTCCAGTACACAAGACCATAAAAAGCAAACGAACCCAAAGCACAGAGCAACGCGACAAACAATGTCGCCCAATCTCCTCCTCCCATCACATCGCCCAGACAAATCAGTACTCCCAAAAAGGCAGTTGTGCCCACAACAGGATTCGGCAGCCGCAAATACTGCATGTCAATCACCGCCAAAGCCAGGAGCGCAGCAAACAGCACAGAGAGCAGGATCACCTCTCCAAACTCATCAAAACGCAAATATACCGACACAAACGAGAGTCCGCACACCAGCTCTGTCAGGGGATACCAAAAGGGAATAGACGCAGCACACTCTCTGCATGACCCTTTCAACAGGAACCATGACAGCAAAGGGAGATTGTCACGGGGCTTGATGGGTGCCGCACAAACAGGACACGCCGACCCTGGTCGCACAATAGAGCGACCTTCCGGCACACGGGCAATCACCACATTCAAAAAGGAACCCACAACAAGACCGATCAGAAAAACAAAAAAAGCCGTCACAGGCAGTGGGATCTCACTCATCCGCACAAGTTACCCGTCCGACACGGCACAAGCATCACTCACGCAAAAGAAAAAGAGGGTTTCGCACTTTACGCTCCCTGATTCGCACTTCAGGAAGCTTCACTCCCCCCTCCATTTTCCACATTGTCGCTCTGCACATTACGGCCAGAAAATGCCAGAAAATGCCAGAAAATTATGGCCGGCACCTACACAAGTAAGTGCCGGCCAGGAAAAGCCAACCACCTCACTGCACGAAAGACATGCAGGGAGCAACCGGCTGGAGAGGAAGCAGTTGCTTCCTCTCCTTTGCCTCTTACCAGGCGGCACCCGCGCACTCGGCAACAGTGTCAACATCCGCAAACGCAGCACCTGAAGCGTAGAAGGTCCCCGCACCCGCACCTGTCGCGGTGTCACGGATACAGAACCAGGTACCCGACGTCGACTCCCGCACCAAGAGAATCTGTGTCGCAGTCGCCACGACGAGACCCACATTCTGGCCCGCTGGAGCTGCAGCCGAAGCGTCCACGTGGGTGAGACTGGGTTCAATCCCATTCAACGTGGCCACTGTCGTCGCAATGTCAGTGTCCAGATAGGACTCCTGGTCGACGTACATGGTTTTGGCGGCAGTGAAAGAGTTCCGCAAGTCCGACTGGGCAGCGCGGTTCTGGGCACGCTGACGAGCACCAAGGAAGGTTGGAATGGCGATGGCGATCAAAATGGCAATAATAAGAACGACAACCATCAGCTCGATCAGGGTGAACCCCTCATCTTTCCCCCGCAGCGCCTCACGTCGGCGACCAAGAATTTTTCGCATGCATTCCTCCTTTGTCGGGATCCATCCCTCGCTCAACCGACAGGTCAGCACAAGAAAATGCTGTCTTCCCACCGGTCAAAGCGGACCAACCTCACATGAAGAAAACTGCCTCTGAGTTCCCCCACCGAGCTTTCTCACTGAGAAATTCTCTCGGTACCAAGGCCACGCCACCGCGAACGGGGCAAGATGGCTTTGTTGCAGGCTGTCCACTCGGTTATCGGACCCGATTCCCCAAATACTTGACCGCCCTTCGTGTTTTTTCTGGTGCAGCTCCCATCACAGGCCTACAAAATCAGCCATAGAGCCCAGTCACCATTTATCTCTCCATAGCACGGGAATGATTGCGGGATTAGTGGGGCATATTGCAGCATTCGCCTCGGCATACTGCACAGCAGTCCCTACGACTTGACGGATATAAAAGCATGTTCCAGAGTCACTGCGGGCGCCCATGATCACGTCAGTCCCTAGCCCATTGAGAAACAAGCTGATTTCTTCAGGGTTCCCGGAAGGCAGGACTTCCAAAGAAATCCCTGGGCCCATCTCTCCTGCCAGTTCCGCTGGTAGACCCGCAAAACGCAAATTCTCTGTATAAAAAGAGAGTTCTGCAGCAAGCACATAGCGCAAATGCGACTGGACGGCCTTGTCTTCAGCCTTCTCTCTCAGACCTAAAAAGGTGGGGATAGCAATCGCAATGAGGACAGAGATAATGAAGACAGAGACCATGAGTTCCAGCAAAGTAAAACCATCAGCTCTGAAAGACCAGGAAAAAAAATATCTCCGTTTCACATGAGAGATATCGGCAATCATCGCGATCTTTTCTGCAGAATATCCTCAGTCAGATCTGCACATATTTCGCGTGCGCACTCTCCCGCCTGAAAATTCCCAAGAATTCGCATCAACAAGCAATCTTCTATACCTACAAATAGTGTGAAAAAATACTCTCTTTCACACAGAAATCAAAGCAGAAGAGAGAAGTCATTCTATAAGATTAATAATATTGAACATTGGCATATAAAGAGCAATAAGCATGGATCCCACAACAATACCCATGACCACGATAAGAAGCGGTTCAATCAAGCTTGCGAGCGCCTCCACAAGCGTTTCCACTTCTTCTTCATAAAACTCGGCGATCTTTTCGAGCATGGTATCCAGCGCCCCGGTCTCTTCCCCAACTGCCATCATTTGCACAACCATTGGGGGGAAAACCGAGTGCTCCGCGAGCGGACGTGCCAGACTATCTCCTCTTTTTACCGCCGCTTTCACGTCTTCCACGGCCCTTGCAACCACCGTGTTCCCCACTGTGTCTGTCACGATATCGAGCGCCTCCAAAATCGGCACTCCTGATCGCAACAACACACTGAACGTCCGAGCAAAACGCGCGAGCGAAGACTTTTGCACGATTCCGCCGAAAATTGGGGCACGCAGCTTCATCGCGTCCCACATTGCACGACCTTGTGGGGTTTTCACCCAATAACGGAAGGCAATAGAACCTGCAATCGAGGCGGGAATCCCGGCAAGGAGACCGTACTTCACAAAAAAGTTGGACAAGATCAACAAAGCTTTGGTGGGAAGAGGCAATTCTCCACCCAAAGAACTGTAAAGATCATCGAATTGCGGCACAATAAAAACCAGCATGCCAGTCGAAATCATGCCGATCAAGGCCATCGCCATAATTGGATATGTCATGGCCGACTTGACCTTATTACGCAGAGACACCTGTTTTTCTATAGTCTCCGCAAGGCGCATCAGAGCCCCGTCGAGCACACCTCCCGTTTCCCCGGCTTTCACCATTGATACATATAAATTACTGAAAGCCCGCGGGTGTTTCCCCATTGCCACAGAAAGCGAAGATCCTGTCTCGACGTCCGAACGCACCTCGCCAATAATGCGAGCAAGTGCGCGGTTATCCGTCTGGTCGGACAAAATAGAAAGAGAACGCAACAGAGAGAGCCCCGAATTGATCATCGTGGCAAACTGCCTGCTGAAGATGGCCATATCCTTCAGCTTGATGCGATCAGTGAGACCGGGAATACGGACCTCACCCTGGAGGCCCCCGGTTGCCTTTCGATCGATTCCCAGGGGAATCAAACCCTGTTGCCGGAGACGAGCCGCGACAATACTCACAGATTCAGCGTCGAGTTCTCCTTCAAGCAGATTTCCCGACTTATCCCGTACTCGATATTTAAATGTCTCACTCACTTCCCACCTCCAAGCAATAAAAAAACATCAGAGTTTAAATTCGCCCGCAAAGACGCGCCAAGTCCTGCGCATTCGAACATTTCTCTTGAGCTATCTCGTAAGAGATCTTTCTTTTTGAAACGAGTTCCGCAAGTGCCTGGTCCATTGTTTGCATCCCAAACCCCCCACCAGCCTGCATAGACGAGTAAATCTGATAGATCTTCCCTTCCCGGATAAGGTTGCGAATCGCCGGTGTCGCAATCATAACTTCCACAACACAATTCCGTCCGTGCCCGTCCTCAGATCTAATGAGCTGTTGTGTCAACACTGCCTGCAAAGAAGTAGCAAGCTGTACTCGCACCTGTTGCTGCTGGTGCGGGGGGAAAACGTCAATAATCCGGTCGATAGTCTGAGGAGCATCCTGGGTATGGAGTGTGGCGAAAACGAGATGGCCAGTCTCCGAGGCGGTCAGGGCAGTCTGAATGGTCTCCAGGTCACGCATCTCCCCTACCAGAATCACGTCTGGATCCTGGCGAAGCACGCTTTTCAATGCACGGCTAAAGCTCTTTGTATCTTGACCAACCTCACGTTGGTTCACGACAGCCCGTTTGTGAGTATGTAAAAATTCGATCGGGTCTTCGACCGTCATAATATGCACAGGTTTTTCGGAATTTATGATGTCCACCAGAGAAGCCAGTGTCGTGGACTTTCCTGACCCTGTTGGCCCAGTCACCAGGACAAGACCTCGCTGATACGACGCAAACTGATGCACGATAGGTGGCAGGCCAAGTTTTTCGAGAGGCACGACCTTATTCGGGATAACCCGCATCACGGCCCCGATAGACTGACGTTGATAGTACACATTAATTCGGAAACGAGCTCGCCCTGGCAAAGGATGCGAAGCATCAAGCTCTAGCTCGGCTTCAAGGGTCTCCCGTTGCTTCTGGGTGAGAATCCCGAAGATCATCTTTTGAAGATCATGCGCCTTCAAGGGGTTCATCCCTGACAAGGGCCTGAGATCGCCATCGACTCGCACTATTGGCGGAGAATTAGCCGCAAGATGTAAGTCTGACGCCCCTAGATCGAGCACCTTACCAAGCAAATCATTAATGTGCAGTTCAAAAGACTCATCGTGCTGGGTAGAGTCGGTCGTTTCCTCGCTCCGACGCAAAGGCTCGGCCAGAGCAGACCCCTCGCCAGGCAGCTTCGCGCGTGCAAGCGGGCCTTCAGGTCGCAATACCGGAGAAGCCTGCCCCGCTTTTCCCGGAGTGGGCAATGCCATATCAAGAAAAGCAGCGTCTGCTGCAGAGAGCAGCCCTTCCCGACGGAAACCTCCCCCCGGGGAAGAAGACGAGGAGGCAGGCGAAGAAGCCGACGGAGAAGAGGGCACACCAGGCTGCTGCATCGTTTCAGGAGAACCGACCCCAGGGGAAAGAGAAGATTTCTCTCGCTCCACAACGAACGACGCAGCAGCAGGAAAACCCGCGCTTTCTCCCGCTTGAGCAGCGGAAACAGGAGGCTGCCCAGGAGGCTGCCCAGGA
>JGI24023J19991_10000027_pt1 | contig 78917 bp, 68 predicted proteins | sample Cruoilmetagenom1_FD_19991 | JGI IMG/M metagenome (IMG submission 19991)
CTTTCTAATATGTTTTTCAAGTTTCCCAGGCCTTCCTCAAAGTCCTTTCCAACACTTTTATCCATATTCATAAATAACATCATTATACTTATCGGAAATTTATTCTTACCACTAAAACCCCAAATTACTTTGGTGCCAGTATCAAGCTCGTTCACTTTTAGATAAGCATCGGAAGATGATTTAAATGGTTTTAAAAATCGAAGTTCTGATTCGATAACTTCGTTTTCAATAATATTGGTGATCTCTTGCTCTCCACTGCCCACTTGTTTGTTGCCTTCCCAGGCAGAAATACATCCCACTTCACCATCGGTTCCGATAAAAGTTTTTTTCATATCCGGATCCTTCTGAGCCCAGGGAGACCAATTATCCTGGTTTTTTAATGATTTCAAATATGAAAAAACTTCTGAAAGTGGTTTATTAATTATAATACTTCTATTGACCTCATAGCTCTTAGGAGCTATCATTCCTAAAATAATAATAAGCAATACAAAACCCAGCAATACATACAATAAGACATTCATAATTTATTAGTTCTAAGTTAGTTGGATAAATTTATGAAATATTTATTAATTAGATGCCGAAGTTAAATTTTTAAGTTAGCGCCTATTTTTAAGAGTATCAACTCTTTATTTTTTTTACCAAATTTTGCTATGGCTTTTTTATGATCAATTTCTATATAGCCGAAAGTATCATAATGATAGCCTAGAATCCTATTGCATTCAACAAAATCTGATGCAACAATTGCACTATCAATACCCATAGTAAAATTATCTCCAATAGGTAATATGGCTAAGTCGAGTTTGCCGATTACCTTGGGAATCAGTTTCATATCATAGGTCAATGCCGTATCTCCGGCTATATAAATACGATGGTGTGCTGTTTCCAGGACAAATCCGGCCGGATTCCCTCCATAGGCACCATCAGGAAAAGAGCTTGTATGAATGGCGTTGACCATATGCAGCTTACCAAAATCAAATTTCCAGGTACCTCCGTGATTCATGGGGTGTCCTTTCAATCCTTTTTCTCCAAAATAATTTACCACTTCAAAATTCGAAATTATTGTTGCATCTGTCCGTTTTGCAATGGCCTCTACATCCAATACATGATCACCATGTGCATGTGTGATCAAAATATAATCGGCTTCTAATTTATTAATATCGATATTCTTGGCTAAGTCATTAGCAGTAATATAAGGATCAACAAGTACTACTTTTCCATGAGCTTCTATACTGAGCGAAGCATGGCCCAGGTATGTTATTTTCATGCGTTTATGTATTTATGATTATTTGAATCTAATTTAGTGAAAAATTTCCATATCTGAAATTGAGGTAAAAAAAATCTGCGAACAGCATTTTTCTATTCGCAGATTCTGGCAATACATTAAAATTTAAAAATTATAGCTTGCTCTTACAGTAAAGTTTCTACCGGGTTCAAATATTCTTCCTGATAACAAATTTGAATTTTTATAAGAGAAATTCAAATGCTCGGTGTACGCTTTATCGAAAATATTAAGTACAGAAGCACCGATTGTTAAATTTTTAATAGGTTTTATACCAAGGCTAAAATCGAATATTGCAAAATGGCCTGTTTCCTGTTCCATAAAACTCGTAGAAACTCTTCGCTGAGCTGCAACAAATCTTGAATTCAAATGCAACCAAAATTTTGTTTTTTCAAATTTCATCGCCCCATGTGCTGTTAATGGTACGATTTGAGCTAACGGTTCGTTCAATTCCCTATTTTGAGCATAGGTATAGGAAACATCTGATGTAAACTGTAAACTCTCGGAGATCTTATAGTTCCAATACAGTTCAAACCCGGCTTGCACAGCTTCATCAATATTTATAAATCGCTTAGCAAATTGAGGTTGCGCAGTTGGCATGAACTTTCGCGGAATATCTTCGTCTACAACTGGCACGATGTGATCTTGAATTAGAGAATAAAATACACTCGCTCCGGTTTCAATGGTATTCGTTTCTTTTCTAAAGGAAATTTCAACCTGATTGTTAACTTCAGAATCTAAATTCGGATTTCCCACATATTCATAGGGGTCTACTCCTACGCTAAAATGGTTTATATAACGCTCAATCATTGAAGCTGTTCTTGTACCTCTACCTAAAGCCAGCTGTGCCTGAAAACCTTCATTTTTATATTTGATCGATAAAGTTCCACTAATATTCGTCTCATTACTATCTTCGATAGTGCCTCCATAGAGATCTAAAAAGTCTTGTTCAGGATCATTGATAGATGCGTTGATAAAATCGCCCCTAATACCAGCCGTTAATGTATACATATCCGTAACTTTATAATTGCTTTCGGCAAAAATTCCGTAATCATTTAATTTAGAGTCCTGCCAAATTTTATCGGTAAAAGTCCTGGGATTTGGTAGTGGATTTCCATTCATTACTTTTACCAATCTAATTCTATTTCCTTCTCTTGCAATAAGATTAGCATCAATTCCTACGAATAAGAACATCTTGTCTGAAGGAGAAATAGTAAGTTCGGTTTTACCACCATAAGTAGTCACAAATACATTAGAACGAGCCTCTGTCATCATAAAACTTGGCCTGCCTTCATTGGTCATCAAATGATCTACATCTGAATAAAACCCTTTAACAGAAAGAGAGCTGACCTTATTGGAAATATCGGTTATCTTATAATCCAGACCTGCTAGAAAACTATCATCATAGGGTGAATCCATGGGTAAACCGGCATGTCTAATATCCCGCCCAAAAGATTGCCGCCAACTGAATTGTAATCGCTGTTTATCTGTAGGTTCGTAACCTGCTTTTATTGAATAGTCAGTAGTTCTGAATGATGAAGGGACTTCTATACCATTTCCGTCTTCATAATTACCGTAATCCCTATATTCTCCGTTTACAGTTATATCGAATTTATTGGTTTCATAGGATAAACTACCATGGGTTGAAAGATTCTCTCCGTTGGTCTCATATCCTGTTGCTATGGAACCGCTAACACCATCTGTCTTATTTGATTTTTTTTTGGTAACGAGGTTAATAATACCACCAAAATTTTGGCCAAACCTAACTGTAAAAGGGCCTTTTACGATTTCAATTTTTTCGATCTCCTCGGGAATCACATGTGTGGTTATAGGATCCATCCTATTAGGACAAGCGTTCAATACCTTCATTCCCCCATCATACTGAACATTTAATTGTTCATACTTAAATGCCCGAAATACAGGTTCAGAAGCATAGGCTCCTCTTTTTTGAATTCCAAAACCTTTTATGTCTCTAAACAAATCTCCAACATTCCTGGGTTTTGTAGTTGCCTTTATATTATCAACTATTACATTTGATTGCGATATGTCTTTTAGTACATTAGCTTTCACAACGATGTCATCTAAATTTATCGGTCTTGGTTGTAGAAGAATTGTAACGTCAATTGCTGTAATTGTAACCACTTTTTCTTTATAATTAATATGGGAAACCAATAATGCATCCTTAGTATTTACTTGTATTGTGAATTTACCATTTACGTCGGTAACCGTAAATATGTTAGAATTCTTTAAACGAATCGTGGCATTCTCAATTGGATTGTTTGTTTTAACGTCTATTACTACTCCACTTATTGTTTTTTGTTGTGCAAAAATTGCACCCGATGATACTATAATAAGTATCATTAGTATTTTATTCTTTATCATTATATTATTAATTTATGATATGAAAAATTAACTACTTAGGACAAGTAGTTTTTAACAAAACCAGGCTTAAAATCCAAATCATAGTATTGCTTCTTCTATTATCTAATTCCTGCAAGACATGTGGTATAGAAATGCTATAGAATAATTCGGTTATACCAAATTCTTAGGAGGACGGAAAACATATTCTATGTGATTTTTTACTTTCGCATTTTTAGAATATGTAAATTTTAGTTCCTGTGAATGGTTACGACTTAGTATTGCGTATTTATCTATAAATAACGTAGTCACTGGCACTTTGTCAAAATCAATTGTAGGAATTCTTGATTTGTTATCAACAGGAAGTATCGGTGCCGTTTTTTCAATTTCTTTAGCCAGATAGCATTTTCCGTTACAAGCTAATACAGGTTTACTTCTATTTTCACATAGTTGTTCAACTATATAATCATAGTTTACAAAGTACTCTATAACCGGAAAAATGGGCCTGAACATTGCCACAGCATATAACATTAGAAATATGTAACTTCCAATTACTTTTCTCACAAAACTTAAATTAAAAAGACAAAACTATCTTTTATTTTTTTTTCGAAAAATGATTTTTGTCATAATATTTGTCCCAATCCGAAAAGTAATGCAAACAGAAAAGTGCTTAGGGCCAATTTTTTTAATTCAGGATCCAATTTTTTAGCATCTTGATTTTTATAAACCGTATGAAGGTGTTTGAAAATAGGAATAAAAGCTATCAAAAATAACAATTGTATAGGAGAGTGATAACGTATCGTTGTATAGACTAAGGCTAATAAAAAAGCACTAATTAATAAATAGTAGTGGTAGTATTTCGCAAATTCTTCACCAATCTTTACAACTACTGTTTTTTTGTCAGCCCTGGCATCAGACTCTCGATCCCGCATATTATTTAAATTTAATACACCAACACTTAACATTCCTACCGCCATGGCAGGCAGAAAAATAATAAGATCGAGTTGTTTAGCATATAAAAAATAACTACCCACTACACTTAACAATCCAAAAAAGAGAAAGACAAAAACATCACCATAACCGCTATAACCATACGCTTTTTTACCCATAGTATATTTTACGGCAGCTACTATACTTGCAATACCAAACGCCAAGAACAAAAAGAAATATGTTAGGTGTTGTTTACCAAAAGAAATATAGATCAACACCAATGCAACAACGAAGGTTACAGCTCCTGTTACCTTAATGGCATTCATCATTTGTTTAGGTGTAATGTCACCGCTCTGCAAGGCCCTTTTAGGCCCGATCCTATCAATATTATCAGTCCCTTTTACACCATCACCATAGTCATTGGCAAAGTTAGAAAGTACCTGAAATCCAATAGTAGTGAATAATGCAAGTGCACATATTCTCCAATCAAAATACCCTTCTGCCGAAGCTAAAAAACTACCAACAATTATTCCTGAAAGTGATAAGGGTAAGGTTCGTAAGCGGGCAGCCTTGATAAATGCCTTTGGCATGGCAATTTAGTATTTGTTAGTTGGAAAAAATTATTTTAGTATTCAAAGAATTGACCTTTCGTGGTATCAGAATAATATGCGGTATGATATATCTCTGTTTTATAACAAAGCAACCCTCTTGAGTTCTTAATTCAAATATTGTGTTTCTTCACTTAACTCTAAGGCTTCTCTAACATTAACATTCTCTCCATATGATTGCGCAATGATAAAGCAATCTTTAAAGCCCAGATTTCTCAGATCATCCTTTAAAATTTTTGCTTCGGCATAGGTAATGAAGTTACCGATGGCATATTTATTTAAACCCCCTTCTTCAAATTCTTTCATATGTGCCAGATCATCAGAAAAAAGTTTGGCCTTGAAGTTTGTAAAAGCACCTATTTGAATACTGTATATGATAGGTTCTCCCGCAATACCATCTTCCCCGAGGTCAGCGTCATCAAATTGATCCATTCTATCTATAGATGCAGCATCTTTTAATTGTTGAAGGGAATCAATATCAACCAGTGTTAAGTTGTTCTTTTGAAGATATTTTTCACCCGGATTTGTCGATTTATTAACAAAAGACCATAAAAACAAGATCAATAACAGCAAGCCAAAAGCAATTAAAATAATTCTATGTTTTTTTAAGATGGAAATATTTTCTTCTTCCTCTTTTAATAAAGAATTTAATTTATATATAGTTTGATTAGCTTTATCTACCTCTTCGTAGATATTTACCAAGTTTTTATCTTTAATATATGGCATAATTGGGCGGGGATTTAATCATAGATCTTGTGCGTTGGCAATCAATTCTACGATATCTAATACTTTTATTTCGTTTTCTTTTTCTTTATTTTTAATTCCATCAGTCATCATTGTATTGCAAAATGGACAGCCAGTTGCAATGATATCTGGTTTTACTTCGAGCGCATCTTCTGTGCGTTCAATATTTATGTCTTTAGTACCTTTTTCAGGTTCTTTAAACATTTGAGCTCCTCCTGCACCGCAACATAGTCCGTTACTTTTGCAGCGTTTCATTTCGAGTAATTCAACTTCCAATTTCTGAATTAACTCCCTGGGTGCTTCATAAACCTCATTGGCTCTCCCCAAATAACAAGGATCATGAAATGTAATACGTTTTCCTTTATATTGGCCTCCTTCGATCGTAATTCTACCGCTATCCAATAAAGATTTTAAAAATTCAGTATGGTGCATTATTTCATAAGCACCTCCCAATTCGGGGTATTCATTTTTCAAGGTATTAAAACAATGTGGACAAGTAGTCACTATTTTTTTTATTTCATATGCATTTAAGACTTCAATATTAGTCATGGCCTGCATCTGAAATAAAAATTCGTTACCCGCTCTCTTGGCTGGATCACCAGAGCAACTTTCTTCAGTACCCAATACGGCAAAATCAACCTTAGCATTGTTTAAAATCTTAACAAATGCTTTCGTGATTTTCTTAGCTCTATCATCAAAACTACCAGCACATCCAACCCAAAATAATACTTCGGGCTGTTTACCTTGAGCCATCAGCTCCGCCATGGTAGGTACATTCATTATCAATTAATTTAGAGTTATTAAATTTCTTCCTTTACAGGAATGATATTTTGACTGTGCTTAGCACGGGTCATTTTAATTATTTAAAATATTTTTGTTAATGTTTACCATCGTCAAAAACCTCAATAGTCACTTCTTTTGCTATCAAATCAGTAAATTTTCCTCTATATCTAGTGGCTTTTACCAGGTGATTGTCAATCCAATGATAATTACCTCCACGAGGCTTGCCCATCAACAGACTATGATATTTAAATCCGTGTTTTTTTAACCAAATTTCAGTATACTCCCTATGTGCTTCCGTTCTGGAGGTAAAGAAACAAATAACATGTCCTTCATCATACCACTTATTTAATGTTACTAATGCGTCAGGATACACTTCGGCAGTTAACATTCTTTTGGGTTCCTCATTGGGAATATCATCACAAATGGTCCCATCAATATCTACCAGATAATTTTTTATCCCTTCGGGTAAAATCGGACTAATATGTAGTCCTTTTTCTACTTTATCATGTAAAAGTTTTTCAACCTCTTCTTTTTTCATTCTTATTTAATATTACACATTTTATTTACTTATTTATTACGCTATTCATCTTTCCAATTTAATCTATCCATTTGACTATATTGCCATGGAGCACCATTGTTTTCAATATTTGTCATCATTATGTTTAATTCTTGTGATGCAGCAGATTTTTCCATTACCTGGAATCTACGCATATCTATAATAATAGATAAAGGATCAATATTAACCGGACATTCTTCTACGCAGGCATTACAACTGGTACATGCCCAAAGTTCTTCAACAGAAATAGTATTGAGCAAACTCTTCCCGTCATCAACAAACTTACCATTTTTGTCGATATTTTTACCTATTTCTTCTACTCTATCTCTTGTCTTCATCATGATCGCCCTGGGAGACAATTCTTTACCCGTTTGATTTGCAGGACAAACAGAGGTACATCTACCACATTCGGTACAGGTATATGCGTTTAATAATTGTACCCAATTTAAATCGATTGCGTCTTCTGCTCCAAACTTTTCAGGTACCTGATCACTTTCAGATTCAGGGGGAGCTGCAAAAGGGTCGGCATTCGGATCTAACATTAATTGCACTTCATTGGTTACCGACTCTAAATTATCTAATTTCCCTTTGGGATTCAAATTTGCATAATACGTGTTAGGAAAAGCTAATAAAATGTGCAAATGTTTTGAATAGTACAGGTAATTTAAGAATATCAATATCCCCGCAATGTGTAACCACCATGCGGTCCGTTCTATTAAATGTAACGATTCAGTGCTAAATCCATTAAATAGAGGTGCAATAAACTGGCTGATACTGTTCCCTGAATTAGCTTGTTGAAATGCAGTATCTGTGGCATTCATTACTAAAAATAATGTCATCAATACCATTTCAAAATACAGTATATACAAAGCATCATTCTTAGGAAAACCCTTCATTTCTTTATTCCAAAAACGAGGAATTCGAAGTACCATTCTTCTAATCCAAAATACGCTAACTGCTACGAAGACTAAAACAGCTAAAATCTCAAAAGAATTTATCAAAAAGCCGTAAAAAATACCCAAAGAAGAAAATACCCTATGGGTACCGATTAAACCATCAATAATAATTTCTAAGACTTCAATATTGATAATGATAAAACCTATATAAACGATCACATGTAATAAGCCTGCAATAGGTCGTCTCACCATTTTGGATTGCCCTAATGCAACATAAATCATATTTTTTAAACGCAATGAAGAATTGTCATACCTGTCAACAGATTTACCCAACTTTATATTGCGAATCAATCTTTTTATATTTTTTATAAAAAAACCGATTCCCGCAACCAATAAAATTGCAAAAAGTATATTAGGTATGTATTGCATTTAATTTTACTGTTTTATTTATGATTCCAATTTTCATCATCATTGTCATTGGGTGACAAACCTAGAATGTCTCCTTCTATGTTAACACCTAAACCTAAAACCGTTCTATTCGCATAATTGAAATAGCTAATCACTTGATTTATTTCTAATATTTGCCCATCATCAAGACCTTCTTTTTTTAATTTAATTATTTGATTTTCAGAAACTTGGACAGGATTTTTAGTCAAATTTTCAGAATAGCGTAAAACTAATGAATAATCTTTATCAAATAAAGTTTCATAAGAATTAGTTATTAACTTTTTTTTAATAACTTCGGCTTTCACATCATCATTTAATAGTCTTTTAAGTCCGGTAAAATGATGGTCTACACAATAATGACAATTATTTAACAGGCTTACGTAAATGCCTATGGTTTCTAAAAACCATTTTGGCAATGTATTAGAGCTGTGATGTAATACATTTTTGTATAGTGCCATATGCCCTATCATGGTATGCGGCCTTAAACTATGGACTAGCATTATATTATCCACATTATTATTCGGGCCTTTTACTTTATCATACAATCGCTTTAAAGAGTTCGTCGCTTCTTTATATGCAATTGTTTTGATAAAAGCCATAATTACTATTCTTGAAGTTCTTCGGGAGTATAATTTTTGGGCCGTTTTCCAAAAAGGGAAAAATGGACGAATCGTTTCGGGTTGAGTTTCATCTCTCTTAGTAATTCTTCCATTTCTTTAGAGGCTCCTTCAAGGTTGTTATACAGTCCTTCATCCTTTAAAAGCTTTCCTATAGAGCCTTCACCTTTATCTATGTTAGCTAGAATACCATTAAAGTTATTCAGTGTAGTTTCTAACTTTTTAACAGTTGTCTTAAGATTTGCATTATTGAGCGAATCTGTTAAACTTACCAAATTGCCTGATGCTAAAGTCGCATTACTCAGTATAGAATCAATTTTACCGTTATCAGCTAACATGGCATCGAGCGAATTTGAGGCATTTTTAAAAGTTGTTAAGGTTGTATTTAACTTAGCAATTGATTGTTTAAGATTGACCTGGCTCTCTTGATCAAAAACTGCATTAAAACCTTGTAAAAGGGTATCTGCATTTATTAAAAAACTTTCAACTTTCGTTTGTAGGGGTGCAATTTGGTCATTTAATGCTCCTAAAATTCCCGCTTCAATATTTCCTGTCAATGTGTCTCCTGAGACCGCATTGTTTCCTTTAAATGAAGTTAAAATCTTTATAGATTTACCGCTGATGAAATCGGGACTATAAATTTGAGCAATACTATTCTTAGAAAATTTAAAATCACTTTCCAATGAAAATTTCACAATCAGGCTCCCTACTTTTTTAGGATGAAAATAAATAGCATTGATGGTGCCAACTTTTAACCCATTAATGGTAACCGGAGCAGAAGGCGATAAACCTTGTACATTATTGTATTCGGCATAAAAAGTTCTACTGTTATCTAATAAATTGGTTCCTTTTATAAAACTAAATCCCCAAATAAATATAGCAATAACTATTATGGCTATGATTCCTGTTTTAAGTTCTCTTGACAATTTTGGCATAGTAATTCAATATCAAGAGCAATAATACTAATTATTTCTGTGAGTAGAAAGCTGTGAGCTTTATTAATTAGATTTTAAAACCTCTTTGACTGAAACCTTTTTTTCATTTTTAAAAGCAACTACAAATGCCGAAGTAAATCCTTTTTTGCGCGCTTGGGCCTGCATTTCTTTTGCCTCTAAATAATCAGAAGTTTTTCCGTAAAAATATTTGTGATGAGCGCCTATTTTAATTCGATCAACACCTTTTAACCCTTTGAAATTATAAGGTTCGGTTTTTAGTTTTTTTGTTCCTGAAGCAATCTGGACTCTAAAATCAACACCCTTAACTATTCTGGTTTTAGCTTTTGGTGTTTCAGGTTTGGGTTTAGGCTTTACCTCAACCACCGTATTGGCATCCAATTGTTTTTTATATGATTTTATGGCTTTATAAATAGCATCTGCCATTTCATGCTGGCCTTTTTTTGAATTTAAATATGCACCTTCTTTTGTATTGGTTAAAAAACCCGTTTCTACTAAAACACTTGGCATAAAAGTATTGCGCAGTACTAAAAATCCAGCCTGCTTAACCGATCTATCTTTTCTTCTGTAAGCATTAATGAAGTTATTTTGTATCAAACTTGCTATTGCAAGGCTTTGATCTAAATATTCTTCTTGCATCATTGTTAAACCAATAACGGCTTCAGGAGAATTCGGGTCAAATCCGTCATATTTTTCTTTGTAATTATCTTCCATAAGAATCACTGAATTTTCCTTCTTGGCAATCTCAAAATTTCGATCATTCTCATGCAGTCCTAAGACAAAGGTTCCAGCTCCATTCACACTTGAATTACCAAAAGCATCACAGTGGATAGACACAAATAAATCAGCTTTGGAGTTTTGTGCAATTGTACCTCGTTCATGGAGTTCTATAAATGTATCATCTTTTCGTGTGTAAATCACCTCAATATTTTCATCAGCATCAAGTAGTGCTCCTACTGCTAAAGCAATTTTAAGAACAATATCTTTCTCAAGGTATTTACTGCTTTTATGGCCCAGGTTTCCCGGATCGCTACCTCCATGACCTGCATCAATGACAACTTTAAATTTTTCTTGGGCAGTAGCAGTAAAGTTTTGTAAGGTGAAAAATAAAACAGTAAGTAAAATAGCAAGCTTCTTTTTAGCTATTTTTTTTAATACAATTGTAATCATAAAATATTAATCATTTAACTATTCTTTAGGGAAAACCACTTAAAAAATATATGTAAGTTTGTAAGTTCAAAAACTGAGCCATTTTTTAAACTTTACAAAAATACTATTTATAGCATTGCATACAAATTTTAAGCATATAGTTTTTGTTGTCCTTTTTTTTAGCTTTGGGTATTATGTATGTTATGGCCAAATTACTTCAAAAGACAAAGAATTACAAAAAAACTCAAATGCTAAAGTAATAGTTCAAGCTGCCGATTCTATAAAAAAAGATAGTATTATACCGCCAAAAGAATTTCTTGAAGATATTATTCAGCATAAAGCGGATGATTATATTACGAATGATTTTATCAACAAAAGAGCCACACTATATAATAATGCCGAATTATACTACCAGGATATTGAACTAAAAGCGGGTATTATTATAATTGACTATAAAAATAATCTGGCGTATGCCAAAGGTATTATTGATAGTTTAGGAACGTATACACAAAAGCCTCAATTTAAGCAAGGTGGTCAAGAGAGTGAACAAGATTCATTAGTTTATAATTTTAAGAATGAAAAAGCGCTAATATATAATACAAGAACTGAACAACAAGGAATTATTATTACGGGCAATACAACCAAACGTGAAAATGACTCTGTTTTTTATGTAAACAAGGCACGTTTTACTACATCAACTAAAGAAAAACCCGATTATTATATTGGAACAAAAAATATTAAGGTAGTTCCCGGTAAAAAAGTTGTGGGTGGACTGTCGCAACTCTATTTAGCGGATGTTCCTACACCCGCGATCCTTCCATTTTTTTATGCGCCTCTTTCTAAAGAAAGATCGGCTTCAGGGTTTCTAATTCCTTCCTGGAGTGAAAATAGCGCCCAGGGTTTTTCTCTTCAAAACGGAGGTTATTATTTCGCTATTAGTGATTATGTAGATCTAGCTGTGATGGGCGATGTCTATACTAATGGAAGTTGGGCTTTGCGTTTTGAATCTGGTTATAATTTGCGTTATAAGTTTACAGGGAGTTTTAGATTGCGTTTTGAAAACTTAATTACAAGTCAACGCGGCTTTGACGATTTTAGTAAAAGGAATAACTTTAATTTACAATGGTCTCATAGTCAGGCATCACAGTCTAATCCAAATTCACGCTTTTCGGCTTCTGTCAATTTTGGTAGTAGCCAATTCTTTAGGGAATCACTAAACGAAATCAATATTGGCCAAACAGTAACCAATACTTTTAGTTCGTCTATTTCATATTATAAGAAGTTTGTAGATACACCTTTTAATATGAACCTATCGCTTAATCATACACAAAATACCAATACAGAGCAAATTGATATGACCTTACCGTCCCTGCAGTTGAGTATGGATCGAATATATCCATTTGCTCCAAAATCAGGAGCTAAGAAAAATGCAATTCAAAATATCGGGCTTACCTATAATTTTGATGCTCAAAATAGAATTACTACTACTGATGAATTTTTTCTTAAAAAAGAAATGTTCGATAATGCCCGTTCAGGGGCAAAACATACAGTATCACTAAGCACGAACTTAAAAGTGTTAAAATATATTACCCTCTCACCGAGTGCCAATTATAATGAAGTTTGGTATCTTAAGACTATTGACCAGCAGTATGATGAAGATACAAATGAAATTGTAAGAGATACTATTAATGGGTTTGATTCTTTTAGAGAATACTCAGGTGGTGTGTCCGCTTCAACAACAATCTATGGTATGTTCAATTTTAAGAAAGGCAGGCTACAAGCTATAAGGCATGTTATGCGGCCTTCCGTTTCATTTAATTACAGGCCTGATTTTAGTTTTTATTTTGACGAGGTTCAACAAAGCGATGATCCTGATGATCTGAGAGAGTTCAGTAGATTTGAAGGGGGTATTTTTGGGCAACCTTCGAGGGGCTTATCAAGTAGTATTGGTATTGGCCTCAATAATACTTTCGAAGCGAAAGTAATGCCTAAAGATTCGACAGAAACGGAGGCCAAAAAGATCAATATTTTAAACAATTTAAATTTTAGAACAAATTTCAATATTGCTGCCGACTCTTTGCAATGGAGTCCTGTAAGTGTAACCGCCGGCACAGCAATATTGAACAACAAATTGAACCTCAATGCAAATGCGTCGCTAGACCCATATGCCTTAAACGCTAGTGGAACCAGAATCAATACCTTTAACATTGATAACGGTGGTAGTTTATTCAGGCTAACAAACGCCAGCCTTTCAGCAAGTTATTCTCTATCTAGTGATATTTTTGATAAAAAAAAGCCAGGTGCTAAAGAAAGTAAAAGTTCAACGGCATCAGACCCCAACTCGGACAGTTTATTTGGCAGTAATCTGACAACAAGAAACACTGCTGACGATCAGGACGAAAGCAATACTAAAGTTGCAAAACTATTTGGCGCCACCCTGCCCTGGGATATTAGTTTACGATATACTTTAGGGTATTCGAATAGAAGAAGAGAAAATGAAATCTCTAATAATTCGTTACAGTTTTCCGGAAATGTAGAACTTTCACCCAAGTGGAAGGTAGGGTTTTCTTCCGGTTATGATTTTAAAAATAAAGGAATAACATTTACAAATCTAAGTTTTGAACGTGATTTAGATAGCTGGCGTATGAGTTTTAACTGGGTTCCTTTTGGTAATAGTACTACGTATTACTTTTTTATTGGTGTAAAATCATCGGTATTAAGTGATTTAAAGTATGATCAACGCAAGGTTCCTGACCGACGTTTATTTTAGAGCTTAATTGCTTCCAAAAATTAAATCTTAGAAATTAATTTATAAAAAATAACGAATGAAAAAAATTATCACAACGCAAAAGGCTCCTGCTCCCGTTGGTGCTTATAGTCAAGCGGTTTTAACTAATAATATGTTATTTACATCTGGCCAGATAGCAATACATCCTGAAAACGGTAACTTGGTGCTAGATAATATTAAGACCGAAACTAATCAGGTCATGGAAAACTTACAAGCGGTTTTAGAAGAGGCTAATATGACCTTTGAAAATGTAGTGAAAACTTCTATTTTTATAGCAGATATGAATGATTTTACTGCAATAAATGAAGTCTATGGCGCTTTTTTTAATAGCGAAACCGCCCCTGCCAGAGAAACAGTTCAGGTGGCTTGTTTACCTAAAAAAGTAAATGTAGAAATCTCGATGATTGCGGTTCTATTATAATTTTTTTGTGTGATATTTCATCAATCCTTCTATAGGCCTTTTTACAAAATTACCAACTTTAAAACCCATTTCATTAGCCACCTCATATATTTCATCCTGAGAAAGATATGCAATTGATCCGGCAAAATGAACCGGTACTTCTTGCAATTTATCTTTAAACTGGTAAATCATATTTCTGGTAAAACGCTTAAAACCCAATTTAATCATATCTGTGATATACTGTTCTTCTTTATTCAAAAACATAAATTCCGCAAAAGAAGCTAAATAAGCATTAGGATTTGGTTGCTTGTACAAATTATACTTTATAAAATCTGGATCTAAATTGTATTTTTCATTAAATGATACCTTTAAATTTTCGGGCATATGATTAAAAAAATAATCTCTAATTAGTTGTTTTCCAAAATAATTACCGCTGGCATGATCCATTAAAATATAACCCAAGGATTGAATTTTCTGATATGTTTTCTTACCGTCATAATAGGTACAGTTTGATCCTGTTCCTAATATACATACTACTGCAGGTTCATTTTCTTCTACGGTGGCATATACCGCAGCTAAAGTATCCTCTTTAACGACAACCTCTGCATTAACAAAATAAGATTTTAATACATGTTTTAAAGCTGTTCTTGGCCCTTTGGTTCCACAGCCGGCTCCATAAAAAAATAACTTTTTAACACTGTTTTTATGCATCTCTAACACATCGTTCTCTCGAATTCTCCCTAACAATTCATCAGGACTTAAAATAGCGGGGTTCATCCCTTTAGTCCTTTCTTTCTCAAATAATTGATTTCCGTTCTCATCAATTGCTATCCAATCACATTTTGTGGAGCCACTATCTACAATAAATATCATACTTTTAATTTAGAGAGGGTAAAGTTAAAAAAATCATTCTGTATAACTAAAAGTTATATTTGATTTTATTGACCTTTTTATTTTAACATTTTGATCTATAAATTTAACATTACTATAACTAGTACTAGTACAAGTTATGGCTAATTTGGAGTCATAATATTTAAACCAAGTTTCATTCCATACTATTTTTAATCTATTTAAAACATTTTAAACCAAACTATTATGAAACACTTTAGTACGAAAAACATGTTAACAACGATTGCATTTGTGGCCATTTTACTTTCTGGTACAGCAATGAATGCACAACTAAATACTCCTCGTGGAAGTCAAAAAGCAACAGTAAAACAGACCTTGGGTATTACAAATATTGCGATAACCTATTCAAGGCCCAGTGTAAAGGAGCGCGAAATTTGGGGAAAATTAGTGCCTTATGGAATGAACAATCTCGGTTTTGGAACAGCCAAAGAATCACCCTGGCGTGCCGGAGCAAATGAAAATACCATTATTAAATTTTCTGATGATGTAACGGTTGAAGGCCAACCAATAAAGGCAGGTAAATATGGCTTACATATGGTAGTCAAAGAAAATGGTGATGCCGATATCATTTTCTCCAGCAGTTACTCTGCTTGGGGCAGTTACTTTTACAAACCTGAAGAGGATGTTCTCAAAGTAACAGTGAAAACAAAGGAAGTACCACATAAGGAACTACTCACTTTTGAATTTGTCGATGTACAGCCAACCTCAACAACAGCAGCATTAATTTGGGGGAAAAAAGAAATTCCATTTAAAATTGAAGCTGCAGTGACGGATATTGTATTGGCAGACATAAGAAATAAAATGCAAGGGCAGGCAGGTTTCAACAGATTGAATTGGGAACAAGCTGCCAACTTTGCAGCAAATAATGGTGGTGATCTAAATGAAGCTATGCAATGGGTAGATGCAGCTAGAAGCGGGCAATTTTTTAGTCAAAAAACATTTGCCAATGCACAAATAAAAGCAGGTATTTTAAACAAAATGGGAAAGCAGGATGAAGGGTTAAAATTAATGGATGAATCTTTAACAGATGGTACAGTCCTGCAAGTTCATGGGTATGGACGTCAATTGATTGCTCTAGGACTGAAAGATAAAGCATTAGAAGTGTATAAATGGAACGCCAAGCATCACAAAAATACATGGCCTGTAAATTATGGCTTGGGTAGAGCTTATTCGGCTAAGGGTGATTATAAAACTGCGGTCAAATATTTGAATAAAGCATTAACCTTAGCACCTGCACAGGCTAATAAAGATAGGGTTCAAGCTAACATTGATAAACTTAAAAAAGGAGAAGATATTAATTAATATTCCTGTCTAAAAAGCTGAATTCACAAGAATTCAGCTTTTTAGATATTATAAAATAGGCTTTAATAACCCTATTCTAATCTTCTTACAATACCATCATTAACAAAGTAGCAATAATTAAAAGACCAAGTTTCATTCCATACTATTTTTAATCTATTTAAAACATTTTAAACCAAACTATTACGAAACGAGCGAAGTGAATATTTCTAGCCTAAGGAAATGATTATTAGTGAGCTCCATAAGACCATTAGCAAACAATAAATATAAACTTATGAAACATTTTAGTACAAAAAACCTCTTGACAACGATTGCATTTGTGGCCATTTTACTTTCTGGTACAGCAATGAATGCACAACTAAATACTCCACGCGGAAGTCAAAAAGCAACAGTAAAACAAACGTTGGGTATCACGAATATTTCAATAACCTATTCAAGGCCTAGTGTGAAGGGCCGCGAAATTTGGGGAAAATTAGTACCTTATGGAATGAACAATCTCGGTTTTGGAACGGCCAAAGAATCACCCTGGCGTGCCGGAGCAAATGAAAATACCATTATTAAATTTTCTGATGATGTAACGGTTGAAGGACAACCAATAAAGGCAGGTAAATATGGATTGCATATGGTAGTCAAAGAAAATGGTGATGCTGATGTTATTTTTTCCAGCAATTACTCAGCCTGGGGAAGTTTCTTTTATAATCCCGAAGAAGATGTCCTGAAAGTTACAGTAAAAACAAAGGAAGTTCCTCATAAAGAGCTACTCACTTTTGAATTTGTCGATGTACAGCCAACCTCAACAACAGTAGCATTAATTTGGGGGAAAAAAGAAATTCCATTTAAAATTGAAGCTGCAGTGACGGATATTGTATTGGCAGATATAAGAAAGAAAATGCAAGGGCAAGCCGGTTTTAACAGGTTGAATTGGGAACAAGCTGCCAACTTTGCAGCAAATAACGGTGGTGACCTAAATGAAGCCATGCAATTGGTAGATGCTGCAATTAGCGGACAATTTTTTAGTCAAAAAACTTTCAATAACCAATTTATAAAATCTCAAATTCTTGCTAAACAAGGAAAAATTGAAGAAAGCTTAAAATTGCAGGAAAAATTGATTTCATCGGCTAATGTAAATCAACTAAATACAATTGGTTATCAATTTCTAACAAATAATAAAGTCGATAGAGCTATTGAGATCTTTAAATTAAATATTAAAAAAAATCCAACAAATGCAAATGCATATGACAGCTTAGGCGATGGTTATAGAACAAAAGGAGATAAGAAAAATGCGATTAAATATTATAAAAAATCTCTCACACTCAACCCTCCACCGGCTTTAAAAGCGAATTCTATTAAAATGCTAAAAAGTTTAGGAGTTGATTATAAAGGATAGTATCGCTTCAAATAAAATAGCAAAAGGGTGGAATTATAAAAATTCCACCCTTTTAAATTAACTTATATTGGCCCAAATAGCCCTATTCCTGGTAATTTCCTGATATGTTTTATTTATATTTTTATTTTCAGTGCTAATTAAATTGGGATCTTTACTCAACACCTCTATGGCCACTTCGCGAGCCCGCTTCAAAATAGCTGCATCCCTAACAATATCAGCTATTCGTAAGTTTAAGACACCACTTTGTTGAGTACCCATCAAATCTCCCGGGCCACGTAATTTTAGATCCACTTCTGCAATTTCAAACCCGTCATTCGTTTTTACCATCGTTTCTAATCTGGTTTTGGCATCATGAGTCAATTTAAAGCTCGTCATTAAAATACAATAACTTTGTTCCGCTCCTCTCCCAACTCTACCGCGTAACTGATGCAATTGCGATAATCCGAAACGCTCAGCGCTTTCAATTACCATAACACTGGCATTGGGGATGTTTACACCAACTTCTATAACAGTAGTTGCTACCATAATTTGTGTTTCTCCAACAAGGAATCTATTCATTTCAAATTCCTTATCTCCAGCTTTCATTTTACCATGAACGATACTAATTTGATAATCAGGTTTAGGAAACTCACGGGTGATGCTGTCATAACCATCCATTAAATCCTTAAAATCAAGTTTTTGTGATTCTTGAATTAATGGATACACTACATATACCTGCCTCCCTTTAGCTATTTCCTCCTTCATAAACTTAAAAACACTCAATCGGTTACTGTCATAACGGTGGGCAGTAACTATCTGTTTTCGCCCCGGAGGTAATTCATCGATTACAGAAATATCTAGATCGCCATATACACTCATCGCCAAAGTTCTTGGTATGGGTGTAGCCGTCATTACCAAAACATGTGGTGGAAACTTATTCTTCATCCACATTTTAGCACGCTGTGCGACGCCAAAGCGATGCTGTTCGTCAATAATGGCCAGCCCTAAATTTTTAAATTTTACTTTATCTTCTATCAAAGCGTGTGTGCCAATTAAAATGTGCAAGGTCCCATTTTCCAGGCTTTCATGAATTTCTTTCCTCTTCTTTGTTTTAGTAGAACCTGTCAATATGTTAATGTTAATAGTAAGTCCTTTCAACAATTCTGAAATTGCATTATAATGTTGTGTAGCCAGAATTTCAGTTGGGGCCATCAATGCAGATTGAAAACCACTATCCAACGCAATTAACATCGTTAATAAAGCGACTATCGTTTTACCCGAACCAACATCCCCTTGTAGCAATCTATTCATTTGAGCTCCTGTAGCCATATCTTTACGAATTTCTTTAAGCACTTTTTTCTGTGCACCGGTCAAGTCAAACGGAATATTATTTCTGTAAAAATTATTAAAATAATCACCAACTTTTTCAAAAACATACCCTTTAATTTTTGTTTTGTGGATGAGTTTTTTTCGAATGAGTTGTAGTTGAATAAAAAAGAGTTCTTCAAATTTCAGACGTTGCTGTGCTTGTGTTAATAATAGTTGATTTTTAGGAAAATGAACATTTAATAAGGCAACACTTTTAGAGATCAAATCAAACTTATTAATAATATCTTCTGAAAGTGTTTCTTCAAAGGCATTATTAATTTCAGCAAATAAATTCTGCATCATTTTAGCAACAACCCTATTAGTAACTCCCTTATTAGTGAGATTCTCTGTAGATGGATATACCGGTTGCATAGCAGTTTGCAAACTCTTTTTATAATCAGAAACCAATTCTAATTCAGGATGTGGCATATTAAATGCACCATTAAACCAATTCACTCTGCCAAAAGCTACATAAGGTATATTTACTTTTAGCGATTCTTTGATCCATTTAGCACCTCTAAACCACACCAACTCCATCGTTCCCGTATCGTCCAAAAAAGTAGCCACCAACCTACTTCCACGTTTTTGTTGTATCGTTTTTATATCGGTTATTTTACCTATTATTTGAACTTCTGAACTATTTTGTTGAAGTTGGCTAATTTTAAAAAATTGTGTTCTATCTATATATCTATTAGGAAAAAAATTTACCAAATCTGCTAAGGTTCTTATTCCTAATTCTTTACGGAGCAAATCAGCCCGTGCAGGGCCAACGCCTTTTAAATAATCTATTGGAGTATACAAATCAGTGTTTGGCAAAGAGTAAATATTTAATTACGAATATACTAATTTGAGACTTGAAAATAAACTGGAAATATTAGTTTATATTTGAAAGTATAAAACACTAAAAAATGCCTATTTAATAACGGGAGTTTTTATATGGAAACAGGATTATAAATGATAAAAATTATCTCTTATCAAAATACTCATCAAGATGATATCGATGAAATGATGCAGGAAATTTCCTCGGAATTTGACGATCCAATATCCTTAAACCCAACGGATAGCATTTCAAACGATATGAGTGCGTATTGGGTTGCATTGTACAATGACAGAGTCATTGGAACTATCGCAATTATTGCGGTCAAAAAAAAATTCTCCATTTTGAAAAAAATGATGTTAAAGAAATCATTTCGTGGAAGAGAATTTGGTGTATCAAAAATATTGCTTCAAACCGTAATTAATTGGTGCATCGATAACAACATCGATCAAATTTATCTCGGTACCATGAATCAGTTTAAAGCTGCGCAATTATTTTATAAAAATAATGGATTTCAGAGAATTTTAGAAAATGAATTGCCAAATGGTTTTATGAATAATCCATTGGACACCGTTTTTTTCCGGCTAAAATTAACTGATAGAAATAGTATTAATTGATAAATAACAATACAAACATTATAAATGAAAAAGCTCTTAACCTTCTTAATTTTACTACTGCTAATTATGTCGGAAACATCTCAAGCTCAAGATTGGGCAAATTTAAATCGCTATAAAGAAGAAAACTCAAAACTCGTCTTGCCAAAATCAAATGAACACTGGGTGATATTTATGGGCAATTCTATTACCGAAGGTTGGAGTCAACAGCTTCCCGAGTTTTTCGATGGGAAACAATACATCAACAGAGGTATCGGTGGACAGACAACTCCGCAAATGTTAATTCGATTTCGACAAGACGTTGTAGACCTAAAACCAACAATTGTTGTTATCTTGGCCGGTACTAATGATATTGCCGAAAATACCGGCCCTTCAACCTTGCAAATGATAGCAGATAATATTTTTTCCATGGCGGAAATAGCAAGAGCTAATAATATTAAAGTTATTATTTCTTCTGTAATTCCCGCTTTTGATTATCCCTGGAGAACAGGTTTAAAACCAAATAAAAAGATTCCTGCATTAAATAAACTACTAAAAGAGTATTGTGATAAGAATGAAATTATCTATCTGGATTATTTTACGGCTATGAAGAATGATAAAAATGGTTTAAAAGAAGAATATGGTTCGGATGGTGTACATCCGAACAAAAAAGGTTATCAAATTATGGCTCCGCTTGCCGAAGAGGCCATTAAAAGGGCATTAAAAAAAGATAAATGAATTTAAAAATTCCACCTGCCCTTCAAACGGCCATATTTGCAGCTCTCATGTGGATCATGAAAAAGGCGACAGCGATCACCCATTTTGAATTTGGACAGCAAAAAATTGTAAGTTGGGTAATTTTTGGTATTGGTGTTTCTATAGGAATACTTGCGGTTTATACTTTCAAAAAGGCCAAGACCACGACAAACCCGTTAGATCCAGGAAAGGCGTCAAAATTGGTGATCGTAAGTATTTATAAAGTTTCGAGAAACCCGATGTATTTAGGTATGCTCTTTATCTTAATTGCATTTGCTATCAGGTTAGGCAATTTATTCACGTTCTTCGTCCCAATATTATATGTATGGTATATTACAACTTTTCAGATAAAACCCGAGGAAAAAGCATTGACAAAACTTTTTAAGGATAATTATATTGATTACTACAGGAGGGTAAGGCGATGGGTTTAATTAAGAAATTAACAAAAAACCTTCCAAAAATTGGAAGGCTTTTTATTTTGAGGACTGGAAAAACTATTTGTTATCTGGCCTTTTTGACCAAAGTGGCCATATAGACCCACTTCATATCGCGTGTAGCTATTCCATCTTGTATTGCCTTTTGCTGAGCTTCTGTTGGTTCAGGGTCATCATCACTACCCTGCATAAAAAATTGCTTATAATCTTTATACATATTTACTGTAATATGCGAAGCATATGCATCACTTCCTATTGGCGACATCAATCTTAATAATCCCCAATTTCCTTTTTGACCTGCATCAACCATTTTTTGATGCATGGGTTTAAAAATTTCTGATTCTGCTTTTTCATATTTACTATAATTCCCAAGATCCACTTTCATCATATCTATGGATGCCACCGTACCCAATGGCATATCAAAGTCAGGTGTTGTCACATCAATTTGTTCCAGGTAATATCGTACAGCTAAATCTCTCGATTTTGATGTTTCGTTAAATTTTTTCGTTAAGTCTTCTTTAGACATATCCGGATAAGCCGCTTTGAGTGCCGCTTCAAAATTACCACCATCAAACATTTTAACAGGATCATTATACAGATTAACCGTCATATATTGATAACCTTGGTCTTCTCCACCAGGTTTTAAAATCCATAGATCCCAACCAATGATATCTCCATTTTTAATACGCTCTTGATGAATTTTTTCCCAAAAACTTTCAGTTTCCCAGTAGTCTCCCTCTTGTTCAGCATCTACTTCCATAAACTCGAAGGATAAGTAAAGTTTGTCTTGTGCAATCACATTGCTGCTGAGTAAAATAATTGCAATAAGCACTAGTAATTTTTTCATAGTTGTAATGTTTAGTTAGATTATTATGTTAAATTCTATAAAGCAAATCAAATAAACAACGAGATTTGTATGAAGTACTACTTTTTCTTTCCGTAAAGCCTGTATTATTTATCAGAGCATTTTTTTAAAAGTAGCATAAAAGCCTTTTTTTTAATCTTTTGGCCTTTTTTAATATCATTATTTCAATACTTACTATATATATTATTAGCTTCGATAATTAAATCTAGGCATTCGGACAATAATTATTAGGATTCATCCGTCATTAATAATTATACCATTCTTAAAATACTTATTTTGCAAGGAAACGAATATAAAATTACCAGAGGTAATTTCTATTACTAAGGAATAAAACATCTGAATGTGAAAGAACATTTGAATATAAAAAATACAAAATGAAAACCAAACTAAACCTTGCTGTACTAATTTTAGGACTTTTATCAATAATATATTTTATAGTCCCTAAACTAACTGAAGAAAAAATAGAATCTACTCCCAAGGTGGCTATGAATTTTATCAAATGTACATCTGCTAAATTTTTATTATCTGATATCGATACTACGAAACAGATTTCACCGCTATTTGAAAATTTGGGCAACCATGTTTATACTATTAGCACAAACAATAAAATGGCCCAAACTTTCTTTGACCAGGGTTTAAAACTTACCTATGCATTTAATCATGCAGAATCGCATAGATCCTTTTTAGAAGCATCACGATTGGATCCAACTTCTGCCATGGCCTATTGGGGGCAAGCCTATGCATTGGGTCCAAATATTAATGACCCCTTACCAGTTGATGAACGGAAAATGAAATATTTTGAAGCTGTTCAAAAAGCAAAAAACTTAGCATCAACTGCTACATCGAAAGAACAAGATTTAATAGAGGCCTTAACTTTCAGGTATAGTGATGATCTTACAAAAGATATCTCGATATTGAATTTGGCCTATATGAAAGCAATGGCCAAAGTTGTAGAAAAATACCCTCAAGATGCCGATATTCTGACATTATATGCCGCATCGGTTATGAATACCGTTCCATGGAATTATTGGGATACTGATGGCAACCCCTCTCCAAATATCAAAGAAGCAAAAACGGCGCTTGAAAGAGCGATAAACATTAATCCTAATCATCCGGGAGCCCATCATTACTATATACATATGGTTGAACTTCCAAAACCAGATCTTGGTGTACCCAGTGCCGATAGAATAGGTTCATTAATGCCCGCAGCAGGCCATATCGTTCATATGGCTTCACATATTTATATACGGGTAGGTCGTTATAAAGATGCCGTTGAAGCCAATCATAAAGCTATTGCAGCCGATGAAGACTATATATCTCAATGTTACTCACAAGGAATGTATCCGCTTGGTTATTACCCCCATAATATTCATTTTTTATGGTCAGCAGCTAGTTTATTGGGTGATAGTGAAATTGCTATTGATGCAGCTAAAAAAACGGCTGAAAAAGTACCCGTTGGAGAATTAGTAGATTTACCGTTTCTACAAGATTTTGCTTCAACACCCCTATTGGCTTATACCAGATTTGGAAAATGGAATGAAATTCTAACCATACCAAAACCAAATGGCAGCATCAAACATATGAATCTCATTCGCCATTATGCCAGAGGTATTGCTTTTATTAGAAAAGGTAACTTAAAAGAAGCTCAAGAAGAATTGGACGCCATTGCAGAACTTAAAAAAGACCCAGAACTAGAAAATTTAGTAGCAACAGCACATAATTCATCAGCATCAGTTGCAAATGTTGCTTACGAAGTTGTAGCTGGTGAGTTAGCCGCATTAAAAGGAGACTTGCCAAGTGCTATTAAACATCTTAAAAATGCAGTATTAAATGAAGATAAATTGACATATACAGAACCTGCCGCATGGTATATTCCTACCCGGCAAAATTTAGGCGTTCTTTTATTAAAAGCCAATAAATATGAAGAAGCTGAAAAAATATACAAAGAAGATCTAGACATACTTCGGCAAAATGGATGGTCACTAATGGGCCTTTATCAAAGTCTGCAATTGCAAGGTAAGATAGAGGAATCTAACCAAATTAAACAAGAATTCGATAAAGCCTGGAAATATGCAGATATTGAAATAAGCGGTTCAGTTTTATAATAAACTTGCAATTATTTCCAAGATAGTATCAAATTACTTTTCTCAAAATAGTATTTTTGGCATAGATATTAATACTAATGACCAAAACAGAGTTAAAAGAGTTTTTAGATGCTAAAGTTATTCAATATAACAATCCAACCTTTATTGAGTCCGACCCTATTCAGGTTCCTTATCAATTTTCATTAAAGGAAGATATAGAAATTTCGGCATTTCTCACGGCAACCATAGCCTGGGGGAATCGAAAAATAATTATTAATAATTCAAAAAAAATGATGGAATTACTTGGCAACAGTCCTTATGATTTTGTGATGAACCATTATGACCATCAGCTGGAAAAACTAGAGCGTTTTGTACATCGTACATTTAACGGAATTGATCTAATATACTTTATCAAAGCACTGCAGCATATTTATGAAAATCATAATGGATTAGAATTTATTTTTTCAACCTACGCTCAAGCGGATTCTATGCAAGGTGCTATCCATAATTTCAAAGACATTTTTTTCGAAATTCAACATCCGCAAAGAACGCAAAAACATATTTCTGATCCTGCAAAAGGCTCGGCTGCTAAACGTATTAATATGTTTTTGCGTTGGATGGCCCGTAAAGACAAGGCTGGGGTCGATTTCGGTATTTGGAAGACGGTATCTCCTTCACAATTATCCTGTCCTTTAGATGTACATTCTGGCAATACAGCACGAAAATTAGGTCTACTTAAGAGAAAACAAAATGATGCTAAGGCATTGTTTGAATTGGATACTAGCTTACGGCAACTAGATGCTGATGATCCTGTAAAATATGACTATGCTTTATTTGGCTTAGGAGTCTTTGAAAAGTTTTGAATTTAGACCATAATATTATCTACCTTTGCAGCCTTAAAATATGTATCGGATGCGCTTACACAGAAATTTAGTATTGGCAGTAATTGATTCATTAAATTATATATTTAATGATGGTTTATATGCTGACAAAGTAGTTGAAAAGACGTTGAAAAGAGACACTCGTTGGGGTGCTCGCGATCGAAAATTTCTTGCAGAAACTATCTATGATTGTGTACGCTGGAAACGATTATATAATGAAATAGCCAACACCAAAGATCATTACACACAAGAAAATCTTTGGAAAATTTTTTCAGTATGGGCCGTTTTAAAAGGTATCTCCTTACCAGACTGGAAACAGTTTGTAGATACTCCCGTAAGGCGTATCAAAGGTAGGTTTGACGAGCTACAAAGTCAGAGAGTCTTTAAAGAATCTATCCCTGATTGGTTAGACGAATTAGGCGAAAAAGAACTGGGAAAACAATGGGCAACTGAAATTAGTTCATTGAACCAACAAGCTGATGTAATATTGCGAGTAAACACGTTAAAAATTACAAAGGGAAATTTACAAAAAATACTACTGGAAAATGAAATTGAAACGCAATTTGTTAAAGGCCACCAAGATGCACTGCAATTAATAGAACGTAAAAACGTATTTAGAACGGAGGCGTTTAAAAATGGGCTTTTTGAAGTACAGGACGCATCCTCTCAATTGGTTGCTGAATTTCTGGAGGTCAAACCCGGTATGCGCGTCGTCGATGCTTGCGCCGGTGCCGGAGGTAAAACCTTGCACCTGGCATCCTTAATGGAAAACAAAGGGCAAATCATTGCTCTTGATATTTATGACAACAAACTAAAAGAATTGAAAAGAAGAGCCAAACGTGCTGGTGCTCATAATATAGAACCTCGTCATATAAATTCTACAAAAGTCATCAAAAAGTTATATAACAAAGCGGATAGGGTATTGATTGATGCACCTTGCAGTGGATTAGGTGTGTTAAAAAGAAATCCGGGAGCTAAATGGAAATTACAATCTGAATTTATTGAAGAAATAAAAAAAACGCAATCTGAAATTTTAAATACCTATGCTAAAATGCTAAAAGTGGGTGGAAAATTAGTCTATGCCACCTGTTCTATTTTACCGTCAGAAAATGAAAAGCAAGTTGAAAATTTTTTAAACTCACATAAAGATTTTACATTTATAGCAGAGAAGAAAATTTTACCATCTGTTAGTGGATTTGATGGATTCTATATGGCATTATTAGAAAGAACAATATAATATGAACTCAACATGATTAAAATAAAAATTAAACTTTTAAGAAAATAATTATTTTTAATAATAAAAGATTCCATCTGACCAATAGAAAACAATAACAAGAAACAGATGAAAAAAATAGTACAATTTCTTTTTTTAAGCATATCAGCTGTAGTATTTTCACAAGAAGCTTATTATCTTAATGCACCAAATGCTGTAGATTTTACATTGAACGGAATTGATCTTAAAAATGCATTGGCAACCAAGATAAGTAACAATGTAACTTTTCTGCCTTATTCTAGTACCTCCTTTGATACTTGGGATGCTTTGAAGTTGACAGATGAAGACCCAAACAACGCATCAAATGTATTATTAATTTACAACAGTCAAAGTGAGCCTAAAACCAATACTGTTGGAAATAATAATTCATCATTTCCCCAAGTTTGGAACAGAGAGCATGTATTTCCAAAATCATTGGCCTCTCCATCATTAGAAACAAATGATCCAGGCCCGGGAACCGATATTCACAATCTAAGACCTGCTAACGAAAGTATTAATAGTGCAAGAGGTAATTTAAAATTTGCTAACGGTTCAGGTGATTTTGGTACAATAGGTAGTAATTGGTACCCTGGTGACAAATGGAAAGGTGATGTAGCGAGAATGGTAATGTATATGTATTTGCGCTATGATGGAGATGGAAGTAGCATTGTTGAAACACAATGTTTAGCTAGTAATGTTGGTGTTGGTGTCGCTGTAAGCAATGATGCGAATATGATTGATCTGTTTTTACAATGGAATGCTGAAGACCCTGTTTCTGATATTGAACGACAGCGAAACCCGGTTTCTGAACAAAGACAAGGTAATAGAAATCCTTTTATTGATAATCCATATTTAGCTACTAAAATTTGGGGTGGACCTGCCGCTCAAGATATATGGGGAACATTAAGTATAGATGACATTGTACAAGACAATTTTAAAATATATCCCAATCCGGTGAATGCACATGTGGTTTTTATAGAATCGAGGACAATAACTATCAAAAATGTTACCCTCTTTAACTTAACCGGACAGCAAATTCTTATTCACGACAATCTACATAAAAACGGCAATCAAATAGTTTTAGACAATTTACCCTCAGGTTTTTACGTTCTTAAGATAAAATCAGAAAAGGGAGTTATCAGTAAAAAATTAATAATCAACTAGTTATACTAATTTTATGAATAATAGACGCTTTATTATATTATTTCTGATTTTTATCAGCACCGCGGTAATAACCGTTAGTTATGCTCAAAATGATACTATCGCATTCTCTGATAGTATTATTGAAAAAGAAAATACAATTCAAAAAGAACCTTTTACTTTTACTATTGGAAAATCTGTAATAAACAAAACTTTATGGTTACAACCTTATAGATTCGAGGATAAAAGCCTTAAAACTCTGACTGTAAAGGTAATTATCAAACGTAATAGTGAAATAAATGAACCGATAGATTTTAATTTCTTTACATTAATTAATGAATCGAAAAAACTCAGAATAAGACCTTCTGGTGTGTATTATCTAAAAAGAGACAAAAAAAAATATTTAAAGTCTAAAACAGTAAACGAAAATTATAATAACTTCAAAGAAACTACTGTTGAAGGATTTCAAAATTTTGAAGCTAAAACATATAAAATAAACTTCTTAGGCCTCAAAAAGAAAAAAGTAAAACCCAGTATAAAGTCATTAAAAAAGGTTACTATAAAAGCAAAAGGTGCTAATTATTTTATTGATTTTCCGGTTCAGGAAGGGTTTACCTACGGAAAAATATATTACAATAATAAACCTATAGGATTCTCAGCTGTTAAAAATGAATAGTTTTACTTTCTTTTTCATTGAACAATGAAAAATCTATTGAATTATCTCACTGAACTCATTGGCGAAACAATAAAAACCTACAAACCTGTTTCAGGTGGAGATATTTCTAATGCCTTTTTTATAGAAACCAAACTAAACCGTTATTTCTTAAAAGTAAACTCCCAAAAAGAAGCTTATTCAATGTTTTTAGCAGAAAAGCAAGGACTGGAGACCATAGAATATACTCAAACTATTGCAACACCAAAAGTCTATCATTGCGGTCAACATAAAGGTTATTCCTTTTTACTCATGGAATTTGTCGAAAGCAGAACTCCAACTTCAGAAGATTTTAAATCTTTGGCCAACCAACTTGCCGGTTTGCATAAAATCTCAACTTCTGAATTTGGTTGGGAGCAAAATAATTTTATTGGAAGTCTGGCGCAATCCAACAAACAACATAAAAACTGGACCGCATTCTATCTTGAAGAACGTATTTTCCCACAATTACAGCTCGCTCAAATAAAAAATTTACTATCACTAAATGATCTTCCAAACAAGCAAAAGATGTATACATTCTGTGAAGAATTCTTTGAAGATATAAAACCTTCATTAGTGCATGGTGATCTATGGAGTGGTAATTTTCTTATTGCATTGGATGGCACTCCGTACCTCATTGACCCGGCAGTATATTATGGGCATTATGAAATAGATATTGCAATGAGTAAACTCTTTGGTGGTTTTCACGATTCCTTTTATCGAACATATCAAGAGCATTTTCCTTTTTCAGAGCATACGAGAACAAGAATAGATCTTTATCAATTGTATTACTTGCTTGTGCATCTGAATTTGTTTGGAAGCTCTTATTTTAGAAATGTGCAACGTATTTTATTAAAATATTTCTAGGACACAATATGCACTTTATTGTTAAGAAGTTGCTCAAAACTTCATTTTTTTCTTAAATCGATTTTTATTCAAAATACCTATTTTTACACTTTCAAAAATGCACTATAAATTAATTTGTAATGATCTATTTCTTCGGGAACCTGAATAGTAAGATATTTGCAGTACAAACCAGCAAAGAACTTACTAGTGAAGATAATTCAAAACTTAGTTGGTTATTTGGCAATCAACCTAATTTAAACCTGACGTCTCTCGACGTCTTTTTTGTTGGCCCTCGCGCGGCAATGATAACACCTTGGAGTACAAATGCGGTTGAAATTACACAAAATATGGCTATAGAAGGTATTGTCAGAATTGAAGAATTTCAAAACGTGACTGAAGATTTTACAGATTTTGACCCAATGTTATCTCAAAAATACATTGGTTTAGATCAAACCATTTTTACGATTGCTATTGAACCCGAGCCTATTTTAGAAATTGATAATATCGCAACATACAACCAACTGGAAGGATTAGCATTAAACGATGAAGAAGTTAACTATTTAGAAAACCTCTCAAAAAAAATAAACAGAAAACTGACTGATTCAGAGGTCTTTGGTTTTTCGCAAGTAAATAGTGAGCACTGCCGTCATAAAATATTTAACGGAACATTTATTATTGATGGCAAACAAATGCCCTCTTCCTTATTCAAATTAATTAAAAAAACATCAGCGGAACATTCAAATAATATCGTTTCGGCTTACAAAGATAATGTAGCTTTTATTAAAGGCCCTAATGTTGAACAATTCGCACCGAAATGTGCCGATAGGCCTGATTTTTATCAAAGTCAAAATTTTCAGTCAGTTATTTCGTTAAAAGCAGAAACCCATAACTTTCCTACTACTGTTGAGCCCTTTAATGGAGCCGCAACCGGTTCTGGTGGTGAAATTCGTGATAGGTTGGCAGGTGGAAAAGGTTCGATACCTTTAGCTGGTACAGCCGTATATATGACATCCTATTCACGTTTGTTAAAAAATCGCCCCTGGGAACTTGCTATGCCTGAACGGGACTGGCTTTATCAAACACCAATAGATATTTTAATAAAGGCAAGTAATGGGGCTTCTGATTTTGGAAACAAATTCGGACAACCTTTAATATGCGGTTCTGTACTTACTTTTGAACATGAAGAAAATGCCCGTAAACTTGGTTTTGACAAAGTGATTATGCAAGCAGGAGGTGTTGGTTATGGAAAAGCAGACCAAGCAATAAAAGCAACACCCAAAGCTGGTGATAAAATTGTAATATTAGGTGGAGAGAATTATAGAATTGGTATGGGTGGTGCTGCGGTCTCATCAGCAGATACCGGAGAATTTTCGAGTGGCATAGAACTCAATGCTGTACAAAGATCAAATCCAGAAATGCAAAAACGTACAGCCAATGCTGTTCGTGGTATGGTAGAAAGTGAAGAAAACTATATTGTTTCTATCCATGATCACGGTGCTGGTGGACACTTAAATTGCTTATCGGAATTGGTAGAGGATACAGGAGGAAATATCGATTTAGACAAGCTGCCTATAGGTGATCCAACACTATCAGCTAAAGAAATTATTGGAAACGAATCTCAAGAGCGTATGGGATTAGTAATCTCTGAAAAAGACATCGAAACACTACAACACATTGCTGACCGTGAACGCTCACCAATGTATACAGTTGGAGATGTCACCGACAACCATAAATTTACCTTCGAATCTAAAACCAAAGGCACGAAACCTATGGATTTAGCACTGGAAGATATGTTCGGTAGTTCACCAAAAACAATAATGAATGATATTACTGTACAGCGAAATTATACCGAAGTGAATTATCATTCAGAGAATTTTAATCAGTATTTAAACCAAGTATTGCAATTAGAGGCAGTGGCTTGTAAAGATTGGCTCACTAATAAAGTTGACCGATGTGTGGGCGGTAAAGTAGCTAAGCAGCAATGTGTAGGGCCTTTACAATTACCATTGAACAATTGTGGTGTGATGGCACTAGACTATAAAGGAAAAGAAGGTATCGCTACCTCCATTGGCCATTCCCCAATTTCGGGATTAATTGATCCTGTTGCAGGTAGTAAAAACAGTATTACCGAAGCATTGACCAATATTATCTGGGCGCCTTTACAAGATGGTTTACAAAGCGTTTCTCTGTCAGCAAATTGGATGTGGCCTTGCAAAAATGAAGGCGAAGATGCGCGTTTATATAAAGCGGTAGAAGCGATTTCTGATTTTGCCATTAAATTAGGGATAAACGTTCCGACAGGGAAAGATTCCTTATCCATGAAACAAAAATATGCAACCGAAGAGGTAATTGCTCCGGGCACGGTAATCATCTCTGCCACTGCACATTGCAATGATATTACCAACGTGATAGAACCTGTGCTACAAAAAGGTACCAATGATACTATATATTATATTAATATATCTCAAGATGACTTTAAATTAGGAGGAAGCTCGTTTGCACAAATCCGTCATAAAATTGGAAAAGAGACCCCAACTATAAAGGATGCAGCTTATGTAAAAAGGGTATTCAATACCATACAACAATTATTAAAAAACGATAAGATTATTGCAGGTCATGATGTTGCTTCGGGGGGATTAGTAACCACATTATTAGAACTGTGTTTTGCTGATAACAATCTTGGTGCAAGAATAGATTTAACTTCTTTAGGAGAAAAAGATTCAGTCAAGCTGTTGTTTGCTGAAAATGCAGGTGTTGTTTTTCAAACTAATGACAAAAGTGTGGAAGAATTACTTACCAAAGCCAACATTGATTACCACATTATAGGAAAGGTTATAGAAAGTGATCAGCTACAAATTAGCAATCACACAAATAATTTTGACTTAAACATTTCAGAGATACGTGATCTCTGGTATACAACTTCTTACCTGCTCGATCAAAAACAAACTGCTAATAATTTAGCTAAAGATCGTTTTGAAAATTATAAGAATCAGCCATTAGAATACATTTTCCCAAAACATTTCACCGGAAAGTTAGAAGATATGTTGTCTGGTCGAGCGCAGTCGAGACCTTTTAACAACCTTTCGACTGCGCTCAAGGAGACAAAAGGTCAATCAAAACCCAAAGCAGCCATTATTCGCGAAAAAGGAAGTAACTCAGAACGCGAAATGGCTAATGCCATGTATTTAGCCGGTTTTAATGTAAAGGATGTACATATGACCGATCTGATTTCTGGCCGTGAAACATTAGAAGATATTCAATTTATAGGAGCCGTTGGCGGATTCTCTAATTCAGATGTCTTAGGTTCCGCAAAAGGTTGGGCCGGTGCTATTAAATACAACGAGAAAGCCAATAAAGTTATTAATGACTTCTTTAAAAGAGAAGATACATTGTCGGTTGGTATATGTAATGGATGTCAGTTATGGATGGAACTAGAACTCATCAATCCTGAGCATGAAAAGCATGGTAAGATGACTTATAATGACTCGCACAAGCATGAAAGCGCCTTTACATCGGTAAAAATACAAGAGAATAATTCTGTAATGTTATCTACATTGGCAGGAACGACATTAGGAGTGTGGATTAGCCATGGTGAAGGTAAATTTAAGCTTCCGCTTGACGAAGATCAATATGATATTGTGGCTAAATACGCCTACGCGGAATATCCTCACAATCCGAATGGTTCTGATTATAATACAGCCATGCTATGCGATGCCAGCGGACGTCATTTGGTCACCATGCCACATATTGAACGTTCCACTTTCCAATGGAATTGGGCCTACTATCCTAAAGGAAGAAAAGACGAAGTATCACCTTGGTTAGAAGCGTTTGTAAATGCCAGGAAGTGGATTGAAGGTATTTAATTTTAACTTTCTGTAACAATCTTAATTTTTATAAGTCTATTAAAGAAAGATTCTTTAATATTTAAATACACTCTTATGAAAATTCCATCATTCAACAATTCAATAAGAATATTTTCATTTCTATTTATCGCATTTTCATCTTCAAGCTTAATTGCGCAACAAACTGTAAAAGCCAATGATATATTAAAAGATATAAAGAAAGGAAAAACCATCTCTTATGAAAATACAACAATTACCGGTACGTTAGATATGACATTTATGGATGAAAAATTACCGGACTTACCAAAAAAACATAGATGGTACAATAATGGAGGGAGCAACTCTATTGAAGAAACAATAGAGAGTAAAATTCTTTTTGTCAATTGTATATTTGAAGATGATGTTTTAGCATACATTCACGATGAGGATAGCAAATATACTTTTATTGCAAATTTTGAAAATGATGTAAGGTTTAAAAATTGTCAATTTAAAAGAAATGCTATGTTCAAGTATTCTGAATTTGAGGGTAACGCTGATTTTAGCGATTCTAAATTTGAAGAAAGTAGCACATTCAAATATTCTGAATTTGATAACAGAGTAAGTTTTGCCAATACTGTTTTTGAAGAAACTGCCACATTTAAATATTCTAAATTTAAAGACGGTGTTTCTTTTAAAGATGCTCGCTTTGAAGAAAACCTTAATTTTAAGTACACCAAAGTGAAGGGTGATTTCAATATTACCGGAATGAAAGTAGCGCATGAGGTAGATTCAAAATATACCGATATAAACGGAAAAGGATTTTCGAAATATCTCTTGGATAAAAATTAACTAACTCAGAAGTTCCTTATTTATTTGTTTGATCAATTTAGGGCCTTCATAAATAAAGCCTGTGTAGAGTTGAATTAAATCTGCACCGGCTTTTATTTTTTCCAACGCATCCTCTGCTGAATGAATACCTCCTACACCAATTATTGGGAATGCCTTCTCTGATTTATTTGCTAAAAAACGAATTACTTCGGTTGAACGTTTTGTTAAAGGTTTACCACTCAATCCTCCTGCCTCTGTTTTATCATCAGATTGTAATCCTTCTCTAGAAATGGTCGTATTGGTAGCTATGACTCCATCAATTTTAGTAATTTTTATAATATCAATAATATCTAACAATTGACTATCAGTTAAATCGGGAGCAATTTTTAATAAAATCGGTTTTCTGTGCTTCTGCAACTCATTTTCTTGTTGAAGTCTATTTAATAAGTTGGTAAGTGGTTCTTTTTCCTGTAGGTCTCTTAGATTAGGCGTATTAGGCGAGCTTACATTTACGACAAAATAATCAATTACATCAAATAAAGTATTAAAACAGCTTATATAATCATTGACTGCTTCTTCATTTGGTGTCGTTTTGTTTTTACCAATATTACCACCAATAATGATATCGGTCCTCTTATGTTTCAATCGTTTTACAATAGCCTCAACACCGTCATTATTAAAGCCCATTCTATTAATAATGGCCTTATCCTCTCTCAACCGAAATATACGTTTTTTAGGATTTCCTTCTTGAGGTCTCGGTGTTACAGTACCAATTTCTATAAAACCAAATCCGAAATAGGATAATTCGTCAAATAAAACGGCATTCTTATCAAATCCGGCCGCGAGACCAATAGGGTTTTTAAAAGTCAAACCAAATAAACTTCGTTCCAGTTTTTTGTTTTCAATGTTGCAATTACTTTTTACAATTGATGAAACCAATGGAATTTTAAAAACTATTTTCAACAAGGTAAATGTAAAATGATGCACTTTTTCTGCATCAAATAAAAATAATAGTTTTCTGATAAACGTTTTATACATTATAGACTTATCCTCGCAGTTCTGTTTTTAATTTGGATTCAAAAGCATGTTGCAGTTTCTGCATTATTTTATCTATTTGTTTATCATTCAATGTTTTAGTTTCATCTTGCAATACAAAACTAACGGCATATGATTTTTTATTTTCCGGCAATTTATCACCCTGATAAACATCAAATAGATCGACTGAATGGAGTAATTTCTTTTCTGTTTGAAATGCCAATTTATATATTTCGTCAAAAGAAACACCTGTATCTAAAAGCAATGCCAAATCTCTTTTCACTGATGGGAATTTTGATAGATCACTAACTTTAATAGATTTTCGCGAAATCACTTGAAGAATGTTATCCCAATTAAAATCAGCATATAGAACTTCTTGTTTAATACCAAACTCCTTTAGGATAGATCGTTTGATCACTCCGAAATCTACCAATATAATTTTACCTAATCGTAATGAGATTCCTTCAGCAAATATATCGTTTTTAGTAGGTTTAGATTTCACAGAGTTTATTCCTATTCTTTCCAACATACTTTTCACTATACCTTTAAGGTAAAAGAAATCAGATTTCTTAATATCCATTAACCAAGTGTCAGCACATCTATTACCAGAAACCAGTAAAGAAAGATGTTTTTGTTCGACATATCCACTTTCATATTTATTGTATGTTTTTCCGAATTCAAACAACTTCAAAGCAGTATTCTTCCTGTTAATGTTATAAGCAACTGCTTCTAAACCACCATATAACATAGACCGCCTCATCATTGATAAATCAGTACTTAACGGATTCAGCATTTCTACATTATGAGCCTTGTCTAAGTTATCAGAAAGAGCCATATATTTTGGATTCGTCAATGAATTCGCCATCATTTCATAAAATCCCTGAGCAGCCAATTGATCCGAAATTAAATTTTGTAATGTATCAGCACTAAGCTTTTCGGAATAAGAAATGGATGTATTTAATTTTTGTGCAGTATTAACATTATTATATCCGTAAACTCTTAAAATTTCTTCAATAACATCAGCTTCCCTTGTAACATCAACTCTATATGCCGGTATAGTTAGGCCTAAACCCATTTCGGTTTGGTTGTTAATTTTAATATCTAATGAGACTACAATATTCTTAATGGTATCAATCGATATTTCCTCACCTATCAACCTGAATGCATTTTCATAGAACAAGTTTACCTGATGGCTTTCTATTTTTTTAGGGTATATATCAACAATATTTGAGGTGATTTTACCCCCTGCAATTTCTTCAATTAAAAGTGCTGCTCTTTTTAATGCATATTCGGTCAAATCCGGATCAATACCTCTTTCAAATCTAAAGGAAGCATCGGTATTTAATCCAAACCTCTTGGACGTTTTACGGATGGAGGTAGGGTCGAAGTAAGCACTTTCTAAAAATATAGATGTGGTATTTTGCGTAACCCCTGAATCTATACCACCATAAACACCCCCAATACACATAGGAGTTGAATCCCCGTCGCAAATCATAATATCCTCTTCATGCAATGCTCTTTCTACTCCATCTAAGGTTACAAATTTAGTGCCCGTTGGTAAGTTCTTGACAATAATAGTATCACCGTTAATTTTCGCTGCGTCAAAAGCATGTAAGGGTTGGCCTAATTCATGCAATACATAATTTGTAATATCAACAATATTATTAATTGGGCTTACTCCTATTGCTTTTAATCTATCTTGTAACCATTTTGGTGAATCTTCAACCTGAATATCAGAAATAGTAACTCCAGCATATCGTGGTACCTGACCAGTATCTTCAACGTCAACATCAATAATTAATGTTCGCTCATTTACATGAAAATCGCTTATTGAAGGTCTAAACAATTGAGAATCTATACCATGTTGAAATAATCCGGCTCTTAAATCACGAGCAACACCAAAGTGACTCATGGCATCAGATCTATTTGGAGTCAATCCTATTTCAAAAACCTGATCAGTAGTAATATCAAAAATTTCTGAAGCTGATTTCCCTACTTCAACGTTCTCTTCTAAAACCAAAATCCCATCGTGATCATTGCCCAAACCTAATTCATCTTCTGCACAGATCATTCCATTGCTTTCTTCCCCCCTGATTTTTCCTTTTTTAATTTTAAAATCATTCCCTTCAGCGTCATACAATATAGTTCCTACAGTTGCTACAGGAACTTTTTGACCTACTGCAACATTCGGTGCTCCACATACTATTTGAATTGGTTTGCCATTTCCTAAGTCGACAGTGGTAACTTTTAATCGATCAGCGTTGGGATGTTTTTCACAAGTTAAAACCTTACCTACAACTACACCTTTCAGACTTCCTTTGATCGATTCTACAGTTTCAATACCTTCTACTTCCAATCCTAAATTGGTTAAAATTTCACCAATTTTTTCTGCTTCTAAATCAATTTCTAAAAATTGCTGTAACCAATTATACGAGATTTTCATGCGTTTAATTTCTTTTAATAAGCATGCAAAGATAAAGAATAGATTCGAGTAGTAATACTACCTTTTTAAGAATTTTGCCTGGAACCTTTTTTTACTATATCGACAATTTTTACTACTTTGCAATTCGTACAAAACTACTCTTTATGCCTTCAGAAATAAAACGCCTTTTTGATTTTCCTTACTACCAATTAAAAAAACATCCTTTAGAAGCTGCTTTGGTAACTAAATATAATGGAAAGTGGAATAAAACCTCTACTCAGGAATATATTGATAAAGCGAATATGATTAGTAGGGCTTTATTGCGGTTAGGCGTTAAACCAAATGATAAAATTGCGCTAATTTCTTCTACAAATAGAACTGAGTGGTGTATAATGGATATTGGAATTTTACAATTAGGGGCACAAAATGTACCTATTTATCCTACCATCTCAGCTGCTGATTATGCCTATGTACTTAATCATTCTGAATCTAAATATTGTTTTGTCTCAGATGCTGAGTTGTATAAAAAAGCAAAAGAAGCTTCAGCACAAGTACCGTCACTGGAAGAAATTTATTGTTTTGAAGAACTTGAAAATGGTAAAAACTGGCAGGAAGTATTAGAATTAGGAAAAGATAACAGCAATCAAGAGGATGTTGAAGCGCTAAAAAAAGAAGTAAAGCCTGAAGATTTAGCCACCTTAATTTATACTTCGGGAACTACAGGGCTTCCAAAGGGTGTAATGCTTTCACATGATAATGTGGTAAGTAATGTCTTGGCATCAGAAGAGCGTTTACCTTTAATTTATGGAGAAACCAGGGTGCTTAGTTTTTTGCCTGTTTGTCATATTTTTGAACGAATGCTTATTTACTTATACCAGTATTCAAGTACTTCAATTTATTTTGCTGAAGCAATTGAGAAGATCGGGCAAAACGCAAAGGAAATCAAGCCCAATTTAATGAGTGTTGTACCAAGATTATTAGAAAAGGTTTATGATAGTATTATGGCCAAGGGGAACGAACTTTCCGGTATTAAAAAAGTATTGTTCTTTTGGGCTGTTGGTATCGGCCACAAATATAAACCGTACGGGCAAAATGGATGGTGGTATGAAAAAAAGTTAGGGCTAGCCAGGAAATTGATCTTTAGTAAATGGAAAGAAGGCCTGGGTGGAAGTTTAGACACTATGGTGTCAGGTAGCGCGGCATTGCAGCCTCGCCTATCGAGAATTTTTTCTGCCGCTGGAATGTATATTATGGAAGGATATGGGCTGACTGAAACATCACCGGTGGTTTCTGTCAATAAGTATGCCAATAACGGGTTTAAAATTGGAACCGTTGGAAAACCGATAGAGAATGTTGAAGTTAAAATTGCTGATGATGGAGAAATTTTAATAAAAGGCCCCAATGTAATGCTAGGTTATTATAAAGACCCTGAAAAAACAGGAAGTGTAATGACAGGAGACTATTTTCATACTGGGGATAAAGGGGAAATTGATAAGGACGGGTTCTTGAAAATAACGGGACGTAAAAAAGAGATCTTTAAAACTTCGGGAGGTAAATATGTGTCTCCGGCATTATTAGAAAATGAATTAAAACAATCTCGTTTTATTGAACAAGTTATGGTAGTAGGTGAAGGTGAAAAAATGCCGGCTGCGATTGTACAGGTAAATTTTGATTATGTAAAAACATGGGCTGAGAAACACGAACTTATATTCGATACTATCGACGATGTAGCAAATAATCAGCAAGTTATTGATAGGATTCAAAAAGAGGTGGATCATTGTAATACAAAATTTGGTAAATGGGAGCAAATCAAACGTTTTGAATTGACGCCTGAAATTTGGACAGTAGACAACAACCTTCTTACGCCAACTTTCAAACCAAAACGAACCGAAATTCAAAAAAAATATCAAGATTTGTACGATAAAATCTATCGTTAATTATCTATATTTGTATCATTAGAATTTATTTGAACTTATTATAATTAATGGAACATTTTATAGTATCAGCTCGTAAATATAGGCCTCAGACCTTTGAAGATGTCGTAGGGCAACAAGCCATTACCAGCACTTTAGAAAATGCCATACAAAACAATCATTTAGCACAAGCTTTGCTTTTTACAGGTCCGCGTGGGGTTGGCAAAACAACCTGTGCCAGAATATTGGCAAAACGTATTAATCAACATGGGCAAGAAATCAACCCTGATGAAGATTTTGCTTTTAATATTTTTGAATTAGACGCAGCCTCAAACAATTCGGTTGATGATATACGTAATTTAACTGATCAGGTTCGTATTCCCCCACAAACAGGTAAGTATAAAGTTTATATCATAGATGAAGTGCACATGCTTTCTCAATCTGCCTTTAATGCCTTTTTGAAGACCTTAGAGGAGCCACCTCCACACGCCATATTCATATTGGCAACCACAGAAAAACATAAAATAATACCAACTATTTTATCACGTTGCCAAATATTTGATTTTAAGAGAATTGGGGTGCTGGATATAAAAGAGTACTTAAAAAAAATAGCTGCTCAAGAAAACATCAAAACGGATGACGATGCGCTCCATATTATCGCTCAAAAAGCCGATGGTGCCTTACGTGACGCATTATCTATTTTTGATAGAGTGGTGAGCTTTGCGGGTGATAACTTGACAAGGCAAGCTGTAGCTGAAAATTTGAATGTGTTGGACTATGATTCCTATTTTAAGACTACTGACCTAATTCTTGAAAATGACATTCCAAAATTATTGATAACTTATAATGAAATTTTAGCAAAAGGATTTGATGGCCATCATTTTATTGCCGGTTTGGCTTCACATTTTAGAGATCTATTAGTAGCAAAAGATAAAGCAACCATTGCCTTATTGGAAGTAGGGGATAATACAAAAAAACAATACTTACAACAAGCAGAAAATTGCAATCTTTCGTTTTTATTACAATCCATTGACTTGGCAAATGACTGCGATTTAAAATATAAAACCAGTAAAAATCAACGGTTATTGGTTGAATTAGCACTAATGCAACTTGCGTCCATCACTTTCGACCTTCAAGCTTCCAAAGAAAAAAAAAAGCCTAAACACTTTATAATTCCTTCTTATAATTTTATCAGTATAGTTCCAAAAATACCGGTAACCAAAAAAGAAGATATAACAGATTCTGTATTAAAAGAAAATACTATAAATATTGTTGCTGAACCCGATGAAAATTCGTACAGAGCTCCTGAATCTAAAAAAATAGATGAGGAAATTCCTAAACACAAAATCATAGAGAAGCCATCGTTAAAAACTGAAAAGAGACGCTCATCGGCACTTTCATTGAATAGCATCCATAAAAAAAGAGAGCTAAAGAAATCCAATACTGAGTTAGAACAAAACTCTGATGATCTGCCTAAAGATAGTTTTACAGAATCACAGTTTATAAAACTGTGGAATGCCTATATTAAAAATCTTAATAAAAAAGGAGAGAAAATTATAGCATCCATAATGAATGCTGACATACCTAAAGTGCAAAATTCTATGATAGAATTGACCTTTCCTAATAGTATGATGAAAGCTGAGTTGTTAAAGATCAGGCCAAAATTATTGAAATATTTTCGTGAAGAACTGAATAATTACAGTATTGATTTTACGATACATGTAAATGAAGATAAAGAAAAGAAGTTTGCTTATACTCCACAGGAAAAATACAATAAATTATTAGAAAAGAATAAAGCATTAGCTAAATTAAAAAGCAAATTTAAGTTAGACCTGTAATGAAATTATTCCTTCATCGTTAATCTCAATACAGAACAAGCCGAACTATCAGCAAATTTATCTTTACCGGTTCCGAAGAGTATATTAATCCAATTATCTCTTTCGGGCGTACCTATAATTAATAGGTCATAGTCAGCCGAAATTTTTGAAATAGCTTCGATTGAGTTATTAGCGCTATGAACCACAATTTCCGTTTTGGATAAGGCTTTAAATAAAATTTGATTTGACTTATCCTTTATTTCCTGGACAGATTCGAGTGGAAAATCTTCAGGTACAATATGCAATAAGGTTAGAGAAGCATTATAAAATTGGCATATCCTATCTGCTATAGCTACGAAATTCTTATCTTTTCTTCCAGGTCGTAGTGCTAATAACACTTTGCTTATATATCGTACACCATTATCTTTAAACAATGCAAAATCTGAATCAATATGCGTCAATAACCAACCTATCGGATTCCTAACCAAAATACCGCTATGAGCCCTCCCATTCCAACCCATAACTAACCAATCGCAACTCGTTTGTTCACTCAATCGATGGATAGTATTTGAGATATCATGTGTTACCGCTGCTTCAAAATCGACATCAATATTCTTTGACTTTGCTAGACCCGAAATACGCCTTTCTAAAGAGTTTATTTTCGGATTTTCTTTTATAAAAGCATCTAAAAATGTTTGATTCGGAACTTCCGTGATATTTATGGCTTGTATCTTCTCCTTTTTATTTATTGCTGCTCCAATTTCAACTAACATTTCAGGTGAATTTTCATTTCCCAATAAGGGAACTACAACGCCAGCCTTTGAAACTAGTTTTCCATCTAAGTTAACAATCTCATCCCTTTTTTCTTGTCTTTTAAGTCTACCCTTTCGACCCTTTTTAGAATAAAAAAGGTAGAGGGCTGGTCGATGTCCATACCTTCTTAAAACTCCTGTTCTTGTAGCATTTTTCCCAATACCAAAATATATTATAAGGCCTAGGGCTATTATTGCAAGAATTGCCAATAATGGCATAACTCCTAAAAAAATTAAAAGTATAATGCCACTTATGATACCAAATAATTGCACAAATGGATATAAGGGAGATTGGTAGGTGGGCTTATACCATTGTGCCGATGTTTCTCTTAAAATTATTACAGAAATATTCACCGAAATGAACATCATTACCTTAAAAGCACTAGCCAATTTCGCAATTTTAACCACATCTAAGAAAAGAATAACCAAAGCCATTGCGATACATGTAATAACTATTGCAACAACAGGAGTTAAATATTTAGAATGAACCTTTCCCATAAAATCTGGCAACAATTTATCTATAGCCATGGCAAAAGGAAATCTTGAAGATGCTAATACCCCAGAATTTGCCATTGATATTAAGGTAATTACGCCTACACCGGCTGCTATATAACCAATATACGTGCCTCCCAATAAATTAGCAACAGTATATATGGGTTTGATGTCCGTTTTAAGGAATTCTAATGGAATATTTCCCACTAATACAAAGGCAACTAATACATATATGGTTGTAATGATAGCTAGCGATAACATCATTGCAAGAGGTAAATTTCTGCTTGGATTCTTGATCTCTCCGGCTATTGCCGCTACTTTGGTGACACCTGCATATGAAATATAAACAAACGCAATTGTACTGACTAATCCAAAATTTCCGTCAATTAAAAATGGGTCTAAAAGCTTAGGTGTAATATTAGGGATACCAAAAATCAATATTAGAGTTAGACTTATCAAACTTATAGTAACTACAACCAATTGAACTTTCCCAACTTTCTTTACTCCGAAAATATTCAGGAATAAAATAATTATAAGAAAAAATAATGCAACATATTTTGTATACCCCACATCCATATTAACCAAAATAGAAAGATACGCCCCAAAACCAACCAAGGCAAAAGAACTTTTTAACAACAAGGAGAGCCATAAACCGATACCGGATATCGTGCCAAAAAGCGGTCCAAAAGCGCGTTCAATATAAACATAGGTTCCTCCCGATGAAGGCATTGCAGTAGCTAACTCTGACTTAGATAACGCAGCCGGCAATATACAAACTGCAGCTAATAAATAGGCAAGCCAAACTGAAGAGCCTGTTTTGGCAGCTGCCAATCCGGGTAAAACAAAAATACCGCTACCCAGCATACCTCCAATGCTGATAGCGATAACTGAAGTTAAACTTAAGCTACGTTCTAGTTTTTTCACACATATAAATTCTAATAATTATTTAATAATAAGTTAATTATAAAATTGAGAACGTGTGTAACTACTTCGTTCTCGCATTAAAATTTTTAATCATTCCTTTTATGAATATAATTTTAAAATTTATTAATGCTCGTTTCAAATAGTGAAATTTTCTCTAAAATAGTTTTTTTTTTGGCAACTGCTGCCGTTTTAAGTAAAAACATCCGAAAATAAAGTTATAAATTTGTTGGCTTACTAAAGCATTTAGTCATTATCAATACCTTATACCAATGTTAGGACTTAAATTTGAAACGGAAACTTCGTGGGCAGAAATTGCCAAAAATGATTTACAGCAAATATTGACTGATCATGCCTTCGCAGAACAGAAAGCCGCATCTAATGCAGTTTCAATCATTATAAACTATTCTGAAGAAACGGAATTAGTAAAAGCTATGAGTGATATTGCCATTGAAGAAATGGAACATTTTAGAATGGTACATCTGCTTATGGTAAAACGTGGAATGGTTTTAGGTAGAGAGCAAAAAAATGATTATGCTAAACATTTGCATAATTTCTTTCCTAAAACAAATGATAGAACTGATGCCTTGATACAACGATTGTTAATTGCAGCTTTAATAGAAGCCAGAAGTTGTGAGCGTTTTAAAGTGTTTTCTGAAAATTTAGAAGATGTAGAACTGTCTAATTTTTACAAAGACCTGATGATTTCTGAAGCAAACCATTATAAAATATTCTTAGGTTTTGCACGTCAATATCAAGATAGAAAGGTGGTAGATAAAAAGTGGCAATCTTTATTAAGATATGAAGCGGATTTTATGAAAAACAGAGGTAAAAAGGCTAAGGTACATGGTTAATTATTAGTTTGAAGAGCGTAGAAAACTTATTAATTTAATCCTATTTCTATTTTAGGAACTCTTGTAAAAATAGTAAGGAGAAAAGCTATTTGTAGTGTTAAGTTCATACCTAACTTTTCGCTTCTCTCCTTTCTCCCCTAAGTTGAACTCCCGCTAAGGAGTAATGTTTTTAAAATAGTAAGGAGAAAAGTTACTTGTAGTGTTAATCTAATAGTTAACTTTTCGCTTCTCTCCTTTCTCCCCTATCTTCAGCTATACATTTCTATATAGTGTATATTGTTTTTAATTATCTACTAAATAATTATGCTACAAATGTATGTCAGCGGCCTATACTACACAATAGAGGAATTAGGTGTTTTTAAAATTCATGGTTTTCAGGTATTTTTTAAAGTAATTTTAAAAAGTTGATATTCAATTACTTAAATACAAAATATTAACGAAATAGAAAAAATGAGATAAAAAAATAGTTATTTTTTTATCTCATTTTTTCTATTAATTCTTAAGACTATCTTATAAAATTTATGGAAAATGGGTAGTTAGGTTCCTCTCCATTACTTGCTTTAATTGCATTTATAATTGGTAAAATAAAGCAAAGTAGTCCAACACCTATTAATAATAAGATCCCTAATCCAAAAGCTAGAATTAATGGTATGGCTAAAATGGCATATAAAAACATACTTATTTGGAAGTTAATAATAGACTTTCCATGGATGTCCATACTATAAACCTTTTCTTTGTTGGTAATCCATAATAGTAATGGCACTATAAAACCGCCAAATCCTGTAACAATATCTAACAATTGGCTTAAATGTGTAATAGCTAATATTTGATTGTCTTTTCTCATAGTTAATATTTTTTGGCCCGTAAGCTGAAGATTGATTAATGAATACTATCTATATGACGTAAAGCCATTTAAAATGTTACATGATAAATTAGGCATTCTAAATTTTTTCTTTATAACAAAAACAGAATTCCTATTTTTGCAACAACTTAAATAGATGAAGAATCAAGATACCATTATTGCATTAGCGACTCCATCCGGTATAGGAGCCATTGCCATTATACGCCTTTCCGGAAATAATGCCATTGGTATAGTGGATCAATTTTTTACATCAAAAATTGGAAATAAAAGCTTACTAAAACAAAGAACACATACTATACATCTTGGCCATATTATGGATAATGATAGATATATAGACGAAGTATTAGTCTCTGTTTTTAAAAATCCACACTCCTACACCGGTGAAAATGTTGTAGAAATTTCTTGTCATGGATCAATATTTATTCAACAAGAAATAATGCAGCTCTTTATTCAGAATGGCATAAGATTGGCCAATCCGGGAGAATTTACATTACGCGCTTTCCTTAACGGAAAGCTAGATTTGAGCCAGGCAGAAGCAGTTGCTGATCTAATTGCTTCTGATTCAAAGTCATCACATCAAATTGCTATGCAACAAATGCGTGGTGGATTTTCGAATGAAATTGAACAATTACGGAAAGAGTTGCTAAATTTTGCATCCTTAATAGAATTAGAATTGGATTTTGCCGAAGAGGATGTTGAATTTGCCAATAGAGATGACTTTCAAAAATTAGTTATAAAAATTATCAATGTTTTAAAAAGGTTGATTGAATCTTTTGCCTATGGTAATGTATTAAAAAATGGGATTCCCGTTGCCATCATTGGTGAACCTAATGTGGGAAAATCAACCTTATTGAACACTCTATTAAATGAAGAAAAAGCTATTGTTAGCTCCATTGCAGGTACCACCCGGGATGCTATAGAAGATGAATTAACTATTAATGGGATTTCCTATCGATTTATAGATACAGCCGGTATTCGAGATACTAAGGATACTATTGAAAGTATTGGCATTAGAAAAACCTTTGAAAAAGCATCGCAGGCACAAGTTATTATGTTCCTTTTAGATAGTTCTATACTTAGAAATCGAGATATAGCCCACCAAAAGGAATTATTAAAATTTGTGCAAAGTGAAATTGATAAAATAAAAACAAAATTCCCTGATAAAAAAATAATCATTGTTGCTAATAAAACCGACTTACTTTCTGAAAAGGAAATTGAATTTCTTAATAAAACCATAAAGAATACCTTATTACTTTCTGCTAAAAATAAAGAAGGTATCGAGGAATTAAAAAATCAGCTTACTTCCATGGTAAATATTGGAGCATTGAGTAACAATCAAACTATAGTCAGTAATAGTCGTCATTTTGAGGCATTAAATAATGCGTTGACAGAAATTGGCAATGTCCAAAATGGAATTGATACCAGCCTAAGTAGCGATCTAATCGCCATTGATATCCGACAAGCATTATCTTATTTAGGTGAAATTACCGGTAAAGTCACCAATGAAGATTTACTTGGTAATATCTTTGCTAATTTTTGTATCGGGAAATAATAATTGTATTGATTTAAAAAGGTTATTTTTGCTTTTCATTAAATTTAAAGTAAGGAGTAATGATGGAATCAACCAATCAACAAAAAGAGAATTGGTATGCTGTGTATACACGACCCAGGTCTGAAAAGAAAGTTCATGAATTGCTGACCCAATACAATTTTAATTGTTATCTGCCACTTGTAACAACTATCAGACAATGGAGTGACAGAAAAAAGAAAGTTCAAGTTCCATTAATAAACTCCTACGTTTTTGTAAAAATGGAAGAAAAGAAATTAAAAAATATTCTTCCTATTACCGGAGTAGTAAGAATTTTAAAACATTTAGGGAAGCCGGCTATAATAAGAGATTATGAAATAGAGAATTTAAAAATTTTATTATCTGATACTGATAATATAAATTTTATGGATAATATAGACCTTAAAAAAGGTGATTCCATCATTGTTGAAAAAGGTGTGTTTAAAGGTTTAATAGCAGAATGTATTAAATTAAATGGAAAACACAGAGTGATTGTTAGAATTCAAGGCATTGAAAATATAATTGAAGTGAATATTCCACTAGGTTATGTCAAAAAAATAAATAGCGTTTAATAATTATTAAATATGGCTTATATCAGACATTTTAAATTATTATAATATAGCTTATTTAGAAGGTGTTAAATTCTTATTTTTTTATATATTTGCTGAAAAGAAAAATTAAAATGCTATGAGTTATTAATATGGAATATTCTTCATATAATACAAGTGACAATAAATTATAGGTTAATTCAACTTATTTTTAAATATAATTTGGTTTTCTACTATAGTTAAACAAGTCATAAATTTTATCACACCTTAATCAATAGTATGGGTATAAGTAACAATCTCATGTTAAAAATAATAGAATATCAAATTAATTGTCTTTAAATTAAAATATACTATCATTAATTAAAAAAAACGATTCAACAAAATGAACATTAAATCAATAATTCTCAGCTTAAAAAAGTATTTGTTATTTTTCAGTCTTTCTATACTTTTATTTTCGTGCGGTTCAAGAAAAGAGATTGTGTATTTTCAAAATGTAGATTCTGATGGAATTAGTAAATCTATCCTTAATTATGATGCTATAATCAGACCTGATGATTTGCTGGAAATCAGTGTATCTGCTCTTGACCAAGATGCCGCTAGACCTTTTAACCTTAATGACGAGCAAAATTATTTAGTTGATGCTAATGGAAATATTGATTTTCCCGTATTAGGTAAACTTAAATTAGCCGGTTTAAACAAAATACAAAGTAAAGAGATGATAAAAGATATGTTGAAGGATTATATTAAAGACCCTATCGTGAATATAAGAACTATGAATTTTAAAATAACCATTTTAGGTGAAGTTACCAGACCTGGCTCTTATAATATTCCTAATGAGCGTATTACATTAATAGAAGCTTTAGGACTTGCTGGTGATATGACAATTAAAGGGAAAAGGGAAAATGTTTTGGTTATTAGGGAAATTGATGGTGAAAGAATATCTACTCGTATAGATATGACTTCATCAGATTTATTTCATTCATCAGTATATTTTTTAATGCAAAATGATGTTATTTATGTAGAGCCTAATAACTCTCAGGTTAAATCTTCAACAATAGGACCTAGTACTACAGAAGCATTAAGAATAGTCTCTACTCTTGTCACGGTTGCGGCATTAATAGTAAGTATAACCAGATGATTATAACTGAATAAAAATTTAAATTAAAAAATGGAGTTGAATAAAGATAATTTTGAAGAGGATAATTCTTATCAATTAAATATAAATATTAGAGATCAAATCAGCAAATATTTGCAATATTGGAAATGGTTTTTATTAAGTTTTATTATTTGTATACTTTTTGTTCTTGTAAAATTAAATTTTACGACACCTTACTTTAAATCTTTTTCAGCTATTCAGATAAAAGATACTAAAGGACGAGCAAATGAATCTGATCTTGCAGCGTTTGAAGAGTTAGGAATTGATACCAGATCTAATCGTATTGTTGAAGATGAAATTGAAGTGTTAAAATCAAAAAGATTAATAACTAAAACAGTAAAAGATCTTAAACTTAACATACAGTTTTTTACAGATGAAAATTCAGTTACCAAATTTATTGACGATCAATTAGGTTTAAGTTTTAATTATTTCAAAAAAGAAAATTATATAGAGCCTCCATTAAAGATCAATTTTTTAATGCCCAGTGATAAAGTTTATGAAGTCAGCGCAAAATTTATTATTACCATTACCTCGCCAACTGAATATATTTTTGTTAACTTAATTAAAGACTCCAAAAAGAAATATACATTTGGTGAAAAAATACAGACAAGCTTTGGCGATATTATAATTACACCAAATTTTGATAAAGAAAGTTCTCTTATTGGTTCTGATGTTTTAGTCAAAATATTACCATTGAAAAGTGTTATTGCCAATTTCATGGGTAATCTTGAAATAAGTACACGAAGTGAATTCTCTAGTATTCTTGATTTAACATTAAATGGTCCATCAAAAGAAAAATCGGAAGATTTTTTAAACAGATTGGTAAAAATATACAATGACGAAGCAATTAAGAGTAAAGATCTGAGGTCTAAAAAAACAGCTGAATTTGTAAAAAATAGATTAGAAATTATTTCTAATGAATTGTCTGATGTTGATATAACTGCCGAAAAATTTAAGCAAAGAAATAGGCTCTCAGATATGGCAACTGAAACTGGTATAAACTTACAAAGCGGTAGTAAAATTGAAAACGAATTAGTCGAAGCAAATACTGAATTACAACTATTAGAGTCTGTGAAAAGTTTTATAGCTACTAAGAGCGGTGATGAGCTTATACCCGTAAATTTAGGTTTTGCGGATGCGAATGTAGATAATATATCAAATAAATATAATGAATTAATCTTGGAGAAAGAACGTCTTTTAAAAAGTTCTACTGAAAAAAATCCGATTGTTGTAAATCTTAATGAGCAAATCAACAGGGTAAAGAAAAATTTAGATGAAAGTTTAAACAATTTACAGGCATCTAAGCAAATATCATTAAATGCATTAACGCAACAAAATTCATACATAAATTCAAAAATTTATTCAACCCCTAGAAAAGAACGACAGTACCGTGATATACAAAGACAACAGCAAATTAAAGAGGCTTTATTTTTGTATGTGTTGCAAAAGCGAGAAGAATCTGCTATGTCATTAGGAGTAGCTGGTGCAAATTCTAAAATGATAGATAAAGCTGAAAGTAGAAATAGTCCGATTTCACCGAAAAAAACTATAGCCTATTTGGCAGCTCTTATTATGGGTGCCTTTATTCCCTTCTCTATTATATATGTTAAAAACTTTTTTGACACCAAAGTTCATACCAGAGAAGAAATTGAAAAAATACTTAATATTCCTATATTAGGTGACACACCTAAATTAGAAACCAAAAAACAGTTTTTAATTTCTAAAAGAGACCACTCAAGCATAGCTGAAGCTTTTAGAATACTTAGAACCAATTTAAGTTTTTTACTTACTCATACTAATCAAAAAGGGAAAACAATTTTTGTGACCTCTACAATTGCCCATGAAGGAAAATCATTTGTTGCGTCAAACCTTGCAGCTTCACTTGGGTTTGCAGGAAAAAAGACTCTTATTATCGGTATGGATATAAGGGCCCCAGGAATTAAACCATATCTGGATATACGAGGCACTAAAGGTGTTACGAACTATATCATAGACTCAGAATTGTCTGTTGATGATATTATTTTTGAAGTCCCGAAAGTTGAAAATTTAGATTTGATTTCTTCCGGAGATATAGCGCCAAACCCAGCCGAATTATTAATGCATCCTCGCGTTAAGATATTATTTGATACTGTTAAAGAAGAATATGATTATATTATTGTTGATACTGCGGCATCCAGCGTAGTAGCCGATACCATGTTATTGCATGAATATTCTGATGCTTTTGTTTATGTAATACGTGCAAACTTCCTTGATAAACGCCGTTTAGCATATATTCATTCTATGCATAAAGATAACCGATTACCTAATATGGCCTTATTAATTAATGGTGTTGACCATAAAAAAAGTTACGGGTATGGTTATGGCTACGGATATGGTGTAGATTTTGATCGAAAAAAAAGTCGTCCTTGGTGGAAGTTAAAAGCCTCTTAACTTATATTTAAAATCGCTCCACCCGGTCAAGTAAATAACCGAGCATTTATTAAAAAGTGTTCGATTTAATTCAAAATAAAAAAACAATCCTGTGAGAATGCTTCACAGGATTGTTTTTTTAGCCTAATATTTTCTAATTCTAAATATTACTTAAGCACTTCTTTTATTCATAAAAACTATATTAAATATAGCCTTAAAAAAATATTTAGTATCTGTAAAATATGGGTTATTTCTTTTTTCTTCAAGATATTCTTTTTCAGATTGCAATACACTTTTTACTGAACTTTTTCTATTTAGAGCAACATAAGGTGGTATACATCCCGGTTTTTGCTTTAAACGTAAATCTTGAATTTCTTTTGGAATATTTCGAAAATAAACCTGGGATACTGGTCTAGCACCAACTAATTTAAGCTCGCCTTTAATTACATTTATAAGCTGAGGTAATTCATCTAACCAATAACGACGTAAAAATTTTCCCCAAGGTACTAATCTAAAATCATTAGCAGGTTTACCAGTTTCAGCATATCCGTTTAATTTTAACACATAATCTTGCAAATACTCAGAATAAGGGTGCATTGTTCTAAGCTTATATACCCCTATTATTTTTCCATTTTTACCAACCCTTTTCATTTTAAACAAAGGTCCATAACTAGGGTTCATATCATACGAAGGTTCTTTAACTTTCTTAGCAGCAAAATAATTTAAATCATCAATAGATTCATATTCCATGATTTCAAAACCACATGACACTAATCTTCCTAAAACTTCTGCTTTTGAAAGTGATCGGTTTTTACCCTTAGTAATAAAAAAGTATAATTTTTTAAGGTGTGGTAATTTAGGAAATACTCTATTAAAGATAAAATCAAAACCGCAATATAATTGCCTTAAAACTGATATATTATCAATAAACCTTGCTTTTGGCCTACAATTAAAAGTTTCAAAGCTTCCCATTAAAATCCCATCAAGAGGCAACTTACAATTTACTTCTTCAAACTGTTTATTTATTTGCCTGAAATTATTAACCTTATTAAGTAAAATTATATTTCTAACTTCATTAAAATTACTATAACCTGATAATATTTTTCCTTTCGGTATTACTAAATTTTTTATTGAAGTGATATCATCGACATGCCTATTAAAAAAATTATATGCTTTTAAACCTACTTCATTAAGTATCTTTTTTCTGTTTTTAGAAGTAATGGCTTTTTGTAAGATTTCTTTTTCAGAATACTTATTAAACGATTCTAAAAAGTCTTTTTTCCATTCTAAATAAATCTTGAAAGATATTCCTTCTTGTTTACATATTTCTTTTTCATTTACATCCCCTATTAGACCATCAACAACGATTCTAATTCTATCAAGTGATGAAAAATTTGATGGTTTTTTACCTTTAATTACTCGATTTGAGAAAAGTTTATTCTTACCTTTAGCTCTAATAGAACCAGCATTAAATTCATGGCTAAGAATAACATCATTTTTAAGGAAAAAATCTCTATCAAACGAAGTCTCTTTTTGTAATAATTGGGTGCCGTAATCTTTAACCATAGCAATAGTTTTTAATTAACAATGTAACCTGTAGTATTAGATAGTTTAGGTGACGTTTTAAATTTTAAAAAATTTACTATAAAAGAAAGATTCCATACGCCTGACAAAGGCGATACATCATTGAAGTTAATAACCTTTATCAGGTTATTTACAAAAAAAACATATATACTTTTTATATTATACAATACAAAAAGCACTACGCTTAATTTAAAATAATGTCTGTAATTTGGGGTTGACATTTTAGGGGTTTCTTTTTATAGCTAGAACAAATATATTACATTTTTTGTAATAACGGCTATAAAAATAAAAAAAATCAATTAATTAGAATATAAGTAATTGATTATTAATGACATATGTAGAGTGAAAATAAAGTATTATAACATTCTTCAATTAATTAGATTTTACATAAAATAATCTTTTAATTATGTTTTTGGCATTTTGCAACATCAATTCTTTAGTCCATAAATAAAAATTATTATTCCAACGCTGTGGATGAAAAGTAAACATAATTTTATCCGGTAAGTCTTTTTTAAATAAAGATGCAATTATTTCTTGGGTTGAATGAAATGAAAGATTAAAAGAAGAATCCACTCTGTCTCTAACACTTGCTTTACCGCCATCCCACTTCCTACCAGTATCAGTTAAATAAAAAACTTCATTGAAATTTACATCAAAATAAGGTTCTCCTATCAAATTATAATTCCGATAATCATATTTTTTCCAAAGGTCTTTAGAATCGTATTTTGACATTGGACTACCGTGCATACAGATAGTTGAAACTGTAGTAAGTTTACGTAAGGCCGAGAGGTTTTTTTCAAAATCTTGAATTCCTTCAATCATATTGCCGTTACAGGTTGTTAAGCATTCATAATGATAACCTATTTCATGACCTAACGAAGCTATTTCTTTGATTACTTTTTCATCCCAACTTTCGGGTACTGCTCTAAAGTAATAAACTCCTTTCACACCAGCGTCAGCTTGTATTTTCGCAAAATCAAGAGAATTATTAGGTAATAAATCAACATCATGGCGTAAAACAATACTTCTATCTTTAGGCAATTTAAGAAATTCATCAAACGTTTGAAATGAATAATTTTGGTCAATTAAGGACTGAAGTAGTTCCTTATATATTTTTATTGTAAAATCCATAATTATTTACTTAAACCTATATTGATAATCAGGGTCTTGTTTCATGATATTAGCACTTTCAGGGTAATTTTCAATAAACCAAATAAAAAACGAAGGGACATTAATTTTATCTTTGAGCATCTTATTTACCCTAAAATCATAATCTTTTTCTAAATGATTATTAGATAGCATTTGATGAAGAACGGAATATAAATATTCAAAGTTATCTGTTTTTATTCCAGTTGTTAACTGATATTTGTTTTCCAATTCATTCAACACCCCAATTTCATCAGCAAAATCATTAAATCTTATTCCAGGAGTACCAAGAAGTGCGGCTTCAACAGCCATTGACTGGCTATCTCCAATGTATAATTTTGCATAGTAAAGTATATGATGAATTAATGAGGGATCGACCGATAATCTGTATTTTTCAAATTCTGGCTCTAAAGAACGTTCAGAGGTGATGAACACATTTCCATAGGGCTCCAATATTTCGATAATTCTATTCAAAATTTCCTTATGTATACCGGTTCTATTCTTATCATGGTAGGCAGTCAATCTAGTAAGGCGTAAAATAAAATAATCAGAACCCAGGAAGCTTATTTTTTTTTTATCAGGAGAAAAAACAGAAGGATGTAAATACGCTAACTTGTGGAATCCATTGTATCCCATTTTTTTATGTTCCCACTTTCCTGCATTACAAGAATATGGAGACATAATTACATCGACAAAAGGATATGCGATTTTTGAAAATTGCGGTATTATTTCTACATCATCCTCACTAAAAACAAAGGATGGAATATTAAAAATTTTTCCTAAATGAGTTAGTGTTGGTTCTGATCCAAGCAATAAATTAGGCTTAAATTTCCTAATTACACCTCCAATTCGTACATATTTGAAATAGAAACTCTTTATTATTGAGAATTTATTCTCTCCTCTAATTTTTGGATAAATATTTTCAAAAGACATCCCTTCATTTACACACAATTCCTCAAGAATATCTTTTGACTTAATTAAAACCTTAACATTATGTTGCCTATTTTCTAAAGATTTAATAATATTCTTAAACAGATGAAAATGAGCTGGATGACCTAAAAAGAAAAGGTAATTCATTCTAAGCGTCTGCTTTGTTGATTGGCTTATCCTTTTCCTCAGGAATCGGAATTTCTTTCAGAATTCTTGCCGGAGAACCTCCTACTATAGTATAAGGAGGAACATCTTTCATAACAACAGAGCCGGTTGCAACGATAGAATTTTCTCCAATGGTAACTCCGGGTAAAATAACGACATTAATTGCAATCCATGCACCTCTTTTTATATGTACCGGAGCAATAACATGATAAGATTCACCTAGTATGGCTCTCAACGGTGTGGTTGGGTTAGAATGTGTAAGAATGTTCACCCCACCAGCCAAAGAAACTTCATCTTCAATGGTTATTAAATCCGGCCTAACCCTGTCAAGCACATTGCCGCCTCCCAAGAACACATGTTTGCCAATCTTTACACCCCTAAGTCTTTCAAGGCGACAACGATTTTTTGCTCCTATCGGAAAGCGAGTCATTGCAATCCATTGAGTTACCTTTCCGAAAAAAGATTTAATCAAACCTCCAACTCCTTTGGCTTCTAAATTAGCACTACCCAATTGTTCTTGAGCCATTTTCATTATAATATTTCCCATAACACAACTTTTAAAAAAAAATTAATTAAATCATCTACAAATCAGGTATTTTTTAAGATAATGGTGGAATTACGAACGCTTCGCCTTCTAAAACTACAACATTTTCTTGGTTAACACAAGTTGTTTTCAAGGTTGCCCTATTTTCCTTTGGACAATCAATGACCTCAACCTCTACCGTAATTTTATCATTTATAAAAACCGGAGCTCTAAACTTCATTGATTGTGACAAATATATGGTACCATTACCAGGAAAATCATTACCTAAAATAGCAGATATAAAACTACCTACTAAAAACCCATGTGCAATTCGTTTTTTAAACATCGTTTTAGATGCAAATTCCTCATCTAAATGTACAGGGTTATTATCACCTGTATACTTGGCAAATCCATTTATCATTTCTTCGGTTACTTGTGTACTTTTTGAAAATTTTGTTCCAATTTTAATTTCTTTTATCTTCTTCATAATAATGATTTATATATTAATATAATTTGTTTTGCTATTTCTCGGCTATCCAGATTTTGGATATTCATTCTTCCGCAAGTACGGGAACTAAATGCCAGTGCTTTCTCAAGTTTCCCTGCCACATCATCTGTTTCAAAGGTACAAATATGGCATCCATCTGTCTCTCCAATCACCTGTTTTACATCACCAACATCAGTAACTACAATTGGTATATTACAAGCCATTGCCTCTTTAATAACATTTGGACTCCCCTCCCATAAACTAGATAACAAAACAACATCCGAAGAATTATAATAATAAATCATTTTATCGTTAGGCACATTTTTAAGATAATGCAACTCCGTATCTGGCCTATCTAATAATTCAAATGCCTCTTTAGCTAACTTGAAATTTTTCTCGGTCCTATTAGGATTGGCTGCAAATAAAACGTGTTTCTTAGAAGTATCCCATTTAGTTTTCAGGAGAGCAATTTCTTTAGCAATAGGCTTAAATTTCTCAAAATTGACTCCGTTGGGGATGACACTGACTTTTGCCGTACCAAGGGCTTTTTTCATATCTTCAGACTTCACAATCGTTTTGGACCAAAAAAAAGTTCCAAAAAATTTTATGATAAATCTGTAATAACTTTTAGATTTAACATCGCTACCCATTAGTGATACAATTAATGGTTTTGCTCCCGCTAAAGAAGTCATAAAACCTGATAATGAATAATGCGCATGAATTATATCATAATAATTTGCCTTTAGGTGTTTTTTTAAACGTAGACTTGATTTGATATATCCTTTTATACCTGTTCCTTCAACAATAAAATAGGTTAAATCTTCACCACTAGCTTCGAGAGATTTACCCTGATTCTTAACAATTGGAGATATTTGATTGTTTGTTTTGTTTCGACTAACAAAAAGGATCTTCATAACTTATTTAAGCATACTTTACTTTCAAAAATTCATCAATTGAGTCAGCATATACTTTCTCAACATCAAGGACATTCTTATCAAAAATCCATTCCCCATTTTTTTGAACATAGTACCCGTCTGCCTTTGTTTGACCAACTGTTCCAAAATAAATGGCTTGAAACTCCAACAAATAATACTTTTGACCGTCAAAAGCTATGTCGATTGACAAATGAGGCACATTTGCCTGCTCAAAAACATTCTTTGCAAAATCAAATATTCTATCAGAGCATAAAACATTTGATCCATAGACATAATTTACATTACCACTTCCACTTGCTCTGAAATCATTTTTCCGAACAGGTCTTTCAAATATATAATACCTTTTACCAAAGATTAATATTTTAAAATCTGATTCCAAACCAGGAATAAATTGCTGAACAATAAATTTATTTCTATATAATGACTCCCTTATATATTCTTTTTGTTTTCTAGCCCTTAGAAAATCTCTTAAATCTTGATTTAAATTTGCAGTTCTTCCTATTTTCTTCGCTTTCTTCAAAAATTCCTTTTCACTTGCTGCCAAGGCAACTCCCCTACTCATAGCTCCCGCCGATTCTTTTATAACAACCGGATAAGATAGGCTCTTTAAATCTACATCTTCTAATACACCATAGTGTTTTGCAGAAAGATTATTAATTGCGTCATTAAAGATTATACTTTTGAGAATTTCCATAAATACTTTATTATTATTTGCTCTCAAAAATTTAAAGTCAGGAACAACAGGCAATCCTTTCTCTTGTAATCCTAAAACAACATCTTCTATATAATCTTTATAATAGTAACCTATATCCTCTGAAGACGTATAAACAAAAAAATGATCTTTCGAGTATTCTTCCTTAAATGTCATATCTGAAAAATTTACAAACTCAATGGAATATTTCATTTTTTCAAAATAATGAATAAGAAGATCTTTACTCATTCCACTACGATAAGGCGTTGCATTATACTTTGATCCGAAGTGCCCTTTATAATCAGTTAACATTATTAATTTCTTCATCACTATATTTTTTTAACATTTTTGCAGGATTACCACCGATTAAACTATTTTTAGGAAATGTCCCTTTGACAATACTTCCGGCAATGATGACTGACCCATTACCTATAGACGTTCCTGGTAGAACAAAAGTATTTGCCCCTATCCAAACATCATCTCCAATTGTAATTTGTTTTGCACTGCCAATCGTATTCGTCCGATTTGATGGATTTTCCATTGATAAATCATGCCCACTACCATCAATTATTTGTGTATTTGCAGCTATTAAACAACGCTTACCAATTGTTATGTTGACATATGCATGAATACATGTACCATGTATTCTTGACCCATTCCCAATTTTTATTGATGCTCCATTTCTATCGGCAATTAGTTTACATGGTGAATGCATATTTATATGATAGACCGAATTGTTTGAATTTAACCAAACCTTATCTCCAATTACAACACTTGCATTTTTTATGACATATATTATTGGAATTCCATTAAAATTAACATTTTTTCCAAGACGAATTCCATTTGTTAAATGAAATTTCATTCTTAATACATAGTTTATTATTTTATAATAAGTTTTATTAAAGATTCTCAATTAGAATAATTTTTATAGATTATTTCACTTGTTTTAATAGGCGCTGGATAGAAGAAAAAGAAACCAAAAAATACAACACTATCCCTTATCAAATAATATAAAAATTTTTCAATAAAAATTTTTATATTATTTGACTTCCTTAATCTAGCTGCTAAAATCGGAATATAAAATAACATCCAAATAGCATTAGCAAAAATCAGGCTCAACAAAACACTAATGAATAATGCAATCAATGACTTCTCATGTGAAAATAATCTTTTCCATGCATATTTAGATAATATGTTTTTTCTATAGGTGAGCATTGATGAAAATAATACATTTTTATTAAGTGCCTGTACAGTAAGCCTATTGCCATCTTTGTATTTGTCATTATGATGAATAATGAATAATTCAGGAACATTAAATAACAAAATACCTTTTGTTGCTAATCTAATTCCTAATTCCGGATCAGCTCCTTTAACAAACCTATTGTCCATTCCATTTACTAAGTTCCATGTTTCTTTCTCTACTATAAATGCACCTCCAGTTATCAATTTATAGTATGGTTTTTCTTTTTTATGATATGCAATTTCTCTAATAGTTAATCTATTATTATCCAAAATTCTATCTACTGCTATTCCCGCAACTAAAGGATAAATTAATTTGTCATTTTGAAACACCTTAGTAATAAAACCGGGATTTATTGTCATGTCAGCATCCAAAAAAACAAATATTTCTCCTTTTGACATTAAGGCTCCTAAATTTCGAGCAATTGCAGGGTTATATTTATCAATAAGTTTAAATGCTTTAACTTCTTTAAACTTTTTACATCTAATCAAGCTATCATCATCAGAATTAGAATCTACATAAATAATTTCATAATTAATAAGGTTATTCTCCTTAATAGCCTGATATATACTTTCAATACATTGAGTTAGCTTCCACCCTTCATTCTTACCTATAACTATAAATGAAATCATATTATTTAATGAAAGGATTATACCCATCATCGGGTTTTTTATTAAAAATCCATTTTATTCCATATAAATACCCAACCAATGCAGCATAATCTGATCTTTTGTCATTAGTGCTTCTTAAATATAAGAAATTAAAAGTATTTTTAATAATTAGCTTAGGCAATGATTTTAACAGTTTCAAATAAAAATATTTTTTTTTTATATTTCTATATAAATAGATAACACTTCCCTTATTCCTCCAAAAATTAACCGCTGGTGATAATTTATTACCCTCTCCTGTAGTAACGCTTCCTTTATGCCAAATTTTAGCCTTCGGGGTATATACTAATTTAAAACCCTTTTTAACAGCTCTTAATGCATAATCACCCTGTTCACAGTATAAAAAAAAGTTATTGGAATAATAACCTACTTCTTGGAATATTTTTTTAGGTATCAACCAAAATATATCATCTAACATATCTCTTTCTTCTTCTTTATCATGCTGCCCCCTATCTTCTTCGTCTTTGCCAGGATAAATCTCTTTTAAATAATTTTTATCAGAGAAAAAGGAACCCGTTCGCTGAAGAATATTTGGTTTATCAAAATGATATATTTTACCAGAAACTATCGCATTCTGCTTATTTCTTTCTGCAGCTTCAAATAAATAATGGATAGCTTTTTCATCGAGTAAGGTGTCATTATTCATGATTAAAAAATAATCAGGATTAAACTCATTAGCTTCAGAAAAACCATGATTTACTCCACCGACATAACCACAATTTTTTTCAATTTTTCTAACCAGTACTTTTGAATCAACATTATTTATTAAATAATCATATTCCTCTTTTCTCGAACCATTATCGACAACTATTAATTTATAATTTCTATAACTAGATTTTAAAATAGAATCAATGCATTCTAAAGTCATTTTTGATTGATTATAATTCAAAGTAATTATAACTACTTTAGATTTTTTCATTACAATTGTTTTTTTGAAATTACTTTCTGTTCATACTCAATGGCCGATAATAGAAATTGATTTAGAATTGTAAATAATATAGCAATTATAAATATTTTACCCCTTATATATGCTAAATATCCATATAAAGAAGTTGAAGAAGAATGAATCAAGATAGTCGCAAAGAGAATGACTATCATAAAATAAAGGCCCGAACGATATTTATTATTTATCGATAATTTCTTTCTAATTATTAATACTTTATAAATATAATACATCCAAAAATAAACAATAATTAAATACCCTATAATTCCCCCGCTCATTAAAATATTCTGGTTCCCAACATGCATGTCATTTTTTTTCATCGCTTCAGTAGAAAATCCACCCCCAAAAACCGGATATTTGTAAAATACATTCATAACCTTATTATGACGAGTTGTTAATCTCAAATTTGTCCCACCAGCTGTAGCGTCTCCTCCAACTAACTTTTCAAGAGTTGTCAATCTATCAAACACCTTGGTACTTTGTATTCTGACTATAGAACTTGTACTAAACAATATGGCAAAAAAAGCAGTACTGAAAATTAAAATGGAAATAGATTTATTGATTTTATTCAAAAAAAGAAAACCTAGTAGTAATGAAGTCAATGCTATTATCCACCCTCTGGTAGCACCGATAAAAACAGATACTAAACTAACAAGAATAATTACTAATAAATAATTATTCTTGAAGGTTTTATTTTTAGTCAGATAGAAAAACATTGCGGAAATTATTCCTAAGAAAATAATAGTGTGTCCCCATACCGGCCTGACTAACTTATCCATATAATTAATATCAGGCCTATCAACTACAACTTGTCCAAATTTAGCATAAAAAGGAGCACCATTTGTTATATGAAAAATTTGACCTAATAAATTTATAAATAAACAGACAAAAATTAGTTTAGCAAATAACTCAACTTTTTGCATTGAATCTAAAATTCTTGGTACACTATATATATTAAGCATATATATTAAGAAAAAAGAAGTTGTAAAGTAATAGCGTAACCCGGATTTTCCACCACCATCATTACCATATATTAAAAACCCTAAATACATCAAAAAGAATAAGTAAAATAAATAAACTTTAAAAGGTTTTCTTAGAAGAAAATTAATTTTTTTATGTTTCCCAAACTGCTTTACAAATGCAACAATTGTAAATAAAAATAAAAACGATAATTCAAGAGGTCCAACTTTTAAAATATTTAAAGTTTGTTCATAAAAAATACCACCTATATCCTTGACAATGACAAACGTAAAAGCCAACCAAAAATAATCTTTTTTTGATTTCCAAAATAAAAATAATAATGAAAAAAAATAAACCGTTTGAACTATAGAAGGTGTATAATATAAGACAATAGTAGTTAAAATTAACAAACTCAAAAATTGAATTATTTCATTATTAAACTTAGATTTTTTCACTCCGATATTTATTAATTTCTTTTAATTTTTTTTAAAAAATAATCTTTTTCCTCTTTTTTTAATAAAAAAAACAAGGGCAATAATAAAACTACTGCTAATAGTTGTAAATATATTTGTATATCTCTCATTAATAATAAAAGAATAACACATAGAATTGCATAAAGTACTACTTTTATATTTTCCTTTTTTAATTTAAATTTTATTTCGTTTTTCCAAAATAAATAAAATACAATCGCAGTAAATACCGGTGTAATTGTGAATTTGCTTAAATAACCAAACAGACCAAGTTTTGGTACAAGAAAATATACCAATCCTAAGCTTAATGAATGATTTATTATCGCAAAAATTAAAAACTTTTTCAATCGTCCAGTCGGAGCAAAAATTTGCTTAAAAGAAAAAGTCCAAATAGTAAATAATAATGCTGAAAAATGAAAAGGCAGATAAACGGATGCTTCCATAAAATCTTTACTATAAAATAATGGGATTAACCACTCCCTTGTTGAAATTCCAATAATAACAAAAGGTAAGGTAGCAAATGTCATTAAGCGTACAACGTCGTTAACAACTGCAGTAATATCTTTATCATTTTTGGCCTCACTGAGTCTGGGAAATAAGTAAGTGTTCAATGATGGCAATATAAACCCAATGAATAAACTTGCCCATGCTGTAATAGGTGCATAAACACCTAATTTCTTTATACCCAATTCATTTACAACAATTGATCTTGTGGTTATTTCCATAAATATAAAATAGGTCCCAGCAACCAGTCCAAAACCCATGAAAGCTCCCAATTCTTTCATGTATTTTACAGAAATTATTGCTTTCCTAATACTTTTAAATGTAATGTTGTGTTTTTTGAAAACATTTTTTTTCATAAAAGAGTAGTACACAAAAAACGTAATAAAGAAAGTTAAAGTAACATAAATAACAGCACCTGTAATTTTATAAAAATATATTAGAGGAATAAATAATATTAAATTTAATAATATTATCAATACTTCGGCATAGGCTATAAATTTTATTTCTTTGAATGCCTTTAACAATGCAAATGATGAAGTGCTTAAAATAGAAATTGGCAATGCTACAAAGCCAATCTGGAAATATAATTTGAATTTTATATCTCCAAAAACATATAGTGTGATTTCATCTGCGAAAATATAACCTGAAAAAGTCACCAATAAAGTTAAAGGAATGAGAATTGTTAAATACGTTTTAATAATTTTTGCTATTTTTTCAATATCAATTTTAATACCATTTTCTTCTGCTATTAATTTTATCATTCCCTCTGGTAAACTTGTAAGCGTAAAAGTTGCAATTTGCCGAATGGTAGTCTGTAATTGATTTATAATACCTGCACCAGTCAGTCCTAAAAATACAGCTATTAATTTTGCCCTCAGTATACCAACAAGAAACTTTAGGACTTTAGGGCTAGCTAAAATCATAGTATTTTTTGCAAGGGTTTTTATTTCCATATATAAGATTTGAATGAAAAATTAAACCTTGAAAAAATGTCATTTTCGACTATAAACCTAATTCTACTCATAATTATTAATTCTTTAAACACGATAATTTGAAATCTTTCAGTTTTGTCATTAAACTTAACTAACAAAGATCCTATCTTCCTATTGATTTTTTAATGAGTTTAAAAACTCTTATTTTTATCAAAATCTTCCTCATAATAATTCTAAACTTAAGTGAAAAAGGCTTTGGATTAATTGGCTCTTCTAACAACTCCTCCCATAATTGCTCTATTACTTTTGTGAAAAATAAGTAATTAGGTTTTTTTCGATATTGGGAATCAACAGCTAACATAATATCTATTATTTCTCTATTATTAAATGGAGTGAATGAATCATGAACTATATCCCATTCTAATTGAGCTTGTGCCTGCCAACTTCCCATTCGTTGCTCCCAATAAAATAAATCCAACAAATTATATCCTAAATTAATATTTTCATTTTTTATTTCATCAAACCATTTCTTAATTTGGCTTTTAACAAATACTATTTCTTCCCACCCATCTGTTCCTAGATTAAGAAATCCTTTGCTGGAAGAAATATCAGGGTTAATTTCTATTAGATCATAATAGACACACCGACCAATTTCAGAACAATTGCCTTTTATGGTCGTTTTTTCTTGGGGAAATTCTTTAATCATTCCATTNGCAATAAAACCCCAATCATTTAAATGAGCCATATCGCTATTCTTAACATATAAATCTGCAAAATTTTCATCTAAGGATCTATTACAATCCAAAATATGATGTTTATACCCAAGTTTTGAGAGTATTTTTTTTGGGATGGCTATATCGGTAGATTTTTTATTTAACTCTCTATAAATAAATGTGTAAAAATAGATATCGTCAGCAATATCCTTACAAGCGCTAAGGATGATTCTTGAATCCCATCCAGCCGTTATAGGTAGAGCAATTTTAAATCTCTTTTTTGCAGCCTCCATCGTATTTTTTAAAATATTAGAAAATTCTTCTACAGATTCCTCCAAATTTTTCACTTTCAGCTGCTTTGTAGGCCAATATCTTATTTGTTCAAATTTCGAAACATCCAAATAATAATTAGGCACTAGGTGAAAAACATTTTCATAAAGAGAAGAACCGCTTGGAATCCAATGCTCTAAATCAGATTTTTTATATTTGGACTCAGTATAATCATAGTATTTTTTCCCTTTTTTAACATTGACTATTTTTTTTAATAATAATGGTTGAGATGCTGCATAAAATTCTTCATCTTGTTTTGTGTAAAAAATTGATTTCAAACCGCAACTATCGTGAAAAAAAATAAAATTATCATTCCTCTTTATTATTAGTACAAAGCGTCCTACTAAACTATATAAACATGTAGATATATCATTTATTGACTTACATGCTAAAATATCAGCTAATATTTCTAAATTTGATTTATCTGGAAAATGCGGATTTATAAAATGACCAATTAGGATGATATCCATGTCGTCATTTTTTAATCTGTTTATTTCATTTTCAGGATGTACATATAAATTATATCTTCCTATTTTTTCTTCCTTCCAACCCGCTAATTGATTACATTTTTTTGCCGAAAATAGAAATTGTCTTCTAAATTTTAAGTTTTCCATTATTTTTTTCTTTATAGCTAATATTAATAAATTAATCTATTAAGCTAAAAAGTCTTAATAAGGATTTCGAAAAGAATTTAGTGAAAATAATTCCAGGGTATAGTACAATTCCATGAATAAAATATTTTAGCCCTACATTATAGTTTCTTTTGTACTTAAGAATATCTCTCCCTAACGAAATACTAAATCTTGATACTTGATTTTTGATCAATTTTTTGGTTTTTTCTTGCCTTTCTTTATCGATTTCTAAATATGCCCTGTCAATTTTATTTTTAAAATGAAGCATATAATCATCAAACATTGAAATACTATTTTTAATACGCATTTGACCAGGAAACCATCTGGTATGAACCAAAGACTCTCCTAAAATCGCAATGGGATGTTTTTGTAGCAATAATGGCCAATAAAGTTCATCAGGCCCGACAGAAATTTCACTTAAAAAATCTAATTTTTTAGTGTGTTTTAAATTATACATTACCGAAGAAAAAGGTATCCATGAAGCTGTTTCTTTAATAAATTCATAAATTTCATTTTTTTTAAACAAATGGGTTTTAGTATTCTGCGCCTTTTTTAATATCTTGCCTTGTTCATCAATAGCATCATTCCCGCCCCCAACAATAGCATATTCTGGATTTTCATTAAAAAAATTTGTTTGCTTTTCAATTGTACTTGGCTTTAAAATATCATCCACATGGAGTATTAGTAAAAAGTCTGTAGAAGCTAAGTCATAACACTTTATAAAGTTATTTTGAAAACCAATATTTTCATCGTTAACATGGTACTCAATATCAAATTCTATATGATCAGAAATGAATTTATTTACAATATCAGAAGTAAGATCGTCAGAACAATTATCACAAATTATGATTTTATCGACTTTAACTGTTTGATTGATTATACTTTGTAATGCGTCAAGTATAAATTTTTCGCCATTATAAACTGGTAATGAAACTGTTACCGTCTTCTTCATAAATATTAATCTATTAAGAATTAATTCTTTTTTAATAATTTGGCAGGTATCCCAGCCACGATGGTATAAGGTTCTACATTTTTATTTATCAAACTGCAAGAAGCAATTAAACTACTTTCCCCCAACTCAATCCCCATAAGTATTGTGGACCTTGCTCCTAAGTAACAATTTTTATTAATTATTATTTTTTTAGATGCAGATGGATATAGCTTTGATAATTCTGATTGGGTAATATCAATATGAGTTATAAAAGTACATTGCATAGAAATTACAACATTATCTTTAATGATTATTTTTTCTCTTAAATCAAAAAAACAATTTTTACCTATATGGCAATTATCCCCTATATTTAAGTTAATATAATTTTCACAATTATGAAAAGTTATCCCCGTTTGAATGTCGCTATTTTTTCCAATGGAAGCCCCATTCTTTTTTAAAATCAATTGCAAAGATATTTTATCAACTCTTTCTAAAAATAAATTAGCATAATCAAAACCTATAAAATATTTACGCATAGTAAATCTAAATAGGTTGATGTATGCTATTAATATTCTATACTTTCTACCTAAACCTAATCCTGTTTTCAATTAAAAAATTTTTAAAGCTTCAACTACAAAATCTACCTCTTGATCAGTCAAATCTGCATGTAAAGGTAAGGTTATAAATTTATTAGCTTCTTTTTCTATATACTCACAATCTTTAGCAAAAGGTCTAAACAATGGCTGCATTGTCAATGGAGTATAATGGCAACCAGTTGCAATACCTTTTGATTTTAGGTAAATCATTAATTCATCACGTCGGTCAGCCCTAATACCGAACATTTGGTATACATATTTATCAACATCGAATGGCAGTATAGGATTGATTCCTGTAAGACCTTTTATTCCATCTAAATATTTTCTTATAATTTCTGAACGCCGTGAGTTCATTCTATCGAGCTTTTCAAGTTGGACCAAACCAATCGAAGCGGCAAGGTCGTTCATATTATATTTATAACCTAGCAAATTAATTTCATAAAACCAATGCATGGCATCTTTGTTCATATCTGTATATGCCTTAGCTGTTTTCCAATTATCTTTATCAATTCCAACCCATCGATATGCTTTAATATCTTTCATTAACTCTAAATTATTCGAAACAATCATACCGCCATCTCCTGTTGTCATTAATTTTTTTTCCTCAAAGGAAAAACATCCGAAATCTCCCCAAGTACCTAAGGGTTTATCTTTATATAATGACCCTGAGGTGTGTGCACAATCTTCTATAACTTTTAAATTTTTATCTTTGGCCCATATCATTAGTTCATCCATTTTAACCGGATGACCGGCAAAATGTACCGGCATAACTGCAACACAATCACTGTCGTATTTTCTTTTCATGTCTTCTATATCCATGCCAAGTGTTATAGGATCTGAATCAACAAAAACCGGTATCAATCGATTATATAAAATAGCAGTTGCAGTTGCAGCAAAAGTGAGAGAAGGTACTAGCACTTTTTTACCCTCAGGGAATCTAAATGCCATTAAAGCTATATGAAGTGCTGCCGTAGCTGAGTTAAGCCCTATAGCAGCTTTTACACCTACATATTCAGCCCATTTTTTTTCAAATTCATTCACATTAGGCCCCAAGCCAATCCATGAGCGGTCAAAAGCACCAGCAATACTATCTAATTCTTCTTTTCCCACGGACGGTTTAAACAATCTTATATTCATAAATTAATTATTTATCTAATTCTATTTATCTTATTATGATTAGAATAATTCAATAATTATCTATATTCTAATCTTCTAAATATTTAAACTGCTCTACAAATTTCTTAAATGACATGTTTTTCAAATCTTTCTTAGACAAAATAGGATTTTTAAATGGCCACAATATATCCAAATCATTGTCATTCCATATAATCTGACCTTCATGATCTGAATTATAATAATTATCGGTTTTATACAATAATTCACTATTATCTTCTAAAATGCAAAATCCGTTTGCGAATCCCCTAGGAATAAAAATCATTTTTTTATTTTCTTCATTTAATTCAACAGCATCCCATTTTCCAAAAGTTTCTGAATCCTTTCTCAAATCAACGAAAACATTTAAAATTGCTCCTTTAATACATCGAACTAATTTAGCTTCGGTAAAAGGAGGAAATTGAAAATGTAAACCCCTAATTGTCCCCTTAGAAATGGTGGCACTGTGATTTTCCTGTTTCCATTCTCGATGTAAACCTATTTCTTTAAACCTTAACAAATCATAAGAACGCATAAAAAAACCTCTCGAATCTACTATTGGGCCAGGAATAATTTCAAAAACTCCTTCTAACTTCCGCTGTATAAATTTCATTTTACCATGAATATTCTATCGTTTTTATATCCATATTTTCAACTTCTGCCGGGTTATGTTCAATACTAGCAACATTTAAAACTAAATTGGTTTTATCACCTACACCTTTGAACCCAAAAGTTATCCCAGGAGGTATTGTTAATCTTTTGTAATTTGTTTCAGGATTTAAAACTATTTCAAATAAATTACCTTTAGTTATAGAATTTTCTCTTTGATCGCATAAAACAAATTTAACAGAACCAACTGGTACAATTAAATTTAACCACATTTCTCTATGAATTTTCCAGGCTTTTATTTCTTCAAAATCTATATGAGAAAAATAGGCCTCACCAAAACCATGAAAAGACAATTCATTCTTTTTCAAAGCATGAAATATTGAGCCTCCGGATTTTTTAATTTGTTTTAAGGAAGTAATCATAACTCCCTCTATCATTATTCTTGTTTCATCCATAGCAATTCACGTTCATTTGCCTTATGACAATAATCCATAATTTGATTTTGTGTGAAATTTAATAAATTTTCTTTATTTCCTGTAAATTCATGATACCAACTTCCTGTAAATTCAATAAACTCATTATAATATAAAACGGGTAACCATCTTAATTGTAATAGTGATTTATCACAATTTAGTTTCAATAATGAAGCTTCATCAAATGTTTTATTTTCAAGTATTTCATAGCTTTCTTCAGGATTTTTAAAACCCCAAATTTTGGCAAGATCTGAAACTAATTCAATAACCGGTTTATTTATTTCATGACGTGGTCCAAAATTAAAGGCATCTCCATTCAATTTGATGTTTTTGTGCAATTTCTCACCAACCAACAAATATCCGCTCAAAGGATCCAATACATGTTGCCATGGCCTGGTAGCATATGGACTTCTAATTTTCAACTTTTTATCTATACTCCAAGCTCTAATTAAATCAGGTACTATGCGATCTAAGGCCCAATCTCCACCACCAATAATGTTTCCTGCCCTAACGGAGGCTAATCTTATTTTCGAATTTGGTTTTTTGAAAAATGAATGATAATATGATTTCGCTATTAACTCAGCACCTCCTTTAGATCCACTATAAATATCTTTACCCCCTAAATGATCTGTTTCTTTATAACCCCAAAACCATTCTACATTGTCATAACACTTATCACTGGTAACTACAATAACCGAACACTCAAAATCAGTATCTCTTAAAGAATCTAAAATATTGGCCGTTCCCATTACATTGGTTGATATAGTTTCTAAAGGGTCTTTATAAGACAATGAAACAATTGGTTGTGCTGCCAAATGAAACAGAAAATCTGGTTTCTCTTCCTTAATAATTTTTTCTAATTTCTCTTTATTACGTATATCTTCAAAATAATGTGATATTTTTTCTTCTAAATTCAATAATTTAAACAAAGATGGTTCAGTAGGAACTTTTTCTGATATTCCCACTACTTTGGCATCCATCATAAGTAACCAAAGTGCTAACCATGACCCTTTAAACCCAGTATGACCTGTAATTAAAACTTTTTTTCCTTTATAAATATTATTAAACCCTAGGTATTCCATGTTTTCCATTTTGCTTTGTTTGTATTCCATAATTTCTCTATATCATTTTTATCTTTGAGAGAATCCATGGCTCTCCAAAAGCTTGTGTGTTTATATGCAAATAATTTTCCGTCGGCCGACATATTTTCTAGCGGATCTTTCTCAAATACACATTCAGAGCTATCATCTATATAATCAAGAACTTCGGGATTACAAACAAAAAAACCTCCATTAATCCAGCCACGCTCTCCTTCAGGTTTTTCTAGAAATGAATTCACTTGACTTTCATCTTTTCCAAATTCAATAGTACCGTATCTACTTTGAGGTTGAACAGTTGTCATTGTAATAATTCCGTTGTGATTATTGTGATAATCTAAAAGTTTTTTAATATTAACATCAGCCACTCCATCACCATAAGTCAAGAAAAACTTTTCATCACCAATAATTTTTTCAGCTCGTTTAATTCTACCTCCGGTCATTGTATTTAAACCTGTATCGAGTAATGTCACTTTCCAATTCTCAGATTCATTATTCAGAATTTCCATTGAGTTATTCTTCAAATCTATGGTAATGCTTGAGTTATGTAAAAAATAATTCGCAAAATATTCTTTTATCATGTATCCTTTATATCCTAAAAGAACAACGAATTCATTAAATCCATAATGGGAATATGTTTTTAAAATGTGCCATAGAATGGGCTTTCCTCCGATTTCCACCATCGGTTTGGGCTTTATACCCGTTTCCTCTGAAAGCCGGGTTCCAAATCCTCCAGCTAAAATTAGTACTTTCATTTTTCTACTTTTTATAGTTAAATTAGTGATTTATTAATAAAATTTGATCAAAATGGTAATAGTGTTATATCTGTTATTGTCATGTTTTTAGGTATTCTAAGTATTGAAATTATTGTATCAGCCACATCTTTAGCCGGCATAAATTTATTTGGATCATAAACATTTCCTTTAATTTTTTGAACTTTTTCTTGCATAGGAGTATCTGTTGACCCTAAAAATATATTGGTAACTTTAATCTTGTCTTTTAATATTTCTTTACGCAGACTTTTAGCCATAGCTTTTATAGCATGTTTTGAAGATGCATATAAACTGGTATTCTCATTCGATTCCAAACCTGCTGTTGAATTTAAAAAAATAATCTGTCCTTTAGTACTTTTAAGTGCAGGCAACAACTTTTGAGTAATATAAAATGGAGCCGCAACATTAACTTTATACTGTATATTTAAGTTTTCAATTGTATCGTCTTCAAATGAACCAAGTGAAATGGCTCCAGCACAGTGAATTAAAACATCAATATCAGCTTCTAATTTTAATTTTATTATTAAATTTTCTACATCAGAAAAATCAATGAAGTTTGTAGATAAAAAAAACACTTTTGAATTATTAATTTCTAAACTGGATAAAATCTTTTTTAGTTTATCAAAATTGCGACCAACTAAAAATACTTTGGCCCCTTCTTTAATTAATCGTATGGCTAATTCAAACCCTATACCACTTGTTGCCCCGGTAATAACTATTGATTTTTCTTCTAAACCTCTCATAAAACAATCTATTCTTTTTCTTTTAACAGCCCTGCATTTACAAGTTGATTCGCACTTATTTTAATCAAATTAAAACTAATACCAGACTTTACGGAGATATCTAGCAAAGAATTTTGTCCGTCTGATTGGTTAAGTATCCATAGCAATGCCATTTGATAATCTTTAGTCTCACTTTCTCCTCCAATTTTTTTAAATAATCCTCTCTTACCCAGTTGGGGTTCTCCATTAGGTTTTAAATTAATAAATACCCCATTATCTTCAATAACTTGAATAATATTCATTAGAAGTTTAAGTGATTCTAGTAGTTTGTCTTTGTTTAAGAAATCAAGATTATCGCCAGATGTGTGATATTCCGGAAATTCGCCATGAATTGATCTGGACAATCTTCCTACTGGCAAATTATATCCGGGAGAACAAAATTGCCGTTCATCATATCCGTAAGGAGAAAAATCTAAGATCCCATAGTCTTCTTTTGATTGTTCTAAACAATTTTGAACAATTTTATCAATTACTGCATTACCCCTACGAGATTTTTTATAGTTAAATTTAGAATTATCACCTAACAATGTTAATACCAAGCCATGCTTAATGTTTTCAATTTTATTTTCATTTAAACTAAGCCATGTAATCGAACCTATTGTGCCGGGTATAAACAAAAATCTATATGAAAATTTAGTATCTATAGTACTTAACGTTTCAGCAATATAAGTCGCTATAGCTATTCCCGACAAATTATCATTTGCAAGTGAAGGGTGACAGATGTGCGTAGAAATCAAGACCTCATCCTCTATTTCACCCTTTATAAGCAGCTCACCATATGTTAAGAAGCCACTTTCAAGTTTAGAATCAATATTTACCTCATAAATTTCGTCATTTAATTCTTTAAATTGATTATAACTAATGCAAAAGCCCCATTCCTTATTATGGTATGATGTCCTATAAGGTATACTCTCAGGATAATCTGGTAAGGTAAAAAGATGCTTTTTTAATTCTTGAAGGTTTACTTTTTTATGAATAGGAATACTATAATTTAAAACATGAAGATTGCAATTTTTAAAATCGATGATTTTTTTACCACTCCCATTTTTAATCCAGGCATCTTTTATATTCCATTCAAGTGGAATTTCCCAATCCAACACTTTAGTTTTACTGGGTACTTCATATATTTTAATTGGAATAATTTTAGAAATGATTGATAATGTTTCTCTTACACCATTCCCGGTAATACTTCGACAAATGGGGTACATCTTTTCTATAAGGTCAAATATTTCTTCCCTTTTTTTATCAGAATCGATTAGTTCTATTTTTTCCAATATATTCATTAAAAAATATTTATTTCAGGAATAAATATAACAAATTTCCCACCCCAATCTCTAATATATGATAGCTGATCGCTAACTTCCTTTTTCAAATTCCATGGTAATATGATAACATAATCTGGTTTATATTTTTTAATATTTTCCTCATCAATTACCGGAATATGACTACCTGGTAAATATTTATGTTGTTTAAATGGAGAAGCATCTACTACAAATTTTATCAAATCAGAACCCTTAATTCCACAATAATTTATTAGTGTATTCCCTTTAGAAGCAGCTCCATAACCAATTATTTTTTTACCTTTTTGTTTTTCATTTATTAAAAATGAAAGTGTGTCATATTTTATTTTATGAATTCTTTCTTGGAAACCTTTATAATAGTCAATTGTTTGTAATCCGTCTTTAATTTCACTATCCAATAAAACCTTTACTCTATTTGAAACTTCATGGGTTTTATTTTCTATGTGCTTCGCAAAAACTCTCAAAGAACCTCCGTGTGTAGTAATTTCCTCCACATCAAAAATTTCTAATCTTTGTTTTTTAAATATGCTTTTTACGGCAATTAATGATAAGTATGAAAAATGTTCGTGATAAATTGTATCAAACTGACAATCATTGACTAAATTCACTAAATGAGGAAATTCCATAGTAATTACTCCATCCTTATTTAATGCCAATTTCATCCCTTTTACAAAATCATTGATATCTGGTACATGCGCTAATACATTGTTCCCGATTATTAAATCAGCCAACGTATTTTTTTCTATAAACTGTTTCTTTGCAAAATTTGAAGAAAAAAATTCGACAGCTGTTCTCACTCCGCTTTTTTCAGCTTCTCTTGCTGTATTTGCTGTAGGTTCGACTCCTAAAACAGGCACGTTATAATTCACAAAATTTCGTAATAAACATCCGTCATTTGATGCAATTTCTACTACTAATGATTTTGGATCAAAATTGAAGCGGGTCATCATCATATCAACATAATCTTTGGTATGTTTTAACCAAGTTTTTGACATTGACGAAAAATAGGTGTAATCACTATTAAAAATTTCATCGAACTTTTTAAATTCATCCAACTGAACCAAAAAACAGTTATGGCAAACATAAACCTTTAAAGGATAGTAATTCTCTTTTTGATTTAAATTTACCTCTTTTAACATATCGTTTGATATGGGAGAAAAAGTTAAATCAGCAAAAACCTGTTTTAATTCTGTATTACAATGTCTACAATTCATGAAATGTTAATTTTATTCTTTATTAAATACCTTTAAATCGATTATCAATTAAAGGCCAGCGTAAATCTTTTTGTGCAATAACTTCAATCTTTATTGGTAATTTTAAGTTTATTTTAGGATCATTAAAATGTATTCCGTCTTCATAATCAGGTTGATAGTATGAAGTATGATGATAAATCAATTGAGAGTTATCTTCCAATGTTATAAATCCATGAGCAAAGCCAGAGGGTACAAAAAGCATCTTTTTATTATCTGGTGACAATTCAATTGTAAAATATTCTAAAAACGTTTTTGACGATTTTCTAAGATCAACAATAATATCAAATACTTTACCCGAAATACATCGTATTAATTTATCATCTCCTAATGGAGAACTATTATAATGCAAGCCTCTAAAAGTTCCTTTTTTGTAATTAATAGATTGATTAATCTGTACAAATTCATTTTTCAATCCAATTGTGGAATATTCCTTTTTACAAAAAGTTCTAAAAAATAACCCTCGCTCATCAGCAAAAGGTTCTGGTTCTATTATATACAGTTCTTTTAGTTTTGTTTGGATAAATTTCATAATTTACAATAAATTGATTTTTTTCATTTATTAAATTATTACCTATATTTTGTTCAAATAATAAGAAATCTTTTTTCTACTCTTATGAAATGCAAGCCTAATTTTGGGTTTATTAATATCAAGTAAATCTCTAAACATACTAAAGTTGCCTTCATGATCTAAACTCCTAATTTCATTTAAAATTTCACTCTTTTTGTACCCTTGAATAGACAATGTTTGCGCATCTATACTTTCAATATAATTTGCAATTATTTTTTTTCTATATTTCGTGTTAAAGACCTTTTTCCATTTATGCAAGGTAGAGCTATCAACTTGTTTATATCGTTTAGTACCCGTAGGATCAACTGATCTTCCTTTTAGATCTTGTCCATAAAAATTATCAAGCATTTTATCATCATAATCAATATTTAAATAATCAACTATTTCTTTAAGGGATTCTTCAGGGTTTTTTACAAACTTCTCATATTGAATTGAATATGATCTATTTTTTAACAATTCATACCCTTGAGACATTAACTTTGGCCCATTGGTTAAATCATTATGAAGTTTTGTTGTAAACTTTAACCTATTATCTTTCCAAGTAGATAAAATAGAAGAATAAATATGTACGGGATTACGAAATAAAAAGATGAATTTAGCTTCTGGAAATATTTTTGCTAATTCAGGAATTATCATATAATACCTCGGAGTTTTATCAAGAAAGTAAGAATTCTTAGACTTTGAAAGAGCTCCATAAATATTTCCGGCAAACTCTCGTAAAAAGCTATAATAATCTTCAGATTTATTAGGTAAATTATCGATAAGGTCTTCCAAGGCGTCATGTGCTATCGAATGACCATATTCTGTTATAATCCCTTCTTTTTTCATAGAGAACACCAAAGGTAAAAGAAACCATGGCTCCGCCATACTGGCAATTTTGTCATGCCCCATTAAAATACGTTGCAAAAGTGTTGAGCCCGAACGGACTAAGCTAATGATAAAAATAGGTTTGACTTCTACACTCATTATAATTTAATTTGAGGCTTATTAAAACCAAATTTACTTTCCGTTTTTAAATGGATGGTTTTTAGGAGGTAATTTTGCATAAGGATGATACTCTCCTGTTAAAGGAGTGATTTCAGCATTTCGAATTTCATGAACAATTTCTATGGATTGTCTAGCATCTGCCAATCCAAAACCATGACCATCTAAAATATCTCTATAACTGGTAGTGTGTAATTCTGTAAAACCACCACTAAATTCTATCTCTTCGTTATCTACCTTTATTGAGCGATAAGTACGTTGTCCGCTATCTCTAATTTCTTGGGGGATAGTATTATAATCTATTGATAAAAACCATCGCACTCTTGCCTTTTCCAATTCTAAATAACCTGCTGCTCTATCATGAGAGTGCATATGAACAATATTTTGTTTTACATCTCCGAATATCCAAGATAACATATCATAAAAATGTACTCCTATATTTGAAGCTACACCACCTGATTTAGAAACATCACCCTTCCATGACGTGTAATACCAATGTCCTCTTGAGGTCAAATAAGTTAAATCTACATCGTAAATTTTATTTGCCGGACCGTTGAGTACTTTATTTTTTAAAGCTATAATACTAGGATGTAAACGTAACTGTAAAATAGTATAAACCTTTTTCCCGGTCATATTCTCAATATCAGTTAAAGCGTCAATATTCCATGGATTTAACACTAATGGTTTCTCACAGATGGCATGTGAATCTCTTCTAAGTGCAGACCTTATGTGAGCATCGTGTAANTAATTTGGAGTACAAATGCTTACATAATCGAGGTTTATATTTTTTTGTCTTTTTAATTTTTCAATATGCCTGTCAAAACGCTCAAATTCTACAAAAAAATCAGCATTCGGAAAATAACTATCCATAATACCAACAGAATCGAACTTATCTAGTGCTGCAATTAAATTATTATTTGTATCCTTTATTGCTTTTAAATGTCTAGGAGCAATATATCCTGCCGCTCCAATTAGTGCAAAATTTTTCATATGATCTATATTATTAAAAGTACTCTTGTTGATTTTCTGATCTTAGATACGGCTTCGCCACTCTCAATCCCAATATAGAGATGTGATATGATTCGTATAAACAATCTAAATTCAGGTCATTTATTTTATCATTAATTAAAAAACAAATATTATTAAATTATTCCGACAAATTGTTAATCAAAACATTTAATTAACTCGCTTTAAAACGGTTAATTTTATTAAATATTTTGATTCAAAAACAAACTATCATTAAGTTACACTATAAAAATGAAAACATTGCGACTTAAATTCAAGGGAAAGACTTAAATTAAAATTGAATATACCAAGAAATGTATACCAATTTCTGTACACGGGGAATAACATACTTTATTTCTTTTTCAATAACGGTCCAAATGTAAGTATTTTTTTTTAATTACTAAATATTTTATTTAAGCGGAAAATATAATTTTACGGTAGATATATAATTTTACTAAATTATTATAAAAGAAAAACACCTCTCAGATGAGAAGTGTTTCCTTTCATTAAATAAATCTTATTTTCTAACAATGAAGATAATAGTTAATAGATAATTCTTTAGATGACAAGCACTTTTTTTGTTGTACTAAGATTCTCATTTACTAAACGAATAAAATAAACTCCTTTACCATATTTTGATAAATTGATATTTCGTTTTAACACCTTATCTGGTGAATTGTTATTAACACTCTCAGAATATAGTAATTTTCCATTCAAGCTAAATATTGTAATATTCAAATCATTGCTATATCCACTTAAATCAATATGTAAAAGTCCTTGAGTGGGATTTGGATAAACTTTAATTTCTTTTGTAATTGATCTATTCTCTATTCCCGAACATTCATCATCAACAAAAACTATAACATCATCTGTATCTGTTTTGCCACCAGTTGATCTAGTCACAGCATAGGTGGTAGTTTCTGTTGGATTAACTGTAATACTTGCTGTTGTCTCTCCGGTACTCCATAAGTAATATTCTCCACCGGTTGCTGTTAAGATACCATCTGTAGAATTTAAGCATATTTCTATATCTGGCCCTGCAAAACCATACCCGTCTAACGATGGATCCGCATTATTACTATCTCCTCCTGTATTATCATCATTAACTGGAGAACCTTCAATTATAACAATTACACTGTCTTCACTTGAGCAGCTATTACCTGCAGTTGTGCTTACCGTATATGTTGTGGTCAAATCAGGACTAACTGTTATACTGGGAGTTGTTTCACCCGTGCTCCATAAAAAATTACCCTCCCCTGTCGCTGTTAATATTGTACTTGAGCCTGTTTCAATAGTTACATCTTCTCCTGCGCTAATTTCGGGTAAATCATTAACAGTTATTACTATTTCATCCGATACATCACTTGTACCACAAGGGTTACTAGCTGTAACTGAATAAGTTGTAGTTTCGGTAGGGTTTACAGTGATACTAGCTGTTGTCTCTCCCGTATTCCATAAAAAATTACCATTTCCAGAAGCTGTCAATGTAATATTCTCACCTAAACAGATCGCAATATCATCACCTAAACTCACTGATGGTAGTGTTTCTACAGTTACGATAACCTCATCAGAGAGTGAACATTCTCCTGATACTGACGTCACGTTATATACAGTTGTTATTGAAGGGTTAACTGTAATACTAGCAGTTGTCTCACCGGTATTCCATAAAAAATCACCATTTCCAACAGCCGTTAATGTAATATTCTCTCCTGAACATATAGTAACATCATCTCCGGCATCTAACGTGATTGCCGGGCTAACATTTACTATAATTTCTTCTGTTACACCGGTACTACAAGAACTGGTCGTGGTAACGGTATAAATAGTAGTTATTGTCGGACTAACGGTAATGCTTGAAGTGGACTCCCCTGTACTCCATACCAAATTTCCTTGACTATCTGCGGTTAAAGTAACTTCTTCGCCTTCGCAAATCGATACCTCATTTGATTCTAAACTAATAACCGGCAACTCATTTACAGTTACAAATATATCATCGGTTAGCGAACAAGATCCAGAAGTAACCGTTACCGTATATAAAATTGTTTCGTCTGGACTAACGGTAATACTTGGAGTTGTTTCGCCTGTACTCCATAAAAAATCTCCGTTACCCTCTGCGGTTAAGACAATACTCTCTCCTTCACAAATCGATACATCATCGCTAACGTTTAAGTTAATTCCAGGTGTAACATTTACTATGATCTCATCGGTCACACTTGTATTACAGGCATCTGCAGTAACTGTATAAGTAGTAGTTTCCGTTGGATTTACAGTGAT
>JGI24023J19991_10000033_pt1 | contig 75637 bp, 72 predicted proteins | sample Cruoilmetagenom1_FD_19991 | JGI IMG/M metagenome (IMG submission 19991)
GAAGTTGGACGTTCGATGTTCATTGGTCTGGATTTTAGCCCCCTTCGAGGGGGCTTCATCAAACCACCCGCTCTGCGGGTGGTCGGTGATTGACAGAATTTTCAGGATTTAAAAAAGAACAGTTTTTAGGCGCGAAGCGCCAAGCACTTTACATCATGTAGATCTTGTCAATCCTGTCGGATAGTTTTAATTTAGACAGGGGAATTTGCGGGATGTCCTCTCTCTTTCTTGGGTATAAACACCATTGAGATATCGCATGCATCGAGACAGATTTGCATCCGGGGTTTGTACCATCGAGCGGTAATGTGTCGGCATCAGACAAAAGTCGGCAATATTCACATTGAACAGATCTGCAGTCGGTGTTTTCCAACAGTGGACATTGGCCGGCGATGGGATTACATGTTTAAACCCTTGCGTCCATTTTAAATTTTTTGTATCAACCCCTTTTAATGTCGTCTCTTAATTGGATCCATCATTGAAAACATTGTTAAAGGAGCCGTATCAAATGAGCACGGGCACCACAGAAAAGCAGCCGACCATCGACGATCTTTGCATCAACACCATCCGCACCCTATCCATGGATGCGGTGCAAAAAGCCAACTCCGGCCACCCGGGCGCACCCATGGGACTGGCCCCGGCCGGCTACGTGTTGTGGACGCGGGTGATGAAGCACAATCCGAAAAACCCGGACTGGCCCGATCGGGACCGTTTCGTACTCTCCGGCGGCCATGCCTCCATGCTGCTCTATAGCCTTTTGCACCTGACCGGTTACGACCTCAGCCTGGAGGAGATCCGGAATTTCAGACAGTGGGGCAGCAAAACCCCCGGTCATCCCGAATATGGCCACACCCCCGGTGTCGAAACCACCACCGGTCCCCTGGGGCAGGGATTTGCCAATGCCGTGGGCATGGCCATGGCCGAACGGCATCTGGCGGCCAAATTCAACCAACCCGGCCACGACATCGTGGACCACCACACCTTTGTGATGTGTGGCGACGGCGATCTCATGGAAGGCGTGACCTCTGAAGCGGCATCCCTGGCCGGTCACCTGGGACTCTCCAAACTGATCTGCCTGTATGACGACAACGGCATTTCCATCGAGGGCACCACCGGTATCGCCTTTACGGAAAACGTGGCCAAACGGTTCGATGCCTATCGCTGGCAGGTGATCAAGGTCGAAGACGGCAGCGACGTCGATGCCGTCGAAGCGGCCGTCCTGGCGGCCAAGGTCGAAACCGAGAAACCGTCGATAATCATGCTCAAAACCCACATCGCCCACGGCAGCCCAAACAAGCAGGACACCGCCGATGCCCACGGCGCCCCGCTGGGTGACGAAGAGATCGAACTGACCAAAGCGGCGCTGGGCTGGAAGGAGAAAAAGCCTTTTTCCATTCCCCAAAAAGCACTCACCGCTTTTCGTCAATGTGTAGAGGCAGGCGAAAAGGAAGAGAACCGCTGGAAACAAGCCTATCAGAAATTCAACCGGAAGCATCCGGATCTGGCCGACGCCTGGGTCAACGCCCTGACCCGCTTCATGCCCAAGGGCTGGGAGGCCGACCTACCCCGGTTCAAGCCGGAAGACGGCCCCATGGCCACCCGTGCCGCATCGGGCAAAGTGCTCAATGCCGCCAGCGCCATTTTTCCCAGCCTGATGGGTGGTTCAGCCGATCTGGCGCCCTCCAACAAAACCTTTATCGATGATTCGCCTGAGTTTCAGAAAAATCATTACGACGGCCGCAACATCCGCTTCGGCGTCCGTGAGTTTGCCATGGGCGCCATCATGTCCGGCATGTTTCTGCACGGGGGCATCCGCCCCTACGGCGGCACATTCCTGGTCTTTGCCGATTACATCCGCCCCGCCATTCGACTGGCGGCCCTGATGAAACTGCCGGTCGTCTATGTGTTCACCCACGACAGCGTGGCCGTGGGTGAGGACGGCCCCACCCATCAGCCCGTAGAGCACCTGGCCGCCTTGCGGGCCATCCCGAACCTGACGGTGATCCGCCCGGCGGATGCCACGGAAACCGCATCAGCATGGCGCAAAGCCATCGCCATGAACGACAGTCCGGTAGCACTAATCCTCAGCCGCCAGAAGCTGCCCATCCTCGACGCCAAACAGACCGAATACGGTGTGGAACATGGCGGGTATGTCCTTTCGGACTGCTCCGGCAAACCCGCAATTATCCTCATTGCCACCGGGGCCGAGGTTCACATTACCCTTGAAGCGCAGGAAATTCTGGCCGGCAAAGGCATCGCCGCCCGCGTGGTCAATATGCCTTCCTGGGAGATTTTCGAACAGAAATCAGCCGCCTTCAAAAGCCGGATTCTTCCGCCGGCCATCAAGCACCGGATCGCCGTGGAAGCCGGTATTTCAATGGGGTGGGAACGTTACGTCGGCACCAACGGACAAGTCATCGGCATCGATGGGTTCGGGGCCTCGGCACCCGGGGGAACGGTTCTGGAAAAATATGGATTATCGACCGAAAAAATCGTTGAAACCGCGCTCCGGATGTTGAAAAAATAGATAGTGCCCATCCATAAATGGTTATTTTGCCCGATATCTGTGTTGCGCTCAAAATTTTATCCTCGGAATATCGACTATATGCCTCCGGTAAAATTTTTCGCACGCCTTGATCTCGACCAAAACCCCTCATTTTTGGACGGACAATAGGTAAACAAAAAGTGGTTGGGATTTCAGGGGCGCCTGCGAGGGCGCCCCTTATTTCGTCCCCAATCCTAACCCACGGGGGTGTTTTCCACTATATTCCAAATGCCGCATGGGCATGCACCGGCGCAGAATCCACAACCGATACAACGCTCCGGGTCCACTACATATTCGAAGGCAACGTCATCGATCGTTTTCCTGCTGATGGCCACCTCCGGGCATATTGCCACACAGATGCTGCAATCCCGACAGGTGCCGCAGGATGAGCACTGGGAGCCGCATTGGTCCATGTCTTCATATTGGATGATCCGGGGATCCAGGTATTCCAGGGAGATGCGCTTGATGTCGATAACCATCTTGCGGTCGGCACCGGGCCGCTTGCCGGCCAGGATTTCCGCAATGGTTTCGGCGGCCCGCCGGCCGGCGCCGATGGCGTCGGTGAGCAGGCCGGGTCGCACCACGTCGCCGATGGCGTACACCTTGGGATTGGTTGTCTGGTAGTCCTCGTTGACCACAACGAAACCACGCTCAGTGGCCACATCATCGGGTAAAAATGCAAGGTCCGGCGAATCACCGATGGAGACCACCACGGTATCGGCGGGAATCAACTCCCCGGTATCCAGTTCCACTCCCTGATCGGTAATCTGTCGGGTAAACACCGGCCATCGAAACACGGCACCGACCGCCTCGGCGTCTTCACGCTCCTTGCCGAAGCTGGCCGGTTCCTGGACGTCCAGCAGGGTAATATCCCCGGCGCCCAGACGGGCCGCCTCGGTGGCCACGTCGCAGCCCACGTTTCCCGCGCCGATGATCACCACCCGGTTTCCCGGTTTGATTCGGTCTTGCTTGGCATCGCCGAGAAATGCCGTAGCCGTGACCAGCCGTTCTTTACCTGGTATGGGCAGGGTTCTGGGCTTCTGGGCGCCGGCAGCCACGATCACAAAATCGTGATCGGCGATCAGCTGTGTGGTGTCGGACCGGTTCAGTCGTTGCTGGAGATGAACATGGGGCAGCGCCTCGGCGGCCCGATCCAGCTCTTTTTTTATCACCTCCGCCGGAATCCGGCTGTTGGGAATCACCGACGCAATCTTGCCGCCCAGGGTGGGGGCATCGTCGAACACTACCGCCTCATGACCCATGCGCCGCAGCTGCCAGGCCGTGGAGATGCCGGCGGGGCCGCCGCCGACCACGGCAATACGTTTGCCGGAAAGTGGCGGAAATGCCGGCAGGCGGGCATCGATGCTGGCTCGGCCCAGTTGGGACACATCCACCGGCGTCATGAAGGCCGAGCCTTTGGTACAGGCGGTCATGCAGGGGTGGGGGCAAAGGTAACCACACACGCTGGCCGGAAATGGCGTAAATGCCAGGGCCAGGTCCACCGCCTCATCCACCCGGCCTTCACGCACCAGACGCCAACGCTCCTGTACCGGGATCCCCGACGGACATGTCGCTTCGCAGGGAGCCTTGAATTTGCGGTTTTCCCACACGGGAACGAAGCGCCGCAGGTCGCCGTGGGTGATCAATGGAATGGGACTGCGGTCGAGGTTGGTAAGATCGCCGACAATACCGCCCCTGCCCAGTTTTTCGTCCCAGACGTTTTTCCTGAAATCGGCCATGGAACGTCGTGGGACGCCCCCTTTGTCTTGGGGTGACCGGGCCGCGATAAGTTGCCACTCGTTACGGACCGTAAGTGCTTTTAGCAGTTCCATGCGGTCGATGGCCGTCAGAAACGTTTCCAGGCCGTCGGTCAGCCATGTCCAGGTGTCGTCATCGATGGGGGTCATCTTGGCATCGGCGTGGCTGAATCCCTGGTGGGGGCCGCGAAACATTACCCGCCCACCCACCATGCCCACCATGGGACGGTAGCCCAATACATTTTTCGGATCCTGGGGTGCATGACCGCAGATCACGGCCACACCACCGGCCATGAATTCGGCGAAATAATCCCCGGCGGAACCCAGCACCCATAGCTGGGGTGGTTCAAAGCGGGGATTGTTCTTGGTCATGGTCATGCCGCGGGCGCCGATATTGCCGGCGATGTAAACATTGCCCTGGGCCATGCCGTTGGCCACACCGTTGGAGGCATGGCCATGAACCGTGATGGTCGCTCCGGCATTGAGCCAGCCCACGTCATCCGATGCCGGGCCGAGCACTTCGATGGTTGTTCCCGGATAACCCATGGCGCCCACCCGTTGGCCGACATTTCCCTCGATCTCGATGTGTAAAGGTTCGCCATCGGTTTTCCAGAGGCGTCCGCCAATACCATGCTGACCCAAGGCCTGGATGCTTAGCTGACGATGGCCCGCCTCCACGGCCCGTTGTATCTGTTCTTCAAGAACCCGTGAATCCAGACGCCGGCCGTCACGCTTTCCCGATATATTTATGGATTGTCTATTTTCCGTCATCGCTTGTTCTCCGCTCGATCCAAAACCATTATGGTGCAACCACTGTGGGTATCGATCGTCGTACGGTTATAAATTTAAACGACATACTTGATGCTGAGACGCTGAGCGGCGTAGTAATCGCTGATGCCCAGGGCATCGGACATGCCGATGGGAAGCGCCGTTGATCGACCCAAAGGGGCCAAAATCTTTTTCAGCTCCATGTCAAAGGCCAGGTAAAGATCCACCACCCGCTCGGCTACCTTTTCCACGTCCAGGCGGCGGTAGAGGCGCGGATCCTGGGAGGTGATGCCCCGGGGGCAACGGCCGATGTTGCAGATGTTGCACCGGTCCGTCTCCGAGCCCAGGCAACCGGCGGCGGCCTGCATGATATACTTGCCGGTCTGGACGCCGCTGGCTCCCAGCATGATCAGGGTGGCGGCGTTGGCGGCCAGGTTGCCGTTTTTTCCGACGCCGCCGCCGGCGAAGATGGGAATCTCGTTCTGCATGCCCACTTTTACCAGGTTCAGGTAGCCGTCCCGGATGTTGGTGGCGATGGGGTGGCCCATGTGGTCCATGGAGACGTTATAGGCCGCACCGGTGCCCCCATCCTCACCGTCGATGGCCAAACCGGCGGCATAAGGGTTGCGTGTGAGGTTGTTGAGCACCGCCATTGCTGTTGAACTGGCTGAAATCTTTGGGTATACCGGCACCCTGAAGCCCCAGGCCATGTACATGGACTGGATCATCTTGGCCACGGACTCTTCGATGGAGTATTGGGTCTGGTGGGTGGGTGGGCTGGGCAGGCTGATGCCGGGCGGCACCCCGCGGATGGCGGCGATGAGCTTGTTGACCTTGTGCCACATGAGCAGGCCGCCGTCGCCGGGCTTGGCCCCCTGGCCGTACTTGATCTCGATGGCGCAAGGATCTTCAACCATCTCGGGGATGGCGTGAATGATTTCGTCCCAGCCGAAATAGCCGCTGGCGATCTGCAGGATCACGTACTTGAGAAAGGGGCTGCGAAGCAGCCGCGGCGGGCATCCGCCTTCACCGGTGCACATGCGTACCGGCATGCCCAACTCCTCGTTGAGGTAGGCGACCCCCATCTGTAGTCCCTCCCACATATTGGGGGAGAGGGCACCGAAGCTCATGCCACCGATAATCAGGGGGTAAATCTCTCGAACCGGTGGAATCCATCCGTTTTCATTGAAAAATTTAAGATTTTGCTCCGGTGGCAGGATCCGGCCCAACAGGGTGCGCATTTCGAATTCGTGGCGACCGGCATCCAGGGCCGGGTCCGTGAGCATGGAAATGCGGATGAATTTAATCTGGTCTAAGATGCCGCCGGGCACGTTTCGCCGGCCGCCGCGACTGCGGGGTTGGCCGCCGCGATTGATGTGGAAGCGCAGCTTGTCCGCCTCGTCGGAGCGCATGGGGAGAATGGCATCGTTGGGGCAAACCAGGCTGCAGGTGGCACATCCCACACAGGCGTAGGCAGGGTCGGTCTTCTGGCGGATGCCATGGAAAATATCAAAGCCGCTGGATGGATTGCCCTGTGGTTCCAAGGAAACTTTGATCCGCCGCTTGCGGAACACACCCAGTTCGATGGCGTTGACCGGGCAAACGGCCGTACAGCGACCGCAAAGGGTGCATTTATCCTTGTGCCAAAGGATCTGCCAGGGCAGGTCCTTGACGCTTAGTGTAGAGGGGGCAATGGTTGCATTTGGTTGCATATGGAAACCTCCTGGCGCTGCGGTCCGACAATGACCGTGTCCAGATGCATGGGTTGAAAATCTTGGCTCTTATCCCGATCGGGAACCGCGTAATCCAGGCCGCATACTTCGGAGGAGAAGGCATATCGCCCGGGACGACCGCCCACCACACCGGGCCGCAGCTTTTTGCGGTCCTGGACCATGAACAGACTGTGGTCCGGCAGACAGCCGATGACGCAGTTGGGCCCGTCGATGATCAACCGCCGGCAGGACTGTTTGAGCTGTTTCAGCAGGCCGGCATTGGCGTGATCCGCAATCGCGGCATCCTGCAAGGGGGTAATGATGTGCTTGTAGGCCGAAATATCCAGGCCCAGCCGGGTTTGGGTGTAGTGCAGGATGTGGGTGAAGATTTCCGAATCACTCTGGTAGCCCGTATAACCGGGATAATTGCGTGACAGCAAAAACTCCCGAATGGGGGTGAACGCCGTGCATTCCCCATTGGTCATGGAGGCATAGCCCTGGATGAAAAAGGGATGGCAGGCGTATAGGTTGATGGCATAGTTGGTGTTCTGCCGTCCCTGGGCCATGATGACCCGGGCATGCAGCTCGTTGCGGTCCAGCTTCAGGTAATTGGCTACCTGCAAGGGATCACCGATCTCCTTAAGCATGATCACGTCCGGCCAGAAAGAGAAGACGATCATGTCCCGTTTCTCCTCCCCCATGGCTCGCAGCTGGAGACGGATCTCCAATAGTTTCTCGTAACGGTCGGATTGGGAATAATCATCCCACTCTTCGGGGTATTCGTATGCCCGGATCAGATAGGTGTCTCGCTTGGGAACACCGGGGGGCGGGATTTTGGGCACCTTGATGGTAATCTTGTATTTGGTCATGAACCCGATATCCATCATGAAGGTATCCAAGCGCCGCAGCCCTTTTTCACTGAAGATGCCGGACAGGATGGGCGCGTTCTTGATCTCTTCAAAGGGCCCGCCCAGGTCCCGCAGAAACAGACCGACACCGGATCCATCGTGGCCTTCCCGCATGACGTCCATGGCTTCCAGGGCAATCATGGGGGAGACGGGGGTCTCACTGGTCATGGCAAACAGTCGGCACATGGGTGTCACACTCCTTTGGTTGCCGGTGGTAAAAAGGCCGGCATTGACGAGTCAATGCCGGACCCAAATGGAAAATAAGCTTTTCCAGGTTAGAAAGCAAACTGTATACCATAGTACAAATCTAACTAAAATCCAATTATTTTATAGTCCGGCCCTCGCCGACATCATCATCAACGAGCCTCAACGTTACATTTTTGCAATATTTACCCTCGTAAAAATACAATATTGTAGAATTCAACACGATCGCCCAGCGAGACCCGTAACCTATCGGAAAAATACCGATCTTGGCATTTTCTTCCAATTCTGATACCCTCATTCGGCTTTCTCATTTTGGACATGTCCGAGCGCCGGCTTTTGCATCATCGTCCATCTTAATTTTTCAGATAGGCGCCAAAGGAGATCTACATTACCATGACAGTCTCTCCCGCCAAGATCCTGGACCACCGTCAACAGGAACGATGGACCACTTTCCATCATGAAGCCGAAGCCGCCGGCATATCATTTTCCCACACCACGGCCGGCGCAAAAGCGCTGGCCACCGCCTTTGGTTTCAGTGAATTCGTTTCCGCCAACTGCATCCGCCACCCGCGCCTGGCCGTGGATCTGATCGACAGCAACGATCTGTTCAAATCGCTTGATGGCGGACAGATGGCCCGACGCCTGGCACCTTTGCTGCGGGCGGTGACCGCAGACAATCCTGCCACCTCCCCGGAGCGCCTGCTGGCGCCATTGAAAGCCGCCCTGCGGACCTTCCGGCGGCGCGAAATGGTGCGTGTTGCCGTACGGGATCTGGCCGGTATCTGCGATCTGGATGACACCATGGCCGATCTTTCCGCCCTGGCCGCGGCGGCGATCGATGGGGCGCTGAACTTGCTGTATGACTGCATGTGTGCGACCGACGGCATTCCCGAGGACGAGGCCGGCAACTGCCAGCGCCTGGTGGTGCTCGGCATGGGAAAGCTGGGTGCCGGTGAACTCAATTTCTCCTCGGATGTGGACCTGATATTCACTTTCCCGGCCGGCGGTGAAACCCGGGGCGGCAAACGGCCCCTGTCCAACGAGGTCTTTTTTACCCGGTTGTGCCGATACCTGATCCAGACCATCGGTGAAAAGACCGCCGACGGATTTGTCTTTCGGGTGGATACGCGCCTGCGACCCTACGGCGATGGGGGCCCTCTGGTCATGAATTTCGATCACATGGAAGATTATTACCAATTTCAGGGTCGTGAATGGGAACGCTATGCCCTGATCAAGGCCGACGTGGTGGCCGGTGACCGGGATGCCGGCCAGGGGCTTATCCAACGGTTGCGGCCATTCGTCTATCGACGCTACCTGGATTTCGGCGTATTCGAGTCGTTGCGGGAGATGAAGCAAAAAATCACCGCCGAGGTCCGCCGAAAGAAACTGAATGACAACATCAAGCTGGGCAGCGGTGGTATCCGGGAAATCGAGTTTTTCGGTCAGATGTTCCAGCTGATCCGGGGAGGCGTTTTACCGGCACTCCAGCAGCCGGCCATCCAAACGGTGCTGGATACACTGGGCCAAGAGGGGTTTGTGCCGCGGCCGGTCTGCAGTGAACTGATCACGGCCTATCGCTTTTTTCGAAAAACGGAACACCGGCTTCAGGAAACCAACGACCAGCAAACCCATGCACTGCCATCGGATCCCCTTGCCCGTCTGCAGTTGGCCCGCTCCATGGGATTTAGTACCTGGGATGATTACCGGCTGGTCCTTGAGGGTCATCGAAACCGGGTTCGATCTCACTTTGACGGCCTGCTGGAACCTGAGGACCAAACCACGACCGTCGGAGACGGCAGCCCTGATATACCGGACCTGGCCGATGCCTGGTCCTCTTCCATATCGACCGCTGAACGGCGACAGCTTCTCGAAACGGCAGGGTTTGCCGATGGCGATGTCGCCGTCAGTCGCCTGGAGGCATTTAAATCCGAACCGGCCACCCGATCCATGAGCAGTGCGGGAAAACGCCGCTTGGACCGCCTGATCCCGCGTGTGTTGAAAGCAGCCGGCGCCTGTGACGATCCCGAAACGGTGTTGAGTCGGGTGCTGCAACTGCTCAAAAGCATTCAGCAGCGCGTCAGCTACCTCTCCCTGCTCCTCGAATATCCCCATGCCCTGACCCATCTGATCCGACTGGTCGCTGTCAGCCCCTGGATTACAGCGTTCTTGAGTCGCCACCCGGTGCTGCTGGACGAACTTTTGGATCCGCGCACCCTGTATGCCCCACCCGGCCCCGAGGCCTTGCGTGCCGGCCTTGCCCTTCAGCTGGCCAGGGTACCCGATGAGGATCCGGAGTACCGAATGGAGGCCTTTTGCATCTTTCGCCAGATTAACACCCTGCGGGTGGCGGCCTCGGACATCACCAACGTGCTGCCCTTGATGAAGGTGAGCGACCACCTCTCCTGGATTGCCGAAACGATCCTGGACAAGGTGGTGGAAATCTCCTGGAACCATCTGGTGGAAAAGCACGGTCACCCGTCGTGCACCCTTGAGGGACAAACCTGCGAGCGGGGGTTTGCCGTCATCGGCTATGGTAAATTGGGAGGAATCGAATTGGGATACGGATCGGACCTGGATCTCGTTTTTCTCCATGCGGCCGATCCCGGCGAAACCGTCGGCGGCAAGCGGCCCATCGACAACACCTACTTTTTTGCCCGACTGGGTCAACGGGTGGTTCATATGCTCTCCACCCACACGGCCGCCGGCACCCTCTACGAAACCGACATGCGGCTGAGGCCCAGCGGCACTTCGGGGCTGTTGGTCAGCCATGTCAACGGATTCGAAACCTACCAGCTCGACGAAGCCTGGACTTGGGAGCACCAGGCCCTGATCCGGGCCCGGCCCATCGTCGGGGATGCGTTGCTGAGAAAGGCCTTTTCTACGGTTCGGCAACGGGTGCTTTGCCAACGCCGGGAACCGGAAACCCTGAAAGCGGCCGTACGGGACATGCGTGAACGGATGCGTGAAAGCCGGCTTGCGGCCTCCCCGGACCGGTTCGATATCAAGGAAGATCGCGGTGCGATGGTCGATATCGAGTTTTTGGTCCAGTACCTGGTATTGCAGCACGCGGCCGGCCATCCGGAAATCATCCGCTGGACGGACAATGTGCGACTGTTGCAGGCGTTGGCCGAAACCGGTGTCGTGGACGGGGTAGCCGCCTACCGGCTCCGGCAGGCCTATCTGATTTTCAGGGCCTTGGTTCACCGGCTCGATCTGCGGGAACAATCCACCCGGGTCGATTGCCACCGGTTTGAGCACCTGAGGGATTGGGTGCGGCGCTTTTGGCATCAGACGCTGGATCAGTAAAAGGTCTTTTCCATATTGGTTTTCAGCGTTCTTCCAGAATCTCTCCCCGGGTGCTGATGGTCACCTGCCGGTTGGGCGCGTTCACTTCGGCCTTTTCCATTCCCTTTTTCACGATCATGGGCAGGCCGGAGCAGCAGGGCACTTCCATGACCAGCGTGGTGACGCTTTTCACACCGGCAATTTTGAAAATGTCGGCAAACTTGTCGACGTATTCCTGGACGTCGTCGAATTTTGGGCAGCCCATCATCACGGTTTTGCCTGCCAGGAATTCCCGGTGAAGACTGGGAAAGGCCACGGCCACACAATCGGCCACCACCAGCAGATCGGCGCCCCTGAGAAAGGGTGCCGTCGGTGGAATGAGGCGAATCTGGACCGGCCAGTGGGTCAGGGCGGACCGGGCCTTGTCGAATGTTTTAGGCACATTGGCGCTTTGGCAGCTTGTGGTCGGCGCAAAGCTCTGGATCTGGGTGGACGGGCATCCGCAGGGCATGACCGCCGTCTCTTCTTTATTGTTTTGGGCCTCCAGGTGTTTCTCCACCGCTTCTTCATCAAACTCTTCGGATTCCCGCTCGATAATCTCCAGGGCATCCTGGGGACAGTCACCGATGCAGGCACCCAGGCCGTCGCACAGGTTGTCGGAAAGCACCTTGGCTTTGCCGTCGATGATTTTGAGGGCGCCTTCGGCGCAGGCGATCACGCAGTTGCCACATCCGTCGCAGCGTTCCTCATCGATCTCGATAATCTTTCTTTTTACTTTCATTGGGGTCACCTGTCTCTTTTTTCCACCGGGAAACCGGCATATTGGCTGATATTTGATCGTAGCGGCACCATTGCCCTATAGACGGTGTCCATCCATGGATGGGCACTGGTTATCCGAGTAGGGTTTTGCGGGCCTCTATCCGACCGTTTTCCGTCAAGAATTTTTTCGCAATGATCGTTTCCATCTTCTCATCCTGGATTCCGTTTTCCTTTTTTCGCTCTTCCAGGTTGGCGATTCGGTCCGCATCGTAGAGAACTTTGAAGTCAAGGGTCTCTTCTTCTCGCGGGTGGTGGTGGTGGGCGATAATATCGCACACCGCTTCCACAAGCGGGGGCTTAGCCCCCAGCCGTTCCAGGATCTCGCGGGCCACCACCGGCCCCTCCTGCTCCTGGTATTTGGCTTGACTGCTGCCGTACTTTTTCTCCGCCTCGACAATGCCGATGTCATGCAGGTAGGCCGCGCAAAGAACCACCGGCGGATTGCTTCCCTCGGCCCGACCGATACGTTCGGCGTGCCGGGCCACCCGGGTAGCATGGCCGATGCGTTTGAAATCACTCCGAAAATAGCGCTTCATCTCGATGGCCACCCGGTCCTTGAGCAGGTCTTCCTTTTGCAGCAGAACCTCTTCGGGAAGGGTGCCGATGCATTGCTCTGCATACTGGCAGTAAGCCGCGCAGCCAAAATCCATGTTCGGATTCACGAACCGATGCCGGCATTGGGGGCACTTGCGGGCCGTGTCGTCCTTGAAGAACTCCACATTGGCGCCGCATTTGGGACACGGCACCTCGTAGATGGCGCCGGGTTTCCAGTAGAGGGTATCTTGTCCGGGGCACTTCATAGGGATTCTCCGTTATGATTTTTTAGTTTACGGCTGCCGGTTTCCCGACAACCGTTGCGCTTCCAACTTAAGGGCTTTTGCACTGTCCGCTATCCCAGAATCGCTTTCAGGTCCTCATCCGGTGTGCTGATGGGCATGAGGTTGAAGTTTTTCACCAGCACATCCAGCACGTTGGGCGAGATAAATGCCGGCAGGGTGGGCCCCAGGCGGATATCCTTGATGCCCAGATGCAGAAGGGAGAGCAGGATCACGCAGGCTTTCTGCTCGTACCAGGAGAGAACTATAGACAGCGGCAGGTCGTTAACCCCGCACTCGAAGGCGCCGGCCAGGGCCACGACGATCTGAATGGCCGAATAGGCATCGTTGCACTGACCCACATCCAACAATCTGGGAATGTCGCCGATGTTGCCCAGGTCCTTGTCGAAAAAGCGGAACTTGCCGCAGGCCAGGGTCAGCACCACACCGTCCTCGGGGACTTTTTCTACGAATTCAGTAAAGTAGTCGCGGCCCGGTTTGGCGCCATCGCAGCCGCCTACCAGGAAGAAATGGCGGATGGATTTGTTCTTCACCGCTTCGATGATGGTGGGGGCCACGCCCAAAACGGCGTTTCTGGCGAAGCCGACCATGACCTCCTTGCCCGGGATGTCTTCAGCGAAACCGGGCAGCTCGAGGGTCCTGTTGATGGCCGGGGTGAAGTCCTTGTCGGCGATGTGTGTGACACCGGGCCACCCGACCAGGCCGGTGGTGAAGATATTTTCCTGGTAGGACGCCTTGGGCTTCTGGATGCAGTTGGTGGTCATAACGATGGCGCCGGGGAAAGCGGCGAATTCTTTGGCTTGATTCTGCCATGCGGTACCGTAGTGACCATAGAAGTGGTTGTACTTCTTCAGTTCCGGATATCCGTGACAGGGCAGCATTTCGCCGTGGGTGTACACATCGATGCCTTTGCCTTCGGTCTGCTTCAAAATGGCCTCAATGTCCTTCAGGTCGTGGCCGGAAACGAGGATGGCCTTGCCTTTTTTCGCGCCCAGCGGTACGGCGGTGGGCACGGGATGGCCGTAAGTGCCCGTGTTGCCGGCATCCAGAAGTTCCATGGCCCGCAGGTTTACCTCGCCGCACTTCAGGGCCAGGCCCACGTAATCGTCGACACCGAGGCTGTTGTCCAGGGTGGCGGCCATCGCCTCGTAGATATAGGCATAGACCTTCTCGTCTTCCTGACCGAGCATCCGAGCATGGTCGGCATAGGCAGCCAGGCCCTTAATGCCGTACACGATCAGTTCCCGCAGGGAGAGGATGTCCGGATTAACGTTCGGGTCGGACTTGATGCCCACCTTTTCGCCCTGGGCCACCATGCCGGTCCGGTCGGTGGCCGGTGCAAAGGTGGCAGGCCCCTCGGCAAAAGCGACGTAACCGCCGGCGGCCTGAACCTTAGCCTTTAGCCCGTCACGTTGTTTCACGGCTTCGTTGATCATATCGACAAAACGGTCCGGGTCGAAGTCCACATTGGTCAATGTGGAGAAGATGGCTTCGCAGGTGAATTGGTTGACGGCCGGGTCGCCGACATTGACCTTGGCGCCTTCAATCGCCACCTGGGAAATGCCCTTTGCCGCATATATGAGAAGGTCCTGAAGGGCTGCCACGTCGGGCTGCTTGCCGCATATGCCGATCTTGGTACATCCTTCCCCTTTTGCTGTCTGCTCGCACTGAAAACAAAACATGGTGTCTCCTCTTTGGTTGTGGGTGTCTTGATTTTCGATTTCGCATCATAGATATGCCATGGTCCGCCGATACACCTTGACTTATATCAAAAATCCAAGCTAACTTGCCGCTTTAAAAACAATCGTTTTTTCGAAAATCACCAACGGAACCGATAAAAGAAAGGCAAATCGGGCCTCAGCGGCGGGACTACCAATCGGAAGATTGCCAATGATTTAAGATTAATAGCAGATTCCAACAGGGCGACGGGAAAAACCAAAGAGATGCCTGATGGCCGGCTGACCGGCAAAAGGAAAGATGGTGCCAGATGAAAAAAAAAATAAGCCGGATTCTATCGATCACACCGCTTTTCAAAGGACTGTCGGAACCGCATCTCAATGAGATCAGCACCATCACCATCGACCGGCAGTACAAACGGGACGAGTCCATATTCATGGAGGGTGACAAGGCGGACGGATTCTACATCGTCGCTGACGGTCAGGTAAAAATTTTCAAGACATCCCTTGAAGGGAAAGAGCAGATCCTGCACATCTACGGCCCGGGCAACCCCTTCGGCGAAGTGCCGGTCTTCTCAGGCTCCCGGTTTCCGGCCAACGCCCAGGCCCTGGCCAACAGCCACATCCTCTTTCTGCCCAGAAATGCCTTCGTGCGCCTGATTGCAGAGCACCCGTCCCTGTCCATGAACCTGCTGGGCGAACTGTCCAAGCGGCTGCGGCAGTTCACCCTCCAAATCGAAAACCTCTCCTTGAAGGAGGTCCCCTCCCGCCTGGCATCGTACCTGATCTATCTGGCCGAGGAACAGGAGCAGGTGGATCGGGTGACCTTAACCATCTCCAAGGGGCAGTTGGCCAGCCTGCTGGGTACGATCCCGGAGACCCTGTCACGGATTTTTTCCAAAATGTCCGCTCAGAATCTAATCCGGGTCGAGGGAAAGGAGATCTACCTGCTGGACACCCCTGGGCTGGATGATCTCTCGGCAGCCGGCAAGCTGACGGAATGAAAATATTGCCAAACCAAGTTAATTTTTTCCGAGGTCCTCACGGCAGGCCGCTGACAACTGCAGGACGGCGTTTACCGGCGAGCAGGCATTCCAGACGGCCCCGAGCACGGCAACACCCTTGAACCCGAGGGCTGCGGCCACGGCCACCCGCTGAGTATCGATCCCTCCCAATGCGACGACGCGGTGACCCGTGTGGACCAAAACTTTTTTTAAGGCCGCCCGGTCGAACGCAGCCGTATAGCCCGGTTTGGAAATGCTGTCGAAGATGGGGCTCAGCAGGATATAATCCAATCGGCCGTCGGGTTCGGGGATATCTTCGATCCGGTGGAAGGCCGCCGATAGGCGGCACCTCGGCCGCTCCTCCCTGAGTTCCCGGAGTCTTTCCGGGTGACATCGCCTCTCTTTTTCAGTGAAATGAATGCCCTTTAGGTCGAATTGCACGAGCAGGCGCCGGTGGCCGTGAACCATGATCCGGCGGTGATGAGCGGCGGGGATCTGTTGCAAGTAGTCGGCCAGTTGGCCATCCGTTTGGCCCGGTTTTCGAAGATGCAAGGTGGCTGATGACCGTTGCAGCATTCGGCAGACCAGCGCCGGTTCATGGGGGAAATCGTCAGCGGGAGATATGATGATCAGGTGCATGGATAACCGGCCGGGGAAGGATTGTCAAACAACGCCGACGATTCGAGACAAACGAATGTGGTGCCGGCTATTTCCTATCCATCTTTTTCTTCAATTTCTTTTCAATGTCGGCGAACAGGTCCTGTTTTTTCTTGTCCTGCCGGGCCTTGATGGAGGCCGCCTTCTCTTTCATGGTGTTTTTGCCATTTCTGAATTTCTTCAACTCCTGCTCAAGGCGGCTCTCTTCGGCCTCCCGGGGTATCTCCTCAATGGCCAGGTGCTCGGCCACGACGATCCGGTCATTGAACCCGCTTTTAAACGTGTCGAGGATACCTTGCGCCTTGAACCGGTTGAGCATGTAGCTGCCCTTTTCGTCGGAGTAACCGAGTAGACGGCAGACGGCCTCGATGGCCGGCGGCGCGCCGTCCCGATGGTCCAGCACGCGGACAGCCGCCACAAACAGGTGGGCGGTGGTATACAAATCGTTGGACTTCATGATGGTCGATTCCTGCTTCGCATGGTTTTGGGCCAATTTCTTGACATCCTCGAGGGGGGAGAGTAACATCTTGCCCTGAATTGTCAAGCAGCAACAGACTCGCACTTCCCGGGGTCCGACATTCCTGCAAACCATTATCATTCAAGGGTGTTAAAATATTATTGCGCGTCATCGGCGTGGCCGGTGCCGATCATTTATTACAGACAATCGGGAGATGAAACCATGACGGAAATTATCGATGTAACGGCGCGAGAAATTTTGGATTCCAGAGGAAACCCCACCGTGGAGGTGGAGATGATGCTGGCCTGCGGCGCCACCGGCCGGGCGGCGGTTCCCTCCGGTGCGTCCACAGGCAAACGGGAAGCCCTGGAGTTGCGCAACACCCGGTCCAAACGCTACGGTGGCAAAGGAGTGGTCACGGCTGTAAAGAATGTCAACACCATCATCGCCGACGAAATCCGTGGTATGGACGCCTCCGACCAGTTGTCCCTGGACGCCTGCATACTGTCCCTGGACGGCACGGCCAACAAATCCAAACTGGGGGCCAATGCCATCCTGGGCGCCTCCATGGCGGCGGCCCGGGCGGCGGCCAATGCCTTCGGCCTGCCCCTGTTCCGCTACCTGGGCGGTGTGAATGCCAGGGTCCTGCCGGTACCCATGATGAACGTGATCAACGGCGGGGCCCACGCGGCCAACAACCTGGACATCCAGGAGTTCATGATCGTCCCCTTCGGGGCAACGACCGTGACACAAGCCATCCAGATGGGGGCTGAGACCTTCCACGCCCTCAAAAAAATTCTCAAGTCCAAGGGGTTGAGCACGGCCGTGGGTGATGAGGGTGGATTTGCACCGGATCTTAAATCCAATGAAGAGGCCTTGAGTTTGATCATGGAAGCCATCGAGACTGCCGGTTACACCCCCGGCAAAGATGTGGGCCTGGCCCTGGATGTGGCTGCCAGCGAATTTTACGCCCAGAAAAAATATATCCTCAAGGGCGAAAACAAATCCCTGTCCGCCGTGGAAATGGTGGATTATTTCGAAGATCTGGTGGAAAAATATCCCATCTTGTCCATCGAGGACGGTCTGGCCGAGCAGGACTGGGAAAACTGGATCCTGATGACCGAACGCTTGGACGAATACATTCAGATCGTGGGAGACGACGTTTTCGTGACCAACCCAACCATTTTTGCCAAGGGCATCGAAGACGGCCTGGCCAATTCCATTCTGATCAAGTTGAACCAGATCGGCACGGTTACCGAAACCCTGGACGCCATTGAGATGGCCAAACAGGCCGGGTACACCACCGTAATCTCCCACCGCAGCGGTGAAACCGAAGACACTTTTATCGCCGACCTGGCCGTAGCGGTCAACAGCGGTCAGATCAAGACCGGCTCCCTGTCACGCTCCGACCGCATCGCCAAGTACAACCAGTTGATCCGTATCGAAGAGAAGCTGGGCCAGGGCGCACAATTCGCCAAGGAGATCTTCATTGGCGATTGAGGGGAACGCCCGGATGAGAATGCGTCTGTTAACGCCGTTCGTAACCGCCGTCTGCATGGCTGCCATGTCGGTCATGCTCATCATGGCGGCAGTGCCGCATCGGGCCGGGGCCTACGTTCTCGAAGGCCCCCACATACTCACGCTCACCGCCAAGGCACTGGGAAAGATTACCACCCTCCAGGCCAGCCAGAAGCTGCTGATCTACCACCAGGCGCCGGAGACAGCGCCGACCGTCTTCGACGAAATCGCCATTTACGTGATGCCGGAACGGTTCCGTTCCGACATCGTTTCCGACCGGATCCAGCGGACCCACTTGGTATTTGCCGATAGTTCGCTAACGGTAATCGACGGCCGCATGGCCGTTGGGCAAGACCCCTTCGATCTGTACCAGCGTCTGTTGCGAAGCCGTACCCGGAAGCGCTTGATGCGCACCCTCAACCGGCTGGGGGTTGAAACCGCCATATCCAGCCTGGGGCGGCTGGAGGAAAGGGTGGTCTTCGTTCTGGGTGCCCGCTATCCCGATGAATCGGTCTCCCAGCTGGCCATCGATAAAGAGACCTTTCTGCCGGTTCGCCTGCTGCTGGTGGAAAAAAGAGCGGAAGCTCCCGGCCGGCGTCTGGAGATGGTTTACGAGAACTGGCGGAAAGTGCAGAACGGCTGGTTCCCCTTCCAGGTGCGTTTTTCCGTCAATGGTTGCCCGGCCCGGGAAATTCGGGTGACGGATCTTCGTAACCACCCGGCCATCCCGTCGGCGTTGATGGACCTGGAAGCATTGAAGGCATCGGTGGCGGCGAGCAGCACCGACACACCCATAGGGAACAAACAGGAAGCGGTGGAGGCCGTGCAGCAGGCCGTGCAGGACTTTCAGAAAAAATTCGAATAGCCGGTTTTCCAAACCGGTCAAATATGGTACAGGCACTCCCGATTCAAGTATCAGGGCAATTAAAGAACGGCTGAGGTTTTTCTATGGGTTATGACACCAAGTACATTTTTGTTACCGGGGGCGTCCTCTCATCTCTGGGCAAGGGCTTGGCATCGGCGTCCATCGGCGCCCTGCTGGAGAGCCGTGGTCTGACAGTCACCATACAGAAACTGGATCCGTACATCAACGTGGATCCGGGAACCATGAATCCCTTTCAGCACGGCGAGGTCTTTGTCACCGATGACGGCACCGAAACCGATCTGGACCTGGGTCACTACGAGCGCTTCACCCACGCCAAGCTGGGCCAGGACAACAACTTCACCACCGGGAAAATCTACTTCAGTGTCATCACCAAAGAACGCAAGGGCGAATACCTGGGCGGCACAGTGCAAGTCATCCCCCATATCACCGACGAAATCAAAGACAGCATCCGCAAGGCATCCAATGATGTGGATGTGGTCATCGTCGAAATCGGCGGCACCATCGGCGATATCGAGAGCCTGCCCTTTCTGGAAGCCATCCGCCAGTTCAAAAACGATGCGGGCAAGGACAACGTCATCTACATTCACCTGACCCTGGTGCCCTACATCGGCACGGCCGGTGAGGTCAAGACCAAGCCTACCCAGCACAGCGTCAAGGAACTGCGCAGCATCGGCATCCAGCCGGACATTCTCTTGTGCCGCACCGACCGCATGCTCAACCCCGACATCAAGGCCAAAATCGCCATGTTCTGCAATGTGGGCGCGGATGCGGTCATCACGGCCAAGGATGTGAGCTGCATCTATGAAGTCCCCCTGCTCTTCCACCAGGAAGGTTTGGACAACAAGATCGTCGAGCTGCTCAATATTTGGACCCGTGCCCCCCGTCTGGAGGACTGGGAGGCCTTGTGCCGACGCATGGGCGAACCCAGCTTTGATGTCACCATCGCCATCGTGGGCAAGTACGTAGACCTCACCGAATCCTACAAGAGCCTCAACGAAGCCCTGATCCACGGTGGAATCCCCAACCAAGCCCGGGTCAACCTGAAATTCATCGACTCGGAAACCCTCGATGCCAACACCTGCAACCAGAGCCTGGAAGGGGTCGACGGCGTGCTGGTGCCCGGCGGCTTCGGCGCACGGGGGGTGGAAGGCAAAATCTGTGCGGCTCGGCACGCCCGTGAAAACCGGATCCCCTATTTCGGAATCTGCCTGGGGATGCAGATCGCCGTCATCGAATTCGCCCGGCACATGGCCGGACTGGATGGGGCCGACAGCACCGAATTTGACTCGAACACACCCCACCCGGTAATCTACCTCATGGAAAAGTGGTTCGACGATAAATCGGGTACCCTCCAGCAGCGGGATGTCCATTCGGAAAAGGGCGGCACCATGCGCCTGGGAGCGTACCCCTGTAAGCTGGAAAAAGACACCGTGGCCTACCGGGCCTATGCCGCGGAAACCATTTCCGAACGGCACCGTCACCGCTATGAATTCAACAACGCCTACATGGAACCGTTGAAAAAAGCAGGCCTCAAGATCGCCGGCATGGCCCCGTCGGGCGAACTGGTGGAGATCGTGGAAATCGAGGATCACCCGTGGTATCTGGGATGCCAATTCCATCCGGAGTTCAAATCCCGGCCCATGACCCCCCACCCGCTGTTTCGCAGCTTCATCGCCGCGGCCCTGAAGTATTCGGGCAATCGGGAAATCGAGAAGCAGTAAAAACTGGAAACCCACTTTCCACACCCTTTTTGCGCGAGCCCTAAGGGAAATGGTGACGGGGTCGGAGATTTTTTTCTGAAAACAGTCGGAGCTCACAAAAACAGATGTCCGGCACGAAATGAGATCGTGCCTTAATTAGAATTGCCGGGTTGTTGGGCTTGGGCTTCGGCTTGACTTTCCCGGCATACCCTATATTATGCCTGCTAAATGTTTGCTCCCTTCCGTCTGACAACCCATCTAAATCCGTCGAGGTAATCTCCATGTTTTCCCACCTTGATCCCGTATTTCTGGCACGTGCCCAGTTTGCCTTTACTGTGGCCTACCACATCACCTTCCCGGCGTTTACCATCGGCCTGGCCAGCTGGCTGGCCGTGGTGGAGTGGCGCTGGCTTAAAACCGGAAACCCGCTGTACGAGCAGATCTACCGCATGTGGGTGAAAATTTTTGCCGTGACCTTCGGCATGGGCGTGGTCACCGGGGTGGTGCTCTCCTATCAGTTCGGTACCAACTGGTCGGTCTTTGCCGATAAGGTGGGCAACGTGCTGGGACCGCTTTTGGGTTACGAGGTGCTCACCGCCTTTTTTCTGGAAGCCTCTTTTCTGGGCATCATGCTTTTCGGCTGGGATCGGGTAAGCAAAAAGATGCACTTTGCCGCCACGGTAATCGTGGCGGTGGGTACGCTGCTTTCGGCCTTCTGGATCCTTTCCGCCAACAGTTGGATGCAGACCCCGGCGGGATTTCGTGTGGGGGCCGACGGCCTGCTCTATCCCACCGATTGGATTCAGGTGATTTTCAACCCCTCCTTTCCCTACCGCTTGGTCCACATGGTTACCGCGGCCTACCTGACCACGGCATTCGTGGTGGGTGGCGTCGGCGGCTACTACCTGTGGCGGGGCCTACACATCAAACAGGCCCGGATCATGCTGGGTATGGCCATGATCATGGCCATTTTCGTGGCCCCCATGCAGCTTCTTTTCGGTGATCTGCACGGCCTGAACACCTTCAAGCACCAGCCGATCAAGGTGGCGGCCATGGAGGGGATCTGGAATACGGAGCGAGGGGCCGCGATGCGACTCTTCGCCTGGCCGGATCAGATCGAGGAGCGAAACAGATTTGAGATTGCCGTTCCCAAACTTTCCAGCCTCATCCTCACCCATGATCTCGATGGCGAGGTGAAGGGGCTCAAATCATGGCCCCGGGGAGACCGTCCGCCCGTGGCCGTGGTATTTTGGACTTTCCGCATCATGTTTGCCATCGGCGGACTGATGATTGTCACCGGCCTGGCGGCCATGGTGCTCCATTTTCGTAAAGCGCTGTTTACCACCCGCTGGTTTCATCTGTGGTGCGTCGCCATGACACCTTCCGGTTTCGTGGCCGTTGTAGCCGGCTGGTTTGTCACCGAGGTGGGGCGGCAGCCCTTCATCGTCCAAGATGTATTGCGGACCTCGGATAGCGTCTCGCCTGTGGCGGCCGGGTCCGTCGCCATCTCCCTGGCCGCATTTGTCGTCACCTACGGCCTGGTGTTTACGGCAGGTGCCTATTACATTCTCCAACTGATCGGCAAGGGGCCTGACATTGCCGAAGGAGATGCTTATGGACGTCACGGCGTAAAGGAACCGCCCCTGGTCACGGACATCACTGCCCAGACAGGAGGACAAGATGTTTAGTTTCGAAAGTTTTTTGGATCTGCCGCTCGTTTGGTATTCACTGATCGGCACGGCCATCTTCCTGTATATCCTGCTGGATGGCTTCGACCTGGGGGTGGGTATTCTTTTTCCCTTTGCCCCTACGGACCAGTGCCGGGACCGCATGATGAACTCCGTTGCCCCTTTCTGGGACGGAAATGAAACCTGGCTGGTGCTGGGCGGCGGCGGGCTGTTCGCCGCCTTTCCCCTGGCCTACGCCATTCTCATGCCGGCCTTTTACATGCCTATCATCCTGATGCTGCTGGGGCTGGTCTTCCGCGGGGTGGCTTTCGAGTTTCGTTTTAAGGCCACCGGCAACTCCAAGCGCATCTGGGACTACTCCTTCCACTTCGGTTCTCTGGTGGCCACCTTCATGCAGGGTGTGGTCCTGGGCACCTTCGTTCACGGCATTGCCGTAGACGGCCGTAATTTTTCCGGCGGCCCCTTGGATTGGCTGAACGCCTTCAGCATGATGACCGGTGTGGCCCTGGTGACCGGATATGCCCTTTTGGGTGCCACCTGGACGATCATGAAAACCGAAGACACGACCCAGGCGTGGGCGCGCCGATGCGCGCGATACGTGATGCTGTTCGTGGCTCTGTTCATGGGGTTGGTCAGTCTGGCCATGCCGCTGATGAACAGTGACATCAAAGCCCTGTGGTTCAGCCTGCCCAACTTCTATTTCCTGCAGCCCATGCCCATCCTCTCGGTGGTCTTTTTCATCATGCTCTGGCGGGACCTGCGTACGGAGCGGGAGTTTCGACCCTTTTGTCTCACCCTGGGTGTTTTTTTGATGAACTACATCGGTATCGGGGTGAGCACCTGGCCTTGGCTGGTGCCCTTTCAGGTAACCCTGTGGGATGCCGCCGCCGCACCGGAATCCCAGTCCCTGCTTCTCGTCGGCACGGTGTTTCTGCTGCCTTGCATCCTGGCCTATACCGCTTACTGCTTTTACGTATTCCGGGGCAAGGCCTCCCACGAACACGATGCGGTTTACTGACAAACAGCGCCAGTGGTTGTGGTTCGCCGGCCTGTTTATCGGCGGAATGGCTGCCATGCTGGTGCTGGCCGGAGTGGTACGACTGATGCTGGGGATGTAGATGATGTAGAACTTCAATACCCGTTTCAACTATAGGAAGGTTGCCATGAGTAGTCATACAACAGACGATATCGAAAGTACCAACCCAGATGAACCGGTACGATGGGTTACCGATCCGATTTCTTTGGATAAACTCAGAATTACACCGGGACACGATCAAGCGGCCAACCAATTGGCGCCCATCCTTCTCGATGCGCTTCAGACTTACGAGAAAGTCATATTTGCTGCCGGAGGAGAATCCGGAACGGGAAAAAGCGAGATCGCCTACCTTGTGGGGGAAATGCTTAAAAAACAGGGGGTCCCAATCATTGCGTGGTCGTTTGACAATGCCTATGTGACCACACCCGACGAACGGGAAGAGAAGAGAGCCCAAGATTACGATAACAACGTTGGCTTAAATGAAATGAACGGATCCAGAATTGAAGCGGTGATGTCCGCTTTTGAGCAAGACCGGCCGATCACGGTGCCGATTGTCATTATCCAGGCAGACGGTTCCCGGCCGACCAAGCAGATCACCCTGGATATGCAAGATAAGCGGGTGTTGATTGTCGACGGCCTCTACGCGGCATTAATTGGGCAGATGAGGACCCGCGACAATAAAGCAACCCGTATTGTTGTGATGAACGAAAAGCGATTCGACCTCAATGCTCAAAAAGAGAGAGGAAAGGAAAAGGTAAACGAACACCGCATGAAGGTTCTTGAAAGAGAGTGCCGTGCGGTAAGATCGCTGTGGCCCTACGTCACCCACAAAATTTCCGAAGATTGGCGGGTTTCCGCCATACCCATAGGGAATAATCAGTCATGACCGAAAAGTCGCTGTTGATCCACCGATTTATCCGTACTTTTTTTGTTTGACAGCCGTCCAGGAGCATTTTAGCATTACAGACAAGCCGCAATCATCGGCTTGGTTTCCAGCGTCGCGGTCGATGCGGATGCTCCCGGCTCCTTTTTGGATCTGCCGCCACTATCATCTCCTTGGGTTCAGCCTGGGGCTTGTTCTGGAAAATGTGAAGATGAGAAGCGGCACGACCTACCTGGCGGCGGAGCTCAAGGAAAAGGAAGATGCCTTGGCAGCTGCCGGCTGCAACATACTGGTGCTGAGCCGTGGGGGTAGGAAAAGTGACCCATTTTTTCACTCGGAGCGTCTATGCCCGCGTGGTAGCCCGCCCTGCGCGGCGTTACCATTTGCGTTGCTACTTGAAAGGAGGAGGAGATGGCATCTGAAAACAGGATAAACATCGACATCTTCAAGGCCGTGACCGGTCTGTTGAGCACAGTGAAGACATAGACGTGATGTCTAACCACCTGGCCCAATTGCTCATCGCCGGCCTGGATATCAAAGGATGTGCCATTTTCGTGCTCAATGCGGTTACCGAGGAGTTGGAGATTCTGGCCAGCTTCGGCCTTTCGGTCAAGTATCTGACCAAGGGACCGCTGAACACGCCCAAGAGCATTAATGAAACCTTTCAGGGCAATCCGGTGGTGATTGCGGATGTCGGCAAAAAGAACAAGAGCCTGCAATATCCGGACGAGGCACGCAGAGAGGGCATCGCCGCCATCGTATCCTTGCCCATCGTCCACCTCGGTGAGGTGGTCGGTGTGCTGCGACTGTACCATTACAAACCGTGGAAGGTTTCGGATCAGGATCTGGAGTCATTACAGATTCTGGCAGGCATCATCGGCCTGGCCATGACCTACACACGATTCCATAACAGCATCCATGCCATCGCCGAGGTGCTGGGGCACACCTTTCAGGTGGCGCTGACCCCGAAGTGGAGAAAGCGATGAGGTGGATAGGTTGAAGGCGTTTGGAATGAATGGGATCTTATCATCCAGGAAGGTTGCATTCAAGGTTTTCCCGCCCTCCATGACAAACTGCTCGGACAGGGCGTAGCCCAGCCCCATCTGCCCGGCCCCATCTGCACGGACCCTTCCAGCCGACCCTCCACGCATGGATACGCATAGAAAGGTGATCATGTCTGAATCAAGGATCATTCGTGCCCTCGGACTGTGTTCCGGGGGTTTGGACAGTATTTTAAGCGCCCTGGTGCTCAGGGAGCAGGGGATAGACGCGCACTGGGTATCGTTTGAGACGCCTTTTTTCTCATCCGCAAAGGCCAAAAAGGCCTCGAAACAAACGGGCGTTCCACTGATGGTGCGTAAGATTACCCCGGTTTACCTGCAGATGATGCGATCGCCGTCTGTCAAATACGGCAAGAACATGAACCCGTGCATGGACTGCCACACGCTGATGTTCCGTCTGGCCGGCGAGATCATGACCGATCAGGGGTTCGACTTTCTCTTTTCCGGTGAGGTGCTGGGTCAGCGGCCCATGAGCCAGACCCGCACGTCACTGCGTTATGTGGAAAAACACTGCGGATATGACGGATATATCGTCAGGCCCCTTTGCGCGAAAAATCTGCCCGAGACCATGGCGGAACAAAAGGGGATGGTGGACCGGGAACGCTTGCTGGACTTTACCGGCCGGTCCCGCAAACCGCAGCTGCAACTGGCCGAAAAATTCGGGGTGACCGATTTCCCGGCGCCGGCCGGCGGGTGCCTGTTGACGGACGAGATCTTCAGCCGTCGGCTCAAGGATCTGTTCGGCCACCAGGACGCTTACCCGGAAAAGGACCTCGACCTGCTCAAATTCGGCCGCCACATGCGCCTGGACCCACGAACCAAAATCGTGGTGGGCCGTACCCACCAGGACAATGAACAGATCGGCCGCTGCATCGACCCGGAAAGCGACACGGTGCTGCAAGTGGACCAATTTCCCGGCCCGCTGGTGGTGATGCCGGGCGGTGGCGGCGAACCGATGCAGATGCTGGCCGCCAGTATCTGCGCCGGCTACAGCAAGGCGCCGACCGATGCACCGGTGTTGGTGAACGTGCAGGCGGGTGGGCATCGCCGGCAGGTGACGGTACTGAGCTTACCGCCGACCGAGAATAAGAAATTTTTTATTTAAAACTCAACCGGGCGCACCAAGCCATGGATCACTGGCCGGACCGCGTGAAAGAACAGTGCCAAGCCAATAAATCCCTCAAGGGAGGGTTGATCGTTGTCCTGGATGTTCGACTCATTGAACAAATAAATATGGGAGTATTACCTTGAAAGGGTTGGGGAGTCACTCGAAGAGGTCCGCGTGACTTCCGGTTCGTACGAGGCATAACTCACTGCCTTCGATTCGGTAAATCAATAACCAGTCAGGCTCAATATGACACTCTCGGCAGTCCTTTAATGTGCCTTTTAATCTGTGATCCCTGGCTTTCAGCGGCAGTTTTTCGCCTTCAACCAATAGCTGTATAATGGTTTTAAGCCTCTCAAAATCATTGTTCCGTTTTTTAAGTCGCTTTACATCTCTCTTGAACTGGGTATCACGCCGGATTGATCGCATCGCTCAGATTTCAAGGTCATCAAATAGATCTTTCGTAGAGGAGAAGGCTTTTCCTTTGCCCTGCCTTGAATTTTCAATTGCCTTCATTGTTTTTTCATGGGGAACCTGAAGCTCAAAAGGCAATCCCCGATGGGCGATAATCTGACGATAATAGAGCTCAAAGGATTTTGACACAGACAAACCCAAGTCTTTAAGAACGGCTTCGGCCTCCTTTTTTATTTTCGGATCAATCAGCGCTCTGGCTGAGGCAGTTTTCGATGTTCCCATAATATCTCTCCATAATTATAGCATATAATATGCTATAATACCTATTTTGTCAACGGTGTTTATTCGGCCGCATCGTTTCAAATGTTGATGAATCTTTGGTTGTACATTTCATAGCGTTCTCAGCCATCGGGTTCCAGCTTCGCCCGCAGCTGACCGCAGGCGGCCCCGATGTCCTGTCCCTTGCTGTGGCGAACGATGACCGTGTAGTGATGATCGGCCAGAAATTCCTGGAACCGGCTGATCCGGGAGGGATCCGAGCGCTGGAAATCGCTTCCCGGATGCTCGTTGAAGGGGATCAGGTTGATTTTGGACTTGATGGGCCGCAGCAGTTTTATCAGGCGCCGGGCGTCTGCCATGCTGTCGTTGATTCCCTTCATCAGAATGTATTCGAAGGTGATCTTTCGCCGGGGCGGCAGGGGATAACGGCGGCAGGCCGCCATCAGGTCGGCGATGGGGTATTTTCGGTTGATGGGCATCAGCCGGCTGCGGGTGTCGTCATCGGCGGCATTGAGGGAGACGGCCAGGTTTACCCGGGTGTCGCGACCCAGATCTGCCATTTTGGGGACCAGCCCCGCTGTGGATACGGTGACCCGCCGGCTGGAGATCTTGAGACCGAAATCACCGTCGCTGATCATATCCAGGGCATGGACCACATTTTGATAGTTGGCCAGCGGCTCTCCCATGCCCATGAAGACGATGTTGGTCAGGGGCATGCCGCCTTCCAAATTCACCCGCTGCTGAACATCGCGTACTTGTGAGATGATCTCGCCGGTGGACAGGTTGCGCACCAAGCCTCCCCTGGCCGTCATGCAGAACCGGCATCCCTGGCTGCATCCCACCTGGCTGGAGATGCACAGGGTGAAATGGTCTTTTTCGGGGATAATCACCGTTTCGATGTGAAGGCCGTCATGGAGCCGGAACAGCAGCTTCCGGGAGCCGTCCCGGGAGGTCACCTCGTTTTCTATCTCCAGGCGGGGGTTGACGAAGGTTGCTTCCAGGTCCGACCGAAGCGGTTTCCCCAGGTTGGTCATCTCTTCAAACCGGTCGGTCTGGCGCAGGTATACCCACCTCAATATCTGGTCGGTGCGAAAAAGGCGTCTGCCCCGGGTCGTCAGCCAGTCGGTCAGCTGCCGTCGGGAAAGATCCTTGATGTCGATTTTGCTTGATATTGTAGTCATGATGTGGGATCCACGCGGAGTCGTTTGTCGGACCGGGGTCGTCAACAGGTGTTCGGTCATGCAGGGGCCCGCAAGGGCCCGTGCGATCTCTTTTTCCATGTATCCGGGGCCTTCTGGCCTCTTTTTTATGCCTTGACATACCATTTTAAAAAATCTATTTTCAAGGTTTTAGTTTAAACACCGGAAAAATGTCATGTTTGACTCGCTCAGCGACAAGCTAAATGCGGTTTTCAAGCAGCTTAAGGGGCATGGCAAACTTTCTGAAAAGAATGTTGCCGATGGTCTGCGAGAGGTGCGCATGGCACTCTTGGAGGCCGATGTCCACTACCAGGTGGTCAAGCGGCTGGTGGCCGACGTCAAGGCGCGTGCGCTCGGCCGGGAGGTCATGGGTAGCCTTACCCCCGGCCAGCAGGTGATCAAGATTGTCAACGAGTCGTTGACCCAACTCATGGGAGAGACCCACCAGGAGCTCAACCTCACCGGTGAAAAACCGGTCGCGGTGATGCTGGTGGGCCTTCAGGGTTCGGGCAAGACCACCACGGCGGGGAAATTGTCGGTGATGCTGCGAAAAACCGGCAAGCAGCCCTACCTGGTACCGGCGGACGTATACCGGCCTGCGGCCATCGACCAGTTGAAGAAACTGGGCGGGCAGCTGGAGGTGCCGGTTTTCGATTCCACGCCGGACATGGATCCGGTCAAGATCTGCCAGGATGCCCGGGTGGCGGCCCAGAAGGCGGGCTGTGATACCCTTTTGCTGGATACCGCCGGGCGGCTTCACGTCGATGAAGAACTGATGGATGAGCTGTCGCGCATCCGTGCGTCGGTAAAGCCCACGGATATCTTGTTGGTGGCCGACGCCATGACCGGTCAGGATTCGGTCAACATCGCCAAAGCCTTTGACGAGCGGCTGGATATCGGCGGTGTGGTGCTCACCAAAATGGACGGCGACGCCAGGGGGGGGGCGGCCCTGTCCATCCTGTCCATCACCGGCAAGCCCATCAAGTTTATCGGCGTCGGCGAAAAGCTCAGTGAACTGGAGGCGTTCCATCCGGACCGCATGGCCTCCCGGATTCTCGGCATGGGTGACGTCCTTACCATGATCGAGAAGGCCCAGGAGGTGGTGGATGAAGAACAGGCCATCGAACTTGAAAAGAAGCTGCGCAAAAACCAGTTCACCCTGGAAGATTTCCGTGACCAGATGCGTCAGATCCGCAAAATGGGATCCTTGACGGACATCCTGGGCATGATTCCCGGCATGGGCAAGATGAAGCAGATGAAGAACCTGCAGGTGGACGAAAAGGAATTGGTCCACATCGAGGCCATCATCAATTCCATGACGCCCAGGGAGCGGCGTCAATACGGAATCATCAACGGCAGTCGCCGCAAGCGAATCGCCGCGGGCAGCGGCACCCGGGTCCAGGATGTCAACCGACTGCTGAAAAATTATGCCCAGGTGATGAAAATGATGAAGAAAATCAATAAAAGCGGTATGCGCGGATTGGGCCGTGGCATGCTGCCCTTCTAAAGGAGAACTACCATGGCAGTAAAAATCAGACTGGCCCGACACGGGGCAAAAAAAAGGCCTTTTTACCGGATCGTGGCCGCCGACAATGAAAGTCCCAGAGACGGTCGTTTTATAGAAAAACTAGGTACTTACAACCCGTTGCTGGATCCTGCACAGGCGGTGTTAAACACGGATCGGATCAAATACTGGATCGGCCAGGGCGCCACACCCACCGATACCGTAAAATCGATTCTGAAACGTGAGGGTGTATTTGGTGCTGCGGAATAACGGACTGCGCCGAGCCCGATTTTCAGCCACGGAAAAGGAAATGGAGCTATGAAAGAGCTGATCAAGTTCATTGCACAGGAGTTGGTGGATTTTCCTGACCAGGTGTCCGTTGATGAGATTGAGGGCAACCAGACATCCGTCATTGAATTGAAAGTGGCCAAAGAGGATCTGGGCAAGGTGATCGGCAAACAGGGGCGGACGGCACGAGCCATGCGGACCCTTCTAAGTGCGGCCTCGGCCAAGGTCAAAAAAAGAACGGTCCTTGAAATCATTGAGTAAGTTAACGGACCGGGAAGATCTTGTCCTGGTGGGAAGGGTGACGGCTGCCCACGGCATTCGCGGTGGCCTGAAAATTCATGCTTATTCCGAGTCGGTGGCACTTTTCCGTATCGGAGAGGGCATCATGACGGCCCTGCCCGATGGGTCGATTTGCACCATGACCGTAGGATGGACCAAACCCCAAGGAAGAAAGTTTCTCATGGGCTTTGAATCGCTGACCGACCGCGATCAGGCCGAAGGCCTGGTCGGGTCGTTGCTTTTTATAGACAAATCACGCTTGCCGGCGCTGGAAGAGGACACCTACTACTGGTCTGACCTGTTGGGACTCAATGTTTACGACCCTGCCGGGGCCCTGCTGGGTCGCCTCGACGAGGTGATTCCCACGCCCGGCAATGATGTCTATGTGGTCAAGGGGAACATTGACGGACGGGAACGGGAGATGCTGATTCCGGCCATCGGTGATGTGATTCTCAGCATCGATATCGCGGGCGGAACCATGGTCGTGGACCCGCCGGAAGGATTATAGGGCCACGGACAACACCATGAAGGTTTGTGTACTGACCCTTTTTCCCGAACTGTTCGATCCGTTCTGGGATCACGGCATTATCCGGCGCGCGGTCCTGGGGCAAAAGATCAGCCCTTTCACCATCAATATCCGCGACCATGCCCGGGGGCGGCACCGGGTCACCGATGACCGGCCATACGGGGGGGGCTGCGGAATGGTGATGAAGCCGGAACCATTGACCGCGGCCCTGGCGGAAGCCAAAACGCGGATGCCGGCGGCGACGACACTGCTGCTTTCTCCCCAGGGGAAGCAGTTCGATCAGGGGTTGGCCGGATCCCTGGCATCCGAGGATGAGCTGATTCTGGTCTGCGGCCGCTACGAAGGTGTGGATGAGCGGTTTATCGACCAACATGTGGATGGGGAGATCTCCATCGGCGACTTTGTGCTTACCGGTGGCGAACTGGGGGCCATGGTGGTGATCGATGCGGTGTCGCGCCTGATTCCCGGGGTGCTGGGCAATGCGGACTCTGCGGGAAGCGACACGTTCAGCGACGGACTCGTGGAACACGCCCATTATACGCGGCCGCCAACCTTCGCAGATGCGCCGGTTCCCGATCTGCTGCTATCCGGGAACCACCAAAAGATCGACCGGTGGCGCCGGGAAACCGCCTTGATCCGGACCGTGTTGAAGCGGCCGGATCTTTTGGTGCAGCGGGATTTTACCCCGGAGGAACGGGCAACACTGATGAAATGGCGCCGGGACATTGACGGGCTTATCGGTTAAGCGGCTATACGTCGCCCTGATCCACCACCCGGTGATCGACAAAAACGGGGAAACGATCGCTTCGGCGGTCACCAATCTGGACCTGCACGACATTGCCAGGGTGTGCAGAACTTATGGGGTCGAGGGTTACTACGTCACGACCCCACTCGAAGACCAGATGGTGCTGGTAAACCGCATCCTCGACCATTGGACCACCGGCGTGGGGGGAACATACAATCCCAAACGGCGGCAGGCACTCGAACGGATCCGGGTCAAAGCCTCCTTCGATGATACCATCGGTGAGATCGCCGAGAGGGAAGGAGAGCGGCCCAAGACGGTGGCCACTTCGGCCAGACGGCATGCGGGAAGCCTGTCATACCGTTGCCTGAGGAGGATGCTGAACGATCCAGCGCCGTTCGTGCTGGCCTTCGGCACGGCATGGGGGCTTGCCGATACATTCATGGCCGAGGCGGATTACACGCTGGATCCGCTGGTCGGCGCGGGAACCTACAATCATCTGTCGGTCCGGTCCGCGGTGTCCATCATCCTGGATCGGTTGCTGGGCGGAGGAATTTGACGATTACGTAAGAAGTCCGATATCTGCGTTACGCTTCGTCCCTCGTCACTGCGGAGTACGACATGTATGTCTCATTCCTCGGGATTTGCAAGCCTTGATCCCGGACTTCTTACGAAACCGTCGGAAAAGCGAATGGTTACGAAGCTGCCAAATTTTAACGACAAACCAATTTCAGGGAGTTATCATGGAAACCATCAAGAACATCGAAAGAGAACAGATTCGCATGGATCTGCCCCACTTCACGGCGGGCGACACCGTCACCGTTCATGTGAAGATCCGCGAAGGCAACAAGGAACGTATTCAGGCCTTCCAGGGTGTGGTTATCAGCAAGAAAAAAGGGTTGGCCAACGCCACCTTCACCGTCCGTAAAGTCTCTTACGGCGTGGGGGTGGAAAGAGTCTTCCCCACCAATTCGCCCATTATCGACCGGGTGGAAGTGGTCTCCCGCGGTCGGGTGCGGCGGGCCAAGATCTACTACCTGCGTAAGCTGCGCGGCAAGGCTGCCAGGATACGGGAGAAGCGATTCAACTAAATGGGTTCAGACCTCTGGGTATTTGAAAAAAAGGCCCGCGATATGGGGCACCGGATCATCGCAGGAATCGATGAGGCCGGCCGGGGTCCCCTGGCCGGTCCCGTCGTTTCTGCTGCGGTGATCCTGCCCGAGGGTGTCGACCTTCCCGGGATCGACGATTCCAAGCGGCTGACGCCAGCCCGGCGCAACCGCCTTTACGACCGGTTATATGCCGTTGCCGGCGCCATCGGCATCGGGGTGGTGGATACGGCCGAGATCGACCGCGTCAATATCCTACAGGCCACTTTACGTTCCATGGTCATGGCGGTGGCCAATCTACACCCCCGGCCGAACCATCTGCTCATCGACGGCATTTTCACCATCGCTTCGGATCTTTCCCAAGAAGCCATTAAAAAAGGGGATTCGCTGAGCATCTCCATTGCCGCCGCCTCCGTCGTGGCCAAGGTCACCCGGGATCGGATCATGGCCCAGGTGGACACCCTGTTCCCCGAGTACGGATTTGGCCGACACAAGGGCTATCCCACCAAAAATCACCGGGCGGCCATTATACGCCATGGATGCAGCCCCATCCACCGCCGGACCTTCAAGGGGGTTCGGGAGGTTGTGAAGGCAGGCGATATATGCTCAATCGGCAACAACAATTCGGAAAAAAGAGCGAACGGCTCGCCGCGGAATTTCTAAAGCGGACGGGCTACCGCATTATCGAAACCAACTATCGGTCCAAAGTCGGTGAGATCGATATCATTGCCAGGGAGAAGGGCACCATCGTTTTTGTGGAGGTGAAGGCGCGGTCGTCCAGCCGGTTCGGCAGCCCCAAGGGGGCCGTCACCCCTGCCAAGCAGCGCAAAATCTCCATGGCCGCCCTGGACTACCTGAAACGCTCCGGGCAGGCCGATGCCAGTGCCCGGTTCGACGTGGTGGCCATCGACACCGCAGCTGGAAAAATAGACATCGAGGTCGTCAAAAATGCCTTTGCCCTTGCCTACGGATGACCGGGAAACGATCCGCTGCCCCAGCGGTCTCTATGTGGTGGCCACGCCCATCGGCAACCTGGACGACATTACCCTGCGCGCCGTCAAGACCCTGGACGGGGTGGATCTGATCGCCGCCGAGGATACCCGCCATACCACCCGGTTGCTGTCCCACTACCGTATACGCACGCCCTTGATCTCCTGCCATGAGCACAATGAATCCCAGCGGTCCCCGCAACTGATCGACAAGATCCGTTCCGGCGCGGCCGTGGCCCTGGTCTCCGACGCCGGTACGCCATCGGTATCCGATCCCGGCTACCGGCTGGTGCGTGCAGCCCTGGAACACGGCCTGGAGGTATTTCCCATCCCCGGGGTGTCGGCGACAATTACGGCGCTGTGTGTATCGGGACTGCCAACCGATGCCTTCGTGTTTCTGGGATTTGCCCCCAGGAAAACGGGCAAGCGGCGGGAACTGCTGGAATCATTGGTCGCCGAATCCCGGACCCTGATTTTTTATGAATCCCCCCGGCGGGTGGCGGCCTTTTTGGAAGAGATCCACGCGGTGATGGGGAACCGGCCGGCCGTTCTGGCCCGCGAGATGACCAAACTACATGAGGAGTTCATCCGCGGCAGCCTTTCCGAAATCCAGGCCATGCTGGCTGATCGCCTCGCGGTCAAGGGTGAATGCACCCTGCTGGTGGATGGCCTAAGGGAGACGGATTCAATCTGCGATGCCGACCTGGCCGAAGCCCTTTGCCATGCCCTGGCCCAACCCGGTGCCCGTGTTTCCAGCCTTTCCAAGGCCTTGGCCCGGCAATACCGCCTGCCTCGAAAAAAAGTTTACGAGATGGCCCTGAACGTTCAAAACGAAGCCGGCAAGACCCCAACATCCCGATGACGGCAACCCCACCCATCCTCTATCCCGTGATTCTGCCGGTTCCGCAAGTCGACCGGCATCTGAAAGGCCGAGACAAGGTTGAGACCCTGAGTCGTCTTGCCCGGTTGGCCCTGACGAAATCTTGTGGGCGAAGTGGTCTTCGCCTGGACAGCTGGCCCAAGAACGATAAAGGCGTGCCCCTGCCGGTAAACGGCGTTCACTGGTCGCTGAGCCATAAATCGGATGTCGTCGGCGCTGTGGCAGCCCCGCTGCCAGTAGGCATTGATCTGGAGACGATTCGCCCGGTAAGCGACGCCCTGCTGGCCAAAATTGCCGATGATGACGAGTGGCATTTGATCGACGGGGATCGGCAGCGAAACTTTTTTCGCTTGTGGACCGCCAAGGAGGCGGTACTCAAGGCCGTGGGAAGGGGCATCGCCGGCCTGTCCCGCTGCCGGATGGTAAGGGTCGTCGACGATACCTGCCTGATCGTGACTTACGAAGAGACTCGCTGGTCGGTCGTCCACTTCTGGTTCGACGGACACGTCGCCGCCCTGACCCCCCATCACTTCGATGTTTCTTGGACCTTGATGGCGTAGGTCCGGCGGCTCTCCCGGCCGGTTTCGGCCGTAACGCATTGTGGGATGCGGCTTTTTCTGTTAAGAGGAGCCGAAAGTGAATACGAATCTCAGATGTCGGAAGGAATACCCCGCTCGATGAAATCATTTGAAGCCCTGTTTGCCGAACTCAAGGACAAGGCGGCGCGCAAGGATTCCCGGTCGGGAACGGTCAGGCAATTGGAAAAAGGGATTCACGCCATTGGCAAGAAAGTGATTGAGGAGGCCTGCGAGGTGTGGATGGCCGCTGAACACGAAGGCCGTGAATGTACCGCCGAGGAAATTTCCCAACTGCTCTACCATGTCCAGGTGATGATGATCGCCTGCGACCTGGAGTTGGCGGATGTTTACCGCCACCTGTAGTGCCCATCCACAAAAGGAACCTTACCCATATGCTCAAAATCGCCCTGCCCAACAAGGGATCCCTCTCCGAAGACGCCGTTTAGCTGAAAAAACAGAATCGGTTTTTATTTTATCACCGTTGACAGCGGCGCGCAAACCGGCCCGTCCTCGGGATATCCGTCAATGGCTGTGACTGGAGAAAGAGGTGGTACGATGACCCTAGAAAATCAAATTCGAAAAATGGTCCAACGGCGTGGCGATGCCTATCGCCCCCGAACCCGACACCTCGACGATCAGGGCCGGGCCATCTACACCAACCGGCTGTTTCTCGAATCCAGTCCCTACCTGCTCCAGCATGCCCATAATCCCGTGGACTGGTACCCCTGGGGGGATGAGGCCTTCGATGCCGCGCGGCGACTGGATCGGCCGGCGCTGCTCTCGGTGGGCTACGCCACCTGCCACTGGTGCCATGTCATGGAGGAAGAGTCCTTCGAAGACGAAGAGATTGCCCGCTATATCAACGACAACTACATTGCCGTCAAAGTGGATCGCGAGGAGCGGCCCGACGTGGATGCCATTTACATGAGTGCCGTCCAGGCCATTACCGGCCGGGGCGGGTGGCCCATGACGGTGTGGCTGACCCCGAAGCGGGAACCCTTTTACGGGGGTACCTATTTTCCGGCACGGGACGGCGACCGGGGCTCATCGGTGGGATTGCTTACCCTCTTGCATAAGATCCGCGAGAGTTACGACGGCAAGCGGGAAATGGTTTCCCAGTCTGCCGGCGAACTCTCCCGGGCAGTGCGTCAAATGCTGACACCGGCTGCCGCCGGCCGCCTGCCCGGGGAAGGCGTGTCGGACCGTGTCGTCTCATCCAGCAAGACCCGCTTCGATCCGGTGTATGGCGGGATCGCCGGGGCCCCCAAGTTTCCCAGCTCTCTGCCGCTTCGATTGCTGCTGCGGCGCCATCGATGCACCAATGACCCGGACGTTCTGAACATGGCAGCCCTGACCCTGGAGAAGATGGCCGCCGGCGGCATGAACGATCAGGTGGGCGGCGGTTTTCACCGCTACTCCACCGACGCGCAGTGGCTGGTTCCCCACTTTGAAAAAATGCTTTACGACAATGCGCTGCTGGTGCCGGCCTACATCGAGGGGTGGCAGGCCACGGGGAACCTGCGATTCAGGCGGGTGGCCATTAAAACCCTGGATTATGTGGTTCGCGAGATGACCTCGCCGGACGGGGCCTTTTTTTCTGCCACCGATGCGGACAGCCTGACGCCGTCCGGACACCGGGAGGAGGGCTGGTATTTCACCTGGACAATAGAGGAACTCAACGATGTCCTCGGGGCCGATGATGCCCGGATTGCCGCGGCTGTGTACGGTGTCGAAACGGGTGGTAACTTCGAAGGAAGGAGTGTTTTGTTCCTGTCGAGGGAACTTAACAACGTGGCCGGTGAATTGGGTCTGTCCATGGTGCAGCTGGCATCGGACGTGGATCGAATCAATGCGGCGCTTTATGCTCGGCGTCAAACGCGTCCGGCGCCCTTGCGGGACGACAAAATTCTTGCCGCCTGGAACGGCTTGATGATCTCCGCATTTGCCCGTGCCGGGTTTGCCTTGGATGATTCGGCCTACCTCGAACGGGCCGGCCGGGCAGCGGATTTTATCCTGAACCGGATGGTTGTCGACGGCAGGCTCAAGCGAAGTTTCAAAGACGGTGCTGCCGGGGGAAACGGGTTTCTCGATGACCACGCCTTTTTCATCGCCGCATTGCTGGATCTGTTTGAAACAACAACCGACCTGCACTGGCTGGCGCGTGCCGTCGAATTGGACCGGACCCTGGCCGACCGGTTTGGTGACTCTGAAAACGGAGGCTTTTTCATGACTGCAGCCGATCACGAGGTGCTTATCGCTCGCGAGAAGCCGGCCCTTGACGGCGCCATTCCCTCGGGAAACGCTGTGGCCCTGATGAACCTGTTGAGATTGAACGCCTTGACCCCGGATCCATCCTATTTGAAACGGGCGGAGAGGGGGTTGGCCGCTTTTTCCGCCATTATGGAAGCCAACCCGTCTGCTTTCGGCGAGATGCTCATGGTCCTGGATGACTTTTTGCACCTGCCCCCTCAGGTGATCCTCGTCACCCCGGTAGGCGGTGATGCCGCCGCAATGACGGATCGGTTGCGTTCCGCCTTTCTACCCGGCAGCCTGGTGATGGTCGTCACCGAATCACGTGCCGTGCAATTGTCCCGGGGATTCCCCCTGTTCAGGGGAAAAACCGCTGCCGGCGGCAAGGCAACCGCCTATGTGTGTCGAAACGGTGCCTGCCGGCTTCCGGTGACCACCGCGGATGCGATGATGAAACAATTGACGATTACGAAAAAAGCCGTACAAAATTGGACTGACTAGGTGTTCATCGGTCGGTGCTTTAAGAATCGGTCGATGGACTTTTCGCCTGGCTCTCCGATCCGGTCAACCATGGTCCACTACCGGAGCCTGTGAACTTATTCTTTATCTCCCCAAAGCCGCCGCCAGGGCGTCCATAAACTTGTGGTTGGCCTTGTGCAGGGGCAGGTGCGCCAACGACCGAAGGGTTACCCAGCGATGGCCTTTAGCGCTTTTTAAACGCACCCGGCCGGCCACATGCCGGCACAGATAGACATCGCCGGTGAGCCTGAAATGGGTATAGGCATGTCGGATCCGGGTCAGCCGTCGGTCCACCGCGATCGTCAGGCCGGTTTCTGTTGCCATCATCTCTGCAAAGCCCTTCCAATCCCCTTGTTCGCCGTCGGTCGGGACTGCCGGAAACTCCCACAATCCGCCTAACAATCCCTCCATTGGTCTTTGAACCGCCAGCATTTTTCCCTTTTTTAAGATTACACCGATAGAGAGATGTCGATGGGGCGCTTTTCTGGATGCATCGCGCTTTGGAAAGTCCGCCGTCGTGTGATGTCGGTTTGCCAGACACAGGACGGAAAGGGGGCAGGCGCCGCAAGCGGGTTTTTTTGGACGGCAGATCAGCGCACCCAGTTCCATGACGGCCTGGTTAAAGTCTGCCGGATGCTTCGGGCAGATAAGACCCGTGGCCGGGGCCTTAAAAATCTTGTGGGCGCCGTTGCGATTAACAGGGGAGTCTATCTCCATCAACCGTGAGAGTACCCGTTTAACGTTGCCGTCGACCACCGCAAGTACCCGGCCGAAGGCGATGCTCAGGACGGCGGCGGCGATGTAGTCACCCACGCCGGGAAGGGACTGGAACACCGCCGGATTGTCGGGTACCTGTCCGTTAAACCGGGAATCCACGATGCCGGCTGCGCGATGCAGATTGCGGGCCCGGGCGTAGTATCCCAGCCCCTCCCACAGTTTGAGCACCGATTGAATATCGGCATCGGCCAGATGCCCCGGCGTCGGAAAACGATCGATAAAACGCTGGTAATAGGGGATGGCGGTGGCCACCCGGGTCTGCTGAAGCATTACTTCCGAGACCCATATGGCGTAGGGATCCGATGTTTCCCGCCAGGGCAGGCGGCGGTGATGGGTCGCGTACCAGCCCAGCAGTCTCTTGCGAAAGATTTCCGGTTCCATGGGGCACAATAATCCTGTTTCGTTATGATCAGGGGCGCATGTAACATATTTTAACCGGTCCAGCCAGTTATTGGTTAAAGTATGGGGAAAATGCGGCGATAGGGTTTTTGTCCGCGTTACTGCAGAAGCACCAGAATTTTTGATAGCGACAGCGATTGTGCAAATGGATTTGCGTTCAGAAAGGATGGATTGCGTATGCCGGAGATAAATGCCGGGGATTATATTGAAGAGCTGCGATTCGATATCCGGGAAAAGGATTTGATCAAAGCCAAGTTGGTGCTGTCCAAAATCGGCGCCGTCGATGACGGCGTTCGCAAGATGGCGCTGTTTGAGTTAAACCGGGCCGATGACGCCTTTGCGATTCCACTGATTGTTAACCTGATCGCCGAACACCGGGAGCTGGCCAGGGTCTATCCTCAACTCAAAGAGATATTATACGCCAAATTCCTCTATCATCCGGATATGCTTCTCTCTATGCTCACCCTTGAGGTCAAGCGGGAGATTCGTGTGGTATTGGTGGCGGTGGCCGGCGAGATCTGCCTGGAAGGGGCGGTCTCGTCGCTACTGGGCATCCTCAACGAAGATGAGGACGAAATGGTCATCAAAGCGGTGATCGAATCCTTGGGGATGATCGGAGAGACGGCGGCCACCACGCCCATATCGGAATATCTATACTCCGGGAGCCTGGAGCTGACCATCGCCGCCATCTATGCCCTGGGGAAGCTGGCCAGCCCCACGGCCTTCCAGCGTCTGGCGGAAAAACTGGGCGTCGACCCGGACCTGGACGTCATGATTCTGGACGTGTTTTCCTCCGACCAGAGCCCCGAGGCCATCGAACGGCTCAACGAGGTGCTCTCCTCTCATTTCGCCCATCTGAGAAATGCAGCCAAGCAGCGTCTGCGAGACATGGGCGGCAAAGCCCTACCCGTGTTGATCGGCAATCTGCTCCACGATGACCCGGATCTGCTCATCCACACCCTCAATGTACTGGGCGTAACCGGGGACGGGAGCGCCATCCTACCCATCCGCAAACTGCTGCACAATGAACCCAAGGACGCCAACGTGCGCTTTGCCGCATACGAGGCGCTGGGACTGCTTCCGGTGGAGAAGGGGGCCTTCGCCTTGGCCCAGGGCCTCTCCGACCCGGTGGAAAATGTGCGGGCGGCGGCGGCCGTGGCCATCGACCGCAATTATAACACCGTGCTGGCAGCGGGTTTGAAAAACCTGACCCGCTTCGGTGACCGGGAAACCAGACGGGTCACCGAGACGATACTCAACGCCGGATGTGAGGCGATTTTTCTGGATCTTATGGAAGAAGCGTCCTTCCAGGCTTGCGCAGTAGATTTTTTGTGCCGGGAGGCGCATCCGGATGTCCGCATCCATTTTGTCGGGTTGATGGCCGAAAACGGCCATGACAGCCTGGCGGCCAGGATCACCGATCACGCAGAGAGCGGCGTTTCATCGGCCCTGAAAATATTTGCCGTGGATGATTCAAAGATGATCTTGAATATCTACCGGGGCGTTCTGCACGGCCTGGGCTGTGAATCGAAACTCTTTGAATTTCCCACCGAGGCACTGCAGGCCATCAAATCCGAAACCCCCGACGTCATCTTTACCGACCTGAACATGCCCCACATCAATGGCATTGAACTGATCCGGGAGGTTCGCCGGCAATTCAACAAAACCATCCTGCCCATTGTCATGGTTACCACCCAGAACGAAATCCAGGACAACGAGGCCGCTGTCGAGGCCGGCGTCAACGCCATTTTGCACAAGCCGTTTACCGCCGATGACCTCGGCAAGGTGCTGACGGATCTCGGAAGGCTGCCGGGCCGTTCAAGGACCTTCGCCGACGCATGACGAATGGATGATGAACCGCTCAAAGCGGCCTCAATTTTCCACACACCGATCGAATGACAAAAATCGGCCCCACGCCTTCATCGATGATGTTATCTATGGTTGTTTATCGTAATTTATAGAATTTAATTTGCCGATTATTGCAAATGAATTGACTGTAAATATTTANATGACTACAAATGACCCTTCTAACGGCTGCTGATATGGTATCGCGCTGTCATTGAACTCATTCAGATAAAGATCGTCAAATGTCGAGAAAGACCAAGTTCTTCGTTGATACCGGCATCCTTTGCAAAGTCCTCATCTTTTCGATTTCCGTTTTTTTCCCCTTGCAAGATGCGTTGGCCGAAAGAATTTTTTTCGCCGGATACAAGGGCGGTTTCTATATCCGCTCTGAAGAGGAAGGCGGGATGGAGCTGAGGATCGGCGGCGCCTTTCAAAGCGATTATCGGTACTATACAGAAGCGGAGCGGGCCGACAACCGATTTGATATTCGGCGGTCGCGATTGTGTTTCCGGGGACAGCTGACCCGCTATTTTCGATTCGGAATGGAATACGAGTTTCAGGGAAATGAAACCGATAACCTTGTAGATGCCTATGGAGAGGCTCTCTTTGGGCCATCGGCGTTACGTTTCGGGCAATTTAAAGAACCCTTCAGTCTCGAATGGCAATCGGTGGATAAAGCCCAATATTTTGCCGAACGCTCAATGGGGTTTTATCTGGGCCCCAAACGCGACATCGGTATCATGCTGCACGGGTCCTGGTTCCAGGATGCGATCATGGCTGCCGCCGGTTTGTTCAACGGTGACGGTGACGATGGCGCGGCTTCCGGGCCTGAGGAGGACGGCCCTGAAATCGCCGCAAGAATCATCTTTTCTCCCTTCAAAAGATCCTCTTTCCCATGGCTCAACGGTATTCAGTTCGGTGCATCGGCAACCTATGCGGAGATCGATCCCCTCAATGTTGATCTGAAGGTCAAAAGTACCGGAATGGTGGGGACGGATAGAAACCTATATCTTCTGACGCACAACACCAAATTTGGTGTGATCCAGGATGTGAGAAGCCGTCAACGTCTCAACGTTGAAGCGGCATGGGCCATCGGCCCCGTTCTTATTCAAGGCGAGTATTTTACATTAACCTATGCAGACCTGGAGGCGACGGGGGACAATCCTGTCGATGCTGATTTTTCATCCTGGTATGCCGGCGTCATGTGGTGCGTGACCGGTGAAAAACCCATCTTGTCCAAAGGGGTCGTCGAACCCATATACCCGAATCATTTTTTCAATCCACAGGAAGGCACCTGGGGCGCGTTGTGTCTCGCCGCTCGGGTTGAGCATTTCAGTGGTGACGAAAACTGGATCAATCCGGCATCATTCGTCTCGGTGGAGGAGGCCGACGCCTATAGCCTGGCAGTGAACTGGGTGCTTTATCCCATGCTCCGGATCATTCTCGATTACACCCACACCAACCTGTCCGATCCCATCCGGGTAAGGGTGCTGCCCGATGGTTCGGCCGATTATATCGAAACAGAGAATGTTGTTACCTGTCGATTCAGTATCGATTTCTAAAGGAGAGAGAAATGAAGAAGTTGAAATGGATGGCCTGTCTGTTGATCACGTCACTGCTGTTGGGAACGACGGCATTTGCCGCCTATCACCACGAAGGGGAAAAGGATGCCGACAAGTTTTTGGACGTCTATCCGGCCAAATCCGGCACCAAACTGGACAACTGCAATCTCTGCCATAGCGGCGGCTCTTATGTGAATTATAAAGGTAGAACCGTGGAGTTGGGCAGCTGCCAGTGGTGCCATCAGGCATACGGTTATGATGGGGCCGGTGATATCGAAGAAACCATCAATACCTACGGCACAGCGTATAAAGCGGCCGGCCGAAATGCCCAGGCCATATCCCGGATCAATGCCTTGGATGGTGACGGTGACGGGTATTCCAATGCCAACGAAATTGCCGCCAATGCCTTTCCCGGTGATGCGAACGACCATCCGGGATTGAAAACGGCGCCCTATCGTGTTTATACCCGGGGTCAGGTGGAAGCGCTCGGCGCCCACTCCCAGTTCATGCTGATGAACACCTCACGATCGGGTGACTTTTATGCCGAATATACCGGTGTGCCGATGAAAGATCTGCTGGATGACGCCGGCGTGTCGGATACGGCCACCGGTGTGTGGGTGTATGCGCCCGATGGTTGGGGGCAAAACCATCCGTTGGAATATAATGCGGACCTTGACATGTACCATGTTTACGGCAATGCGCCGGGACAGTCCTACCAATACCCGCCGGCCACATACTATTACGACCTGGAAGCGGATGTTGATCGGAATCCGGACTCCGGCTGGTGCGACTATAGCGCCCCTTCCTGTGCGGGCCGGTCCCATGGCGATACCATCCCCGTCTCCGATGGTCTCAAGGCCATATTGGCTTATAAACGAGAAGGCGCCTATCTGGATAAGGGGGTGCTGAACGATGAGAACAAACTGGATGGTGAAGGGCCGTTCCGGGTCGTCGTTCCTCAAAAATACGTCGACGCACCGGATCAGTCCAGTAAATCCGGTGACCAAGAGGTAAAATGGTCCTATAATTATGATTGGGACCACAGTGCGGGTTCATGTTCCCGGTCGGCAACCATCATAAAAATCGAACCCCTACCCGTCGGTACGACCGACATCGATATCCTCGAAGCCGGATGGGGTTATGTCGATCAGAGCAAGATTATCATTTACGGCGCCATTGATGGTACGGATTCCAATGGAAACGGCATCCTGGACAGCGAGGAAGGCACCGATGCCGCCGATGATTTTGACGGTGACGGGACACCCGACTACATGGATTCGGACACGGCCGCGGTCCGGAATCCCAAAGGTGTCGAGAAAGTTCACCTCCACACATCAAGCGGCGATTTCTCAGACGTTGCCTGTCTGGATGATGATGATCGGTCGCTGCCCCAAAATGGAAAACCCGAGCGGTTATTCCCCTACGGTGTGAACCGGTTTCTGGTTACCGGCCTTATGGCGGGCGAATCGGTGACCGTATCCATCAAATTTCCGGGTACCGTAGCTACGGATGCGCAGTACTACAAAGTCAATGCCTCTGGTCGGTGGGAAGAAATTACTTTCGGAAGTAATGACGGAGACGACACGATTACCCTTACCCTGACCGACGGAGACCCGGATACCGATGCGGATGGCATTGCCAACGGCGTCATCGACGATCCGGGTGCACTGACGACCGCCACAACCACACCCGTACCATCTTCCGATAGCAGTGGGGGGTGTTTTTTCACAACGCTTTTAAGATAGTTTTATCAAATGGGCGCTACTGGACCAAAAAACATGCCGAATGGACGGGCCATTCGGCATGTTTTTTTCCGGGGTGCTATAGCCAGGGGGCGGAATCCGCGTTGTCGGCGTCAAATTTGAAGCCTTGATCGATAAACAGATCCCGGCAGGCCGAAACCGCGTCGGCATCGTATCGTTTCCCTTTTTGTTCCGCGATTTTCGCCAGGGCTGCCTCGATTCCGCGAGCCGGTCGATAGGGGCGAAAAGAGCTGCTGGCTTCAGTGACGTCGGCAACCGCCAATATTCTCGCCTCCAGCAGGATGGCGTCTCCTGAAAGTCCCTGCGGGTAGCCCGAGCCGTCCAGCCGTTCATGATGCTGGAACACCATCTGGGCCACGGGCCATGGAAAGGGAATGTCTTTCAAGATATCAAAAGCGATTTGGGGATGAATTTTGATCATTTCAAACTCGGCGTCAAGCAACCGGCCTGCCCGGCTGAGGATGGAAACGGGGATGCGGATCTTGCCCACATCGTGCAGGATTCCTGCGATACGAATACCGTCGACAACCCCCGTTTCGAGTCCCATTTTCTCTGCGATGGCGCAGGCCAGTTGTGCAACCCGTTGCATGTGGCCGGCCGTATAAGGGTCCCTGATCTCAATCATCTGTGCCATGCTGCGGATGCTGGCGTCGAGAATTTCTCTGATTTCGGCCGTTTTCTGCTCGACTTGATGCGCCAGAAGCAAGTTTTGGGATTGCAGTTGCAGCCTCATCTCCTCGAGTGATAGGTGTGTTTGAATCCTCGCTTTGACCTCCGCCGTGTGAAAGGGTTTGGTGATATAGTCCACCGCACCCAATTCAAAGCCTCTGGTTTTGCTTACGGTTTCATTCATGGCCGTAATAAAAATGATCGGAATGGATGCGGTCTCCGAATTGGCTTTTAAACGGGCGCACACCTCGTAACCATTCATCTCCGGCATCATAATATCCAGCAGCACGAGATCCGGTTTGTGTTTAACCGCGTACGCCACGGCGTTGAGACCGTTTTTGGCAATGCCCAAATGGTAGTCCGCTTTCAAGGTGTTTACCAGCAGATCGATGTTTGTGGCGTTGTCATCCACAATCAGCACCAACGGTCGAGATGGATTCATGGGTTTTCCTGTCAACTTTTTCGAATCTTGCGGATTGTTTCCAAAGCCTGGTCATAGTCGTAGCGATTGACCTGGTTTTCCAGTGTTTTTAGATTGAAAGGGTCGATATGCCCGCACCGGGCTGCTTTTTGGCTGACGGCAGGCATGGTTTTCATGATTGCTACCGGATCGGCCCGGCCGATCGCCTCGGCCAGCCGAGTTAAAAGCGCTTCGACTCGAAGACCGGTTTCAGCGGTTACCGGTACGGGTGCATCGCCGGGTTCAGGTTCCGCCAGTGATTGAATCGATTCGAGAACCCGATTCAGGTCGGATATCACGTTTTCGATCAAACCCTCAAGGCCGGACGGCTCGAATTCCGTCGAAGTATCCTCATGACAGGCGGTTTCCAGCGCGTGCGCAGCCAGATGCAGTTCGGTGGCGCCGATGTTGGCGGCACTGCCTTTGAGGCTGTGGGCCAGCCGGCGAATCGACGCCGTGTGGTTCCCGGAAAATGCCTCTCTTATCTTTTTCGCGGTGTTCCGGTTATCGGCAAGAAAGCCGATCATGATGCGCTTGAACGTGAGGCCGTCGATATTCATTGCCTCCAGGATCCGGGCGATGTCGAGTCCCGGCAGTCGATCTGGAAGGATGCTACCATTTTCAGGTGCAGGTCCGAATGCGTCGGGCCGCCCGTCTTCGGCATTCGTTCCACCATCGGCTTTCGGGCCGACGGGGGTCCCATCTTCTTCTGATTCCGACAGCCGCTTTCGGGTCCGCAGCAACTGCCAGAGTGTATGAAACAGGCGATCCTGATTGACCGGTTTGGAGATGTATCCATCCATGCCCGTTTCCAGGCACTTCTCTTCGTCGCCCTTCATGGCATGGGCCGTCATGGCAACGATGGGAATTGAAACGCCTTGGGGTAGTTCACGAATCAACCGGGTGGCTTCGAAGCCGTTCATCACGGGCATTTGAATATCCATTAGCACGGCGTCGAAGGGTCTGTCCCGTATGGCCTGGACGGCGGCTTCACCGTTGTTGACGATGGTGACGGCGATGCCGGCCCCTTCCAAAATGGCTTGGGCCACCTGCTGGTTGGTGGGGTTGTCTTCGGCGACCAGGATTCGTATTCCTTTCAGTGGTTTTCGGTAAATAGAGGCCCGGGTAATGAAATTATTTTTACGGCCGGTCGCCTTGAACCCCGCTTTGCCGAAACCGTCCATGATGGCATCAAACAGCGTCGACGGATAGATGGGTTTGGTCAGAAACCCGTTGATTCCCGCTTGCTCAGCTTCGAGGCGCTGTGCTTCCGTGCCGAAAGCCGTCATCATGATGATGGGAATGCTCAGTTTTAACTCCCGCCGGATCTTTTTTGAGACCTCGATGCCATCCATTCCAGGCATCTTCCAGTCCATCATGATCAGTTCGATGGGATTGTTGCGCAGAAAATTGTCCTTCAGGCGGCTCAAGGCTTCCGCTCCCGAAGTAAGGGATTCAACCCTGAAACCAAAAGATCCCAAAATCTTACGCATGATGGTCCGGCTGTCGGCCAGGTCGTCGACCACGAGTATGTTCAAGCCCTCGATATCAGGAGGAACGACCGGTTCGGCAATCGGTTCGGCGGATGGTTGGCTGACACGCACCGTAAAGAAAAAGGTGCTGCCCTTTCCCAACTCGGTGTCGACCCCGATCTCGCCGTCCATCATCGTTACCAGTTGCTTGCAGATGCTCAAACCCAGGCCGGTGCCTTGGTGTTTCCGTGTCGAAGAGGTATCGGCCTGGCTGAAGGGCTCGAACAGCAGACCGGTGTATTCTGCAGCAATGCCGGTGCCTGTATCTTTCACCGAGAAGGCCAAAACGATCCGATCGGTTTCCAAATCGTCCGTCGGCTCCGTAACCGCCTTGACAGCCAGCAGGATCATGCCGCCCGATTCCGTGAATTTAACGGCGTTGCTGAGCAGATTGGCCAAAATCTGTCCCAGGCGCAAGGGGTCACCCTTGATCACCTTGGGCGTATTTATATCGATATCCACCAGCAGCTCGATGCCTTTTTCGGCGGCTTTGCTGACGACCATTTCCATAACCCGCTCAAAGACCTCGTTGAGCCTGAAAACCCGTTTTTTCAGTTCAAATTTGCCGGCTTCAATCTTGGAAAAATCCAGAATATCGTTGATAATTCCCAGCAGTGCGTAAGCCGAGGTATGAATAATCTTCAGATAGCGCGCAATTTTGGGCGGCACCGCTTCGCCGAGTGCCAGATCCGTTGCGGCGATCACGCCGTTCATGGGGGTACGGATTTCATGGCTCATATTGGCCAGAAACTCACTCTTGGCCCGGGTGGCGGTTTCGGCTATTTCTTTTGCCCGTTTCAATTCCCGGTCTTTTTGTTTGTGCCGGNCCATCTCTATCTTCAGGCGCACGTGCGAGGCTTCGATCTTTCGATTAAGTTTCAGGATCANCCCGGTGAAGGTTAACAGGATGAGAAAGACCGCGCCGGCAAAAACCAGCCAATGCCCATAGCTGTGCAGCACGTCCGTGATGGTAATTTCCCCCAAATCTTCATAGGGGCGTACCTTCAAAGCTTTTAAGCACTCGTGCACCGGCTGATAATTCGAGGGGATGGTCCAGCCCGCGCAACCGGCCGCCGCGGCCGCAGGTGAACCCGGTGGCATTTGCAACAGGGCCACGGCAACTTTTTCGGCCAACCCGTTGAGGGTGTGCCGGACCCTGGCCATGGGCCAATTGGGGTATTCGCGCGTGGTGACCCAATACGGCCCGTGACCCGCCGTATCCTGAAGCCGTGAAAACACGCGATAATTGGTCAGGTCGATTTTGCCCTCTGCGTTGAGATCCTCCAACGTCCCGGTTTTCACCGTTCCCGCATCGACCAGGCGATCCCGGACCGCATACACGACCCGGTCGTGGCTTTCACCGAAACGAAGTTCCTGGAAGTCGCGGTAAGGATCGATTCCGTACGCTTCCATTTCCCGCCGGGCCATGAGCCATCCGCCCAGTGAGGATTCAGAAACCGCCATGAAGGATTTGCCTTTGAGATCGCCCAGGGTACGGATCTCTTTCCGATCGCGGCGGCAAAAAATAACGCCGCCGTAATTGGTATACACACCGGCTTCGCCTTGCGTTTTAAGGGTTGCGATGCGATTGGCCTGGTACCCGTGCTCCAGTCCCACATAAAACGCTGAGTTGGCCAGGATAAAATCAACCTGCCCCTTTTGCACGCGGGGATAGATCTGGTCATGGGCCAGCGGAACAATGATGAAGCGTCGGCCGGTCACCCGTCTGGTGAGATATTCGGCCGTGGGCGACCAGCTGTCCATACACCGCTTCGACCCCCTGACGGCAAGCACGCCGATCTTAAGCGGCGCCTCTTCAGCCCATGATGGGCCCGTAATCGAATTACTGAAAAGCAGGGCCGCGAACAAGAGAACATAAAACAAGCCGGTCCCGTATTTTTTATTTTCGAATGGCTTCATCGAACCTGGTTCCAGGTTGTACGCGTGCGGCGGCGCATGTTCGATCGATTTCCGTCCGGGTCAATTATAACGTTCACGATCCTTATGGGCATTCACCAAGACGGTCGAGAACGATCATCGTATGAAATTTCGTGGCGTGCCGAAGTGCGGAAAGAGGAGTAGCAAATCAGGAGGGTGATTCGTATAGCATCCCATGACCTTTCCGGTGTTGGGCGAAAAATAAGAAATGATTTAAAAGCGTACCCGAGGCGCCATCCACCGGGCAGCCTGCCCCTTTCGTCTGCACCGCGTGTGAAACCGCCGTTATGCCATTCGTCGCCTGGCCTTGGCAGATATGATGGGCGTATTGAACACCAGGGCCGACAGATCGTTGCGCCGGGTGATATCGAGTTTCAATTTTTCCCGATCGATGACGAAATAGCGTGAGATCACCGCCACAATTTCATTTTGCATATCTGTCAGGGTATCCTCGGATACTTCCAAGCGGTCGTATACCAGGGCGAACTGCAGCCGTTTCTTGGCCGTCTCCTTGCTGCCGCTTTTGTTAAAGAACTTTTTCATCAAACCGTTTAACATTGGATTACCCCTATTTTCCGAAACCGATCTTGGATCCGATCTTTTTCCAGAAGGATTTGGAGACGCCGGGCACCTCGATGGGCAGTTCGGGCTGGCCGTTAAGGCGCAAGGCGATGCGCTTGAATGCCTGACCTGCTTTTGAATCGTCCTGCATCACAATGGGGATGCCGCTATTGGTGGAAACCACCACCTGATCATCCGCTTCAACCAGGCCCACCAGGTCGATGGACAACACATCGACCACATCCTCGTGGCTGAGCATCTCCCCCCGTTTCACCATGGTCGGGACGATGCGGTTGACCAGCAATTTTGACGGAATCTCTTTGGCGTACAACAATCCGATCACCCGATCCGCATCCCGAATCGAGGAGACTTCGGGGGTGCAAACCACCACGGCTTCATCGGCGGCGGCCACGGCGTTTTCGAACCCACGCTCGATGCCGGCCGGGCAGTCCATGAGGATAAAGTCAAACTCGTTGCGCAGCGTTTTGGAAATGCGGATCATGTCTTGGGGGGTCAAGGCGTCCTTGTTGTCACTTTGCGATGCCGGGATCAAAAAAAGGTTCTCGATGCGCCGGCTTTTGATGGCCGCCTGGCGCACTTTGCATTTGGTCCGGGCGACGTCCACGATGTTAAATACAATGCGGTTCTCAAGTCCCATGACCACATCGAGATTGCGGAGTCCGATGTCCATGTCCACAACAACCACCTTCTTGCCCTCCATCGCCAGGGCCGCGCCGATGGAAGCCGTGGCAGTGGTCTTGCCGACACCGCCTTTTCCCGATGATATTACGATAATTTTTCCTTGCACGGTTCACCTCTATTGTTTTTTGACGGTTAAGCACGGTGTTTATCGAATGACAGGCCAGGGAATGCGTTTGAACGGATTGGCCGCCAAATAGTCATCCACGACGATGACGCCATCCTCGATCTGGGCGAACTCAAGCGCGCCCTGGCCGGCGGCAGGCAGGCCGGCGGCCACAATCCCACCGATTTTTACCTGGGTCGGCCGAAAATCAAGCGCCAGTATGATGGCATCGCCGTTGTCCGGCTGACCCGCGGCGGCGGTCCCCAACAAGCTGCCGATGACCAGGATGTCACCACCGGCAATCAGCTCGCAGCCGGGATTGACATCGCCCATGATAATCAGATGTTTTTTGGCGCGCACGCTTTGCCCGGAACGCACACGGCCTGCTAAAACCAGTGTGTCGCTGCGATGTTGGGCGATGAGGCTGCTGGCATTTTTCATCTTTAATCGTTTCTCTTCTCCGCGGTTTTTTTGCTGCGGTGCGACAATCTCTTTCAGTTTAAAAACATCTTTCAAGTAGGTAACGATTTGACGACGACGATCATCATCGCCTCGGCCGACACCGGTATCCAGAACCACCCGCGTCGCGTGTGCCATGTGTCTTAAGGGTTCGAAAAGCCGTGCCAACTCAGCCTGAATACGATCGAAAGGTGCATCGGGCGTAATGGTCACCCAAAGGCTGCTGCCGACACCCTTCATTCGTACGGCTGGCGTTTCTTCGATCATTGATTGGGCGTGTCATTTATGTGTTGAAATGCGCTCCGGCCGATTCAGGCCGTAAACAAGCAGTACCGGACGATTGATTCGACGGTTTAAACCACACGTCTGCACCATACTGAAAACACATATTGTGTGTCAAGCACGAAAACACATCAATATATGGTATTATGGTCGGACGCCGAGGTTTCCTGAAGACAAATAAAAGTCCCCATTGCATGGGATTCGTAAAAGTAGAAGCTCAGCCACACAATAACGGTTCGATATTTCAGGTGAATACTGAACGCGGAATACTGAACAATGGACAATGAATACCGAATCCTTGACAAGAATAAGAATCTCTGCAAACGTATATCCATTCCCTCCTGCCGCACGACCATCCACTGACCAAAGGAATCCGTGACCATCTCCTTGGTTTCCGGCTTCGCCGGATTCTGTGGGAAAGAAAAGAAATAACGAAAGGGTTCCCCATGAAAAAGCTTTTAGTGAACGTCGCCAAGCAGCTCGTTGATTATCCGGAGCAGGTAAAGGTAAACGAGATCGACGGTGGTCAAACATCGGTACTTGAACTATCGGTTGCCAAACAAGACATAGGGAAAATAATCGGAAGAAAGGGCAGAAACATTAAAGCTGTTCGTACCATCATGAATGCGGCCTCGGCGAAAATACACAAGCGGATTATCGTTGAGGTCTTGGAAGCGTCCACTTCCTGAAGTGTCACAACTACGGACAGATCGACACGCCTTGCCTGATCTTATATAAAATCGGCGAACAAAAATCCGGCGCCATCTCTATTGGTTTTTTATTTCCAAAGCCCTTATTGAGGCGGTCGATTGGACGGCGGCAAGCAAAAACAGCTAATACAGTGCCGCGTTTATGGCCGATAAGAGAAGAAGTGCCCCAAAGATGGAAACGGCCCCACCGGAGAGTACACCGATAATTCCCTCAACCCTAATTGCATAATTATTAGAGACCGCAATTAAAATCCCGGCCTTTCCCATAACGATGGTTATGACAACAAGAGAAATGGTAGTTGCCATTCCTATCGAAATACACGCCGCCAACAATAAACCGAGAATCATGGCATCCAGGGACAGGCAAAACAGCATAACCATGACCACCGCGGGACAAGGCACCAATCCGACTGCCACCGCCCAGGAGAGTACACCCTTTCGACTCGCCTTTTCAGGGTGTGTCTTCCTGTCTGGTGGTGGTGTAAGAAAAAGAGCGTAGCCGTGTTTCAGGAGGATTCCCAGGCCCAGGAGCGTGATCAGCCCGAAACTGACAATTTGCGTTGTCGTCGTCACGGATGCAAGCGTTTCACTGACGCTGCGCCGAATGATGTATCGCAAGCCGAGAACACCGACGGCACCTGATAAAGCGTGAATGAAGGCAAAACAAAAGCCAAAAAGAATCCCGCCCAATATTGTGGCCCGATGGGATAGAACGTATGACATGGCGACAACCTTGCCGTGCCCGGGACCGGCCGCATGAATGACGCCGTATGAGAAGGCAAGTCCGAAGAGAACCATCAGCGGCTTAACACCCCCTTCGCTTCGTGCAACCCGAATGAGTTCCGACATTTTTTGTTTCAGCTGGTGTTGCCAGAGAATGATTTTGACAAACACCCGGCTTTTAAATAGTGGCTCGGGCGCTTTGTGTTGGGTTTCCGGTTTGGATGTGAATGGATTTTGCGACCCAACCGGGTCAGTCCAGGAACACAAGAGTCCCGAAAGGATCATAAGGATCATAAGGATCAATAGATACTTCATCATTTCTTTCGGAACTCCATAAATAGCGTCCACGGATGGATCATATCGAAATAAATCTTTGTGTCAGGGTCTTCTTTGAGGGCTGTTTTTACTTCAAATCTATCGGCGGCTTTCAGTGAAACGGGATTTTTTTGGGTAAAGAAAATGGCTGTGTAATATGACGGATCGTAGCTTGCGACGGTCACCTTTTTTGCCCGGTTCGTTGCCGTCACATGGCAGGGGATAAGAAATTCATAGACCAGTTTCCGGTTTTCCAAAATCGCGTTGAAATCCCGAATCAATTTCACTTGAAAAGGCGTGTCGTCGATTTTGATGAAAGTAAAATAACTGTACTCTGAAATGAAGGAAAAGGCCTTTTCTTTTACTGCTTGTACCTCGGTGGGTTCAAATTTTCCGTTCCGGTCCAGATCGTGATCCTCGGCGATCATACTGGCGAACATGTCGTCCATTTTCCAGCGTACCCCGATGCCGGCGAGCCCCTTATCATCGAACACCACGTTCAACCGCTGGACGATGAAAACATGAGGATGGGCTTGCACCTCCGGCGATGCCAACAGTGGGGACGCCAGGATGACACAATAAGCTGTAATCCGAAATAAAATCAGGGAGGTTCCAGGTAATAAAAGATATTTTTTTATGTCGATCATATCAGCGTTGATGGACCTCCCCGCTTTCCATACTGTTAAGTCTTGCGAATATTGTAAACACCTCGTCCCTCGGCAAATACGAAATCGGGATCCTCTTCGGAATAGATTACGACATGCGCATTGCCTACCCTATTGCCAAACAGTTTGACACTAGCCTCTGCAACCAATCCCGTGGCAACCGCCGGCTTGAGATAATCAACACGCAGGTCAATCGTGGCTATACGTGCATCGATATCACACATTGACCAGATCGCAAATCCCCCGCACGTATCAATCAGCATCGACAATACGCCACCATGAATTGCCTTTCGCCGGCTATCGCCAAGCAGTTGAGCCCTATACGGGATATACAGTTTACATCTGCCGCGATCCAAAGTGCGCACCCTGATGCCAACAAAACGGTTGAAAGGGATTTTGTTTTCAATTAAATCCCGAAGCGCGCCGAAATCTTCCATGCCCATTCCATCAATCCTCAATGATTGTTCGCCGGGCGGCAACGGCCACGAGATCAAACACCAACAACCCGGTAACGTTAAAACATGTACGCCCGCTTTCAAAAACGGCATTCTACATGAAAAAAACAGATCGATATCATAAAAATCCGAAGTTTCCCATTTTTTTTGGTGATTTGCGCAAGGCCGAATGTTGGGAAAAACATTTATATAAATAGAAAACAGCTTGTTAAATAAATTGTTGGAATAGGGACGTCCCCGCTTTCCGCCTTCTATTGACAGGAACACGGTTTCCGGCGTAAGAACGGATTTCGATGGCACCTGGCATTGTTTCCAGATCGTTCTGGCCGCCTGCTGCCGTGATGGTTGACAGGCCTAACGAAATCACCACCAAGGAGGAGCGTGAATGAAACCGAAGCGCATTATCCTGTCCAAAGATGAGATTCCCAGACAGTGGTACAATATCCTTGCGGATATTAAAATGAACCCCCCGTTGGGACCCGACGGCCGGCCGATAAGCCCCGATATGCTGGCGCCGGTATTTCCCATGAATCTGATTGAGCAAGAGGTGAGTTCGGATCGCTGGATCGATATTCCCGAAGCGGTGCTGGATGTGCTTGCCATCTGGCGACCGGCGCCTTTAACCCGGGCTTCGGCCTTCGAGAAGGCCTTGGGCACGCCGGCAAAGATTTATTACAAAAACGAGGGGATGAGCCCCCCGGGCAGCCACAAGCCCAACACCGCTGTCCCCCAAGCTTACTACAACAAGGTTTTCGGCATTGAGAAGATTACCACCGAAACCGGGGCCGGCCAGTGGGGCAGTGCGCTCTCTTTCGCCTGCGCCCAGTATGGACTGACCTGCAAAGTTTATATGGTGCGCATCAGCTTCGACCAGAAACCCTACCGCAAGGCCATGATGGAGACCTGGGGCGGCACGTGCATCGCCTCGCCCAGCAATGAGACCAAGGCCGGTCGGGACGCCCTGGAGAGAGATCCCGACACGCCGGGCAGCCTGGGTATTGCCATCAGCGAAGCGGTGGAAGCGGCTGTGAGCGATACCTCCGGCAAAACCCGGTATTCCCTGGGCAGTGTGCTCAATCACGTGATGCTTCATCAGACCATTATCGGCCTGGAAGCTAAGAAACAGTTCGAGATTGCCGGTGACTATCCGGACATCATCATTGGCTGTGCCGGTGGCGGCAGCAACTTCGCCGGACTGGCATTTCCCTTCGTCCTGGATAAAATCAACGGCAAACAAATCGAAATCTACCCGGTGGAGCCCAAGGCCTGCCCGACAATGACACGGGCGCCGTTTGCTTACGACCACGGGGATACCGCCGGTTACACCCCGTTGCTGCCCATGTACAGCCTGGGGCACAACTTCGTGCCGGCGCCCATCCACGCCGGTGGTTTGCGTTACCACGGTATGGCGCCCACCGTCAGCCAGCTGATCAACGAGGGGTTGTTTACACCCAAATCCGTGGGACAGATGGCCTCATATGAAGCGGGCGTCCTGTGGGCACGTACCGAAGGCTTCATCCCGGCTCCGGAAACCACCAACGCGCTGGCTCAGGTGGTGGTGGAAGCCAAAAAAGCCGAAGCGGAGGGTAAAGAGAAAACGATCGTGGTCAACTTCAGCGGCCATGGCCTGCTGGACCTGGGGGCTTACGAAAAATATTTTTCCGGGGAACTGTTCGACTACAGCCTGGATGATGCGGAGATCGAAAAATCCGCGGCAGTGCTCAAGAACTATCCCGAGCCTCAGCACCTGAAGAGCGTCTGATGGATCCGGACCAACTGGAACGGCGATGCCCCCGGCTGGGCGGCGATGTGGCCTTTGGCTACTGCAAGGTCTGCGGCGAGGAGAAAACAGCCTGCTTCAAGGTGTTCGACTGCTGGTGGGAGCGGTTTGATGTGGTGGCGCATATGAAAGCCTGCCTGACACCCGAAGCGTTCGACGCACTCTCCGCCAGCCGTCCCCATCCAAAAGTGGTCAGCCTGGTGGACCTAATCCGCAAGGCTCAGGAGCGAGCGGCCACGCCCTGATCCGAGCATTTCCGAAAACATGCTTCCGGCGTGGTAGGAACTTCTTACAAACGGACCGGAGGCCACCTTCTCGAACCCCAATCCCAAGGCAAACTCGCGCCATCGATCGAATTCATCCGGCGGAATGAAGTCCACCACCGGCAGATGCCGGGGGGTGGGCTGAAGGTACTGCCCGATGGTGAGCATGCGGCAGCCGGCATGGTAAATGTCCGCGATCACCTGCCGAACCTCTTCTTCCGTTTCGCCCAGACCCAACATGATGCCGGACTTGGCCGGAATGGCGGGGTCGATTCTTTTCACGCGGGCCAGCAGTTCCAGAGCACGGCCGTAATTCGCCTGGGGCCGGACGCCGGGGTAGAGGCGCCGGACGGTTTCCATGTTGTGGTTGAGCACATCGGGCCGGGCTGCCAGAACCGTTTCCAGGTCTGACCGAACCCCTTGAAAGTCCGGGATGAGGAGTTCCACCCGCACCTCCGGAATCTTCTCCCGCAGGGCATCAATGGTGGCGGCGAAATGGGCGGCCCCGCCGTCTCCCAGGTCGTCCCGGGTCACCGAGGTGACCACCACGTAACGCAGGTTCATCTTGGCAGCCGCCTCGGCCACACGCCGGGGTTCGTCCGGATCCAGCGGCCCCGGGCGGCCGTCCGCGATGTTACAGAAGCGACAGTTACGGGTACAGGTGGCGCCGAGTATCAGAAAGGTGGCCGTGTGGGCGGAGAAGCATTCGAACTGGTTGGGGCAGTTGGCCTCCTGGCATACCGTGTGAAGCCGGTCCTTGCCGATCATGGAGCGGATCCGTTCGTAAACCGGGCCGGAAGGAAGCTTTCTTCTCAGCCAGGCGGGTTTGCCGGTGCGGATGGGGTTGGGTGGGGTCATGATGGGGTTGCTTTCAAAAAAATGGGCTTAAGGGTTCAATCAAAGACATTCGCAAAGCTGTACCGCAGTCCGCATTGTCAAGGTAATACCGAAAATCTCCGCCAGATGCGTGGCCAGGGTTTGCCGGGCCTCGGCCATGGAGACGGGGCCGCGAAGATGGCGTTTCAAAGAGGTCATGCGTACCTGGTTTAGACCGCATGGGTTGATCCAGGAAAAGGGTTCCATCTCCGTGTTGACGTTCAAGGCCAACCCGTGGAAGCTGACGCCCCGTCTTACCGTGATGCCCACGCTGCCCAGCTTGTTTCCATTGAGCCAGACGCCGCGGTTGGCCGGATCGGTGCCGGCATCAATTTCCCAGTGCGCGGCGGTGCGGATCATGGCCTGTTCAAGACCGGAGACGAATTCCACCACCTTCAGACGCCGGCGGTTCAAATTAATGATCGGATAGGCCACCAGCTGACCCGGGCCATGGTAGGTGATGTTGCCCCCCCGGTTCGTGGGCACCACGGATACGCCCTTTTCAGACAGGAAAACGTCGCTAACGCACAGGTTTTCCCGTCCTCCCCGACGGCCCAGGGTAAAGACCCGGGGGTGCTCGATGCACAGGATCACATCGGCGTCCAGGCGGCCGGCCGTTTTGGCCGTTACGATGGCCAGTTGCAGATCCAGGGCTTTCCGGTAGTCGGTTTCGGGCAGGTCCGCCCACCAGCACTCCGGCGCTTGGTTGTTTTTCTCAGGTACCATGGGACTGTTCCATTCCACCAAAAAAAGGGGCGGCGGCCGGCTTTCCCCGCCGATGGTTCGGTTTAGCCTTGCAGGCAGGGCTTTCGTGCCGCCGCGGTCTCGTCCAGTCGTCTAACCTTGGGGAACCGGGGTGCCTCGTGCAGGCAGTCGGGACAATCCCTGGCCTCTTCGGCAATCTGCTTCATGGCATCGATGAAGCGGTCCAGGGTCTCCTTGGATTCGGATTCAGTGGGCTCGATCATGATGGCCCCGCTGACCACCAGCGGGAAGTAGATCGTAGGCGGGTGGTAGCCGTGATCCATGAGTCGTTTGGCAATATCCAGGGTCGCCACATGGTATTCCTGCTGGTACTTGTCGGTAAAGACACACTCGTGCATGCAGGGCCGGTCGTAGGGCAGGTGGTAGTCCCCCTTGAGGCTCTCCTTGATATAGTTGGCGTTCAGGACGGCGTACCGGCTTACCTGCTTGAGTCGTTTCCCCATGCTGAGGATGTAGCCGTACGTGCGGATCAGGATGCCGAAGTTGCCGAAAAAGGCATGTACCTTGCCCACGGACAGCGGGTATTCTTCGTCCAGGCGATAGGTATCGCCCTCTTTTACCACCCGTGGAACTGGCAGGAAGGGTTCCATTTCCGGGGTGACGCATACCGGACCGGAGCCAGGGCCGCCGCCGCCGTGGGGGGTGGAAAAAGTCTTGTGCAGGTTCAGATGAAGCACATCCACCCCGATATCGCAATTGTCGACGATGCCCATGATAGCGTTCATGTTGGCGCCGTCGCCGTAGACCAGGCCCCCCTTGTTGTGGACGATCTCGGTCACCTTTCGGATGTTGTCTTCGAACAGGCCCAGGGTGTTGGGGTTGGTGATCATGATGCCGGCGGTGTCCTCATCCATGAGGGCCGCTACCGATTCGGGAGACAGGATCCCGTTCTCTCCGGATTTGACCGGCACGGCTTTAAAGCCGCAAAGGGCGGCGCTGGCCGGGTTGGTGCCGTGGGCGGTGTCGGGGATAAGTACCTTGGTGCGTGCCCGCCCCTCGTGTTTATGGAAGGCGGAAAAGATCAGCATGCCGGTCAGCTCACCCTGGGAGCCGGCGGCGGGCTGCAGCGTGACCGCGGGCAGACCGGTGATTTCGCCCAGGTAGCACTGCAGATCGTGCATCAAGGCAAGTGCCCCCTGGGAGAGACTTTCCGGCAGCAGGGGGTGGGCCCCGGAAAAACCGGGAATGGATGCCTGGCGCTCGTTGGTCTTGGGGTTGTACTTCATGGTGCAGGATCCCAGCGGATACATGCCGCTGTCCACGCCGAAGTTCCACTGGGAGAGCTTGGTAAAGTGGCGCACCACATCCAGCTCGGAAAGATCCGGAAAATCCGGACCCTCACCGACCAGGGCGTCGTCCAGCGGGGCTTCATCCACGTCGCGCCGGGGCAGGGACAGGCCGGTCCGGCCGGTGGATCCTTTTTCCCAGAGTAGGGGTTCGTTGAAAATCAGGCCGGTGGTTCCCATTTTCTCTTTCATTGGGTCACCTCCTTTACCAGTGTATCGATTTCGTTTTTTGAAATGGTTTCGGTCACGCACATGAGCCAGCAGTCGGACAGTTCCGGATAATAGGGGGCCAGGCACAGCCCGGCGACGATCTTCTTCTCCAACAGTGTTTGCCAGGTGTCGGCAAATCCTTTGGGGAAGCGGACCACGAACTCATTGAAGGTGGGCGCTTTGAAGGGAGAGGCGAATCCGGCCTTGGCCAGGGACGCCCTGAGGTATTCGGCCCGGTCCCGGTTGAGACGCGAGAGCTTACGGATGCCCGTGCCGCCCATGGCGGCCATGTACATGGTGGACGCGGTGGCGCACAGTCCCTGGTTGGAGCAGATGTTGGAGGTGGCCTTTTCCCGGCGGATGTGCTGCTCGCGAGTGGCCAGGGTCAGGACGAAGCCGGTTTTGCCGTCGCGGTCGACGGTTTTGCCGATGAGTCGTCCGGGCATGGCGCGCACATATTTCTGTTTGGCGGCAAACATGCCCAGGCCGGGCCCGCCGAAGCTCTGGGGAATGCCGAAGCTCTGGCCTTCGCCGCAGGCGATGTCCGCTCCGCAGGCACCGGGGTGCTTGAGCAGGCCGTAGGCCAGCGGTTCGGAAAAGGCGGTGACGAACAGGGTCTTCTCGTCGGCGTGGATTGTTTTTCCGGCAGCCTCCAGCTCCTCGATGCAGCCGAAGAAGTTGGGGCTCTGCAGGGCCACACCGGCCAGTTCTCCCAGGTCTTTCAGTCCCGAGAGGTCGGTGCGGCCGTCGGCGCCCACGGGAAGCGTTACCACCTCGAAGTCGGTGGGGGCAAGATAAGTTTCCACCACCTTGCGGTACAACGGGTGAACGGCTCGGGATACGGCCACCTTCTTGCGGCGGGAAACCCGGATGGCCATGAGCAGGGCTTCGGCCAGTCCCGAGGCACCGTCGTACATGGAGGCGTTGGCCACGTCCATACCCAGCAGGCGGGTCACCAGGGTCTGGTATTCGTAGATGGTCTGCAACGTGCCCTGGCTGATTTCCGGCTGGTAGGGCGTATAGGCGGTGAAAAATTCACTGCGCAGCAGCAGCTGCCGGATGATCTCCGGGATGTAATGGTGGTAGCTGCCGGCACCCATGAACACCTTGTAGGCGGGAGAGGCGCCCATGCCGGCGGCCAGGTTGTCCATGTGCGCGTTGAGCTCCCACTCGGTGAGGGGCTCGGGCAGGTTCATCTCCTCCTTGCGGCAGCAGTCGTCGGGAATACTGGAGAAGAGTGCGTCCAGATCCGCCGCGCCCACCACCTGAAGCATCTGTTGGATGTCTTTTTGGGTATGGGGCAGATATCGCATGGGTTCTATCCTTTCAGCATCTCAAGGTAGGCGGCCCTGGATTTCAGGGCGTTCAATTCGGCGGGATCGCCGGCCTTGATGTCCATCATCCAGCCGCCGTTGTATGGGTCGCTGTTGACCCGTTCGGGCTCATCGGCAAGGGTTTCGTTGATGGCCGTCACTTCACCGCCGATGGGCATGTAGAGCTCGGATACGGCTTTGACCGATTCGACGGTGCCGAACTCCTCGCCCTTGTCGAAGGTGCCGCCCACCGCGGGCAGTTCGACGAAGACGATGTCTCCCAGTTGATCCTGGGCGTAGTCGGAAATACCCATGCGGACAATGTCGCCGGTTTTTTTGGCCCACTCATGGTCATCGGTGTAGCGTACATCTTCCGGTAGATTCAGGTCGCTGATCGCTTTCATGTTTTCCCTCCCTGTGATTGTTTTTTTCTGTGGGATACGCGGCGCCGTGTCCACGACTATACCATGTCGGCCATGGGTTTGCGAGCGGTGCGGTCGGGACGCACATTGTTAACGATGGCAACGGTGATTTTTCGTCGGCTGTCCGCGATCTCTACGTGTTCGCCAAGAGACAGCTTCCGGTCGACCTTGACGAAGCCGCAGCAAAGCCCTTTGGCTTTGAAGCCTTCCGGTTGGTTCGGGCTGGCGACGCTGAAAATTACGCCGTCGTGGCGGCCGAGACCCATGTCCGTGGCGCAGGTGAGCACGGTCCCGGTTTCACGGCCGTCGGCATCGATGACCCGGGAGTCCTCTCCGGCTGTAATTTTTCGGAGATCCTTGCCCACGAAGGCCTGGGTGAAAGCAACGTCCGTTTGCTTCTCCAGGGCGGCCCGACCGATGAACTCCTTGGTGAACCCGGTCTGGTCGGCAGTAAAGGGCAGGGCGAAGGGCCAGGGGTGGTTGATGAACGGCCAGTGTCCGATATCCTGGTGGGAAAGGGGAAGCATGGCGCCTGCCCGCAGGCTGTCCCGGGCCGCCAGGCCGCAGGGCCTGATCTCCTTCGGCCGACCGGCTTTCAGAAGGCGTTCCCACAGGTTCCGGATCTTGTCCGGCGCCAGGAAAATTTCGAATCCGAATTCGCCGGTGTATCCGGTTCGTGACAGCAGGATCGGGGTGCCGTCGTCCAGGCGAACCGTATCGGCCGAGGGCGAGGCGGGGTTAAAATGCCCCTTGAAGGAGAAGTAGGGCATGCCGGCAAAGACCGCCTTCGGATCGGCCAGGATCTGACCGAGGATCTTGGCCGCGGCCGGCCCCTGAATGTCCATCTTGCCCAGCCGATCGGTCAGGTCGGTAACCGAAGCATCCCGCCCGGCGAGGTTCTTCTGCAAATGGTCGGCAACGGGCCCGCCCATGCCGGCGTTGACCACCACCATGTAGACCTCCGCTTCCATGAAGAAGACGACGGCGTCGTCGATGGTATGGCCCTTTTCGTCCAAAAAGGCGCCATACACGCATCGGCCGGGGGGGAGCGGCTTTTTGGATGGTCCCACGCAGGCCTCCAGATCATTGGTGAAGCAGTGCTGGAGCAGGTCGGCGGCTCCCGATCCGGTGACGGTGACGGCGGCCATGTGACTGGTGTCGAACACACCGGCGCCGCTCAGCACGGCCAGGTGTTCGTTTTTTACCGACGAATACCACAGGGGCATGTCGTAGCCGCCGAAGTCCGCCATGTTGGCGCCTTGATCCCGATGCCAGCGGTTCAGCGGCGTCGTTTTGACAGGTGGTGCCATGGCGTTCCTCCTCAATATTAAAATATATACGGAATCTTCAGGTTGTAGCTCTTATAAACCACAAAGGTCTCCACGGATTGCACGCCCGCCAGCCGGGAAACCTCTTCGGTGTAAAACTCAAGCAGGCCGAAGCCCTCCTTGAGCAGTACCAAGAGGATCAGATCAAAGCGTCCGGTAACCACACTCACCGATACCACCCCGCGCACACGGCTGAACTCGGCGCCTTTTTTGACGAGATCCATGGTGCTCAGCTTGACGCCCACCATCACGACCCGATGCCGCGGAATCGCCTCCGGATCCACCAGGCCGACGATCTCGAGCACGCCCTTCTCCTCCAGTTTGCCGACCCGTGAGCGGACCGTATTCTCGGAGACACCCAGATCCTCGGCGATGATCTTATAAGACTTGCGACCCTCCTGCAGATGACGGATGATGGAAATATTCAAATCATCTATTTTCATTAACAGCCTCGCTATGATTACGGGATATCTTAGAAAAACTAACCAGGAATGATGAATCTGTCAAACATTTTTTAAAAAGTTGATGGTTTATTCAAAAAAAGAGGAAGGAACAGCATGTGGAAACACGGGTAACCATACTGGGCGCCGGTCCGGGGGGATATGTGGCGGCGGTTCGTGCGGCCCAACTGGGCGCCGGGGTGACCTTGGTGGAAAAGGAACAGGTGGGGGGCACCTGCCTGAACCGGGGGTGCATTCCCTCGAAGATCATGAAAACCACCGCCGAGATGTTGGACAAATTTCATCGTGCCGACGAATTCGGCATCCGGATTGAGGGCCGAGCTGTGCCGGACATGCCCAAACTGATGGCCCGCAAACGGAACGTGTTGGCCATGCAGATCAAGGGGATCGAGGGGCTGCTGGCCCACCATAAGATCACCCTCGTTCGCGGAAACGCCCGCATCGACGGTCTCGGCAAGGTGTCCGCCACCGGTGAAGACGGCCGGGTGACGGGATGGGCGTGGGACCGGTTGATCATCGCCACCGGCTCCCATCCCTTATCGGCGCCGGCTTTTCCCTTCGATGGCCGGCGGATACTGTCCAGCAATCACATTCTGAGCATCGAAAAAGTTCCCGACGCCATCGTCATCGTCGGCGGGGGGGTGATCGGCTGCGAATTTGCCTGCATCCTCTCGGTCATGGGGGCCAAGGTGATCGTCGTGGAGGCACTGGATCGCATGCTGCCCCTGCCATCGGTGGACGCCGGTTGTTCCAAGGTGCTGGCGCGGGAGATGAAAAAGCGCAAAATCAAGTGTTACGTCAACCGGATGGTGGAATCGATCGAACAGACCGGCGACGGTCTGACGGTGATCATCGGCCCCTCTCCCTTTGCCTCGAACTTGAATGACAAGGATAAGGTTCCGGTGACGGAAACCGTCTCCCATGCATTGGTGTGCATCGGACGATCGCCCGATACGAAGGATATCGGCCTGTCTACCATCGGCCTGGAAACGGATCCCAAGGGATGGATTGCGGTGGACGATCGGCTGCAGACCGGCGTTCCCGGCGTTTACGCCATCGGCGATGTGTTAGGGCCGGAGAAGGTGATGCTGGCCCACGTGGCCTCCACCGAAGCCGTGCTGGCGGCGGAAAATGCCATGGGCGCCGACCGGGCCATGGACTACACGGCGGTTCCCGGGGCGATCTTCACCATGCCGGAGGTCGCCTGTGTGGGGCTCACCGAGGCCCAGGCCGGAGAACAGGGACTCGATGCCCGTACCGACGCCGTGCTGTTTCGCACCATCGGCAAGGCCCAGGTCATCGGCGAACCGGCCGGCCGGGCCGCCATCGTTTCCGAGGTCGGCAGCGGCAAGGTGCTGGGGGTTCACATCATCGGTCCCCACGCCACCGACCTGCTGGGGGAAGGGGCGCTGGCGGTTGCCACCGGACTGGGGGTGGCGGACATCGCCGACACCATTCACGCGCACCCCACCCTGGCGGAGATCATGCTGGAGGCGGCCCTGAAGGCTAGCGACAAGGCGCTGCACGGATAGATCATACCTACAAGGCGATCAGCACCAGTCCCACCCCGGCGATAACCACGCCGAGCCACTGCCGTCGCCCAGACGCTCGGGCATGACCCTCACCCGGGAGAACCGTTCGATTCGGGCGGGATTCATTGCCAACGTGATGGATCATATGCTAAACAGGAAGGTGCCGGTAAATCAGACGATATTGATTTTTTTACTAGGGGTTACAGGATGCCTGTGATACAGGTGGTCATCGACTATTGGATACTTCTGCTTCCCCTGTTCCTGCACGGCCTCGGCATCCTCTTCATCTTCGATGTCCTCATGAACGGGCGGACCAGCCAGGGTACCATTGCCTGGGTGATGGCCCTTTTTTTTTTCCCCTACCTGGCCGTTTTTCTCTACCTCATGTTTGGGGCCCGGCGAATTCAGGACTATACTGCCGCCCACCAATCCGGCACCATGAACATTCATCATTTGGGGAAAATACTGCGGAAGAATCAGCAGCTTCGAGACCTCATGGTCAGAGAGACGCCCCAGATCGACGTTCTCAGCCATACCTACCAGCTGCCCGTCATGAAAGGCAACCGCTGCACCCTGTTGATCGACGGGAAGGCCACGTTTGACTCCATCCTGGAAGGCATTGCCGACGCCCGCGGTTATATTCTGGTTCAATTTTTCATCGTCCACGACGACGGGCTGGGACGCCGGTTAAAGTCGGCCCTGATCGAACGGGCCAGGGCCGGTGTCCAGGTATACTTTTTATATGACAAGGTCGGTTCTGTGCGGCTGCCCCGTTCCTACACGGCTGCGTTGCGGGCCGCCGGTATCCATGTGGGCATCTTCCGGGTGGGTAAAGGGTGGCTCAACCGGTTCCGGATCAATTTTCGGAATCACCGAAAAATCGTGGTGGTGGATGGTGAGAAAAGCTGGGTGGGCGGCCACAATGTTGGTGACGCGTATCTGGGCAAGGGCACGCGCTTTACATCCTGGCGGGATACCCATGTGAAGATGGCGGGCCCCGTCACACTGGCGGTCCAGCTCTCCTTCGTCGAGGACTGGTATTGGGCCTGCGGACAGCTGCCCGATGTCTCCTGGACGCCGCCGCCGGCCTTCGGCAGCGAGCCGGTCCTGTGTATTCCCACCGGCCCCGGCGACATGGTCGAGAGCTGTTCGCTGATGATGGTCCAGGCCATCAACGCCTCGACCCGGCGGTGCTGGATGCTCAGCCCCTATTTCGTACCGGATGTGGCGGTGATCAAGGCCCTTCAGCTGGCCGCCATGCGCGGGGTGGATGTGCGGATTCTCATCCCCGCCAACCCGGACAAGCGGGTGGTGTGGTGGGCGGCACACAGCTACCTGTTCGAAGTGGCCGTGGCCGGGGTTCGCGTGTACACCTACCGGGAGGGGTTCATGCACCAGAAGGTCTTTCTGGTGGACGACGGTCTGGCCGGCATCGGCACGGCCAACCTGGACAACCGTTCCCTTCGGATCAATTTCGAGATCACCATGACCTTTACCGACCCGGCATTTATTCGCCGGGTAGATAAGATGTGCCGGGATGATTTTGCCGTTTCCGACCCTTTGACCACCGACGACGTCTATCGCCGCCCGTTGCCTTTCCGCTTGGCGATCCGCACGGCCCGCCTGTTCTCGCCGATTTTGTGACGCATGTGTCTAAAAGGCCTTTGACTTTTGTCGGCAATGCCCGTAAATTTAGGGTCTCGGAAAAAATTAAATCCACCATCTTACTTGTCTTTTTTCCCGCGTCGGACCTTCGAAATATGAACCGGAATCAGAATCTGACGATCGACCGGGGCCTCGTCGCAAAAAACATCTGTAAACATTTCGGTGATGTCAAAGTCCTGGACGACGTCACCTTGAACGTGGCCCCGGGTGAGTTTTTTACGTTGCTGGGTCCGTCGGGATGTGGAAAAACAACGCTCTTGCGAATCATTGCCGGGCTCGAACTGGCCGATTCGGGCCGGATTTTCAGCGGCGGCGAGGATATCACCCGCCTGCCGGCCATCAAACGCCAGGTGAACACGGTTTTCCAGAGCTACGCCCTGTTTCCTCACCTTACCGTCTATGAGAATATTGCCTTCGGGCTGCGTTCGCGCAAATTTCCCGATGCCGAAATCAAAAAACGCGTCAACCGCCGGCTGGAGATGCTGGATTTAAGCCCCATGGCCCGGCGCCGTCCCCACCAGCTGTCCGGCGGCCAGAAACAGCGCGTGGCCCTGGCCCGGGCCTTGGTGAATGAACCGGACGTGCTGTTGTTGGACGAGCCCATGAGTGCCCTGGATGCACGCTTGCGCGCCCGGGTGCAAGAAGATCTGCGCCGCCTGCAGCGCAAGCTGGGGCGGACTTTTATTCTGGTCACCCACGATCAGGCCGAAGCCCTGGTCTGCAGCGACCGCCTGGCCGTAATGCGCGACGGCCGCATCATCCAATGCGGAACGCCCGAAGCCGTATATGACAACCCCAAGGACAGCTTCGTGGCCAAATTCCTGGGGGCTGCCAACCTGATCCCCTGCACCCGGGCACCGGGCGGTGTTCAGACGGCCTTCGGATTCCTGGCCCTGGACGAAGAACCCATCTGGCGGGAGGGGACCGTAGCGATCCGTCCGGAGTGGATCGGTATCGGCGACAAGCAACCCGAACGCAACGGCATCCGTGCACGTGTGACTGAAATCGTTTACCGGGGGACCAGTTTCGATTTGTGGCTGGAACCGGGTCCGCTGCGTGTGCGGACCAGTTCTTACCGGCGAATTGACCCCGGTCGGGAGGTATGGCTGGAACTGGCACCCGAGGAATTGGTGATCCTTGAAGATGAAGCGCGCTGATTCCGTGATTACCTGGTACGGGGAATTGACGACCCGGCGGCGACTGCTCAAACGCGGGTCGCTGCTCTTGATGCCCGGCATGCTCTGGCTGATGCTGTTTCTCGTACTGCCCAGTCTGGTGCTGGTGGTGGTGAGTGTGGTCACCCGGGGGGCCTATGGTCAGTTGGAGTGGGTCTTCACCCTGGAAAATTACGAGCGGCTGGCTGGTTTTACCCGCTTCGGCTGGACTGCGGATTACCTGATGATCCTCTGGCGGTCTGTGGTGGTTGCCTTCGTCACCACGCTGGTATCCGTCCTCCTTTCCTATCCCCTGTGTTTTTTCATTGCCGCTCGCCCCGCACGCAGCCGTTACATGTGGCTGACCCTGGTGATCATCCCATTTTGGACCAACATGGTCATCCGGGCCTACGCCTGGTTCCTGATTTTATCCCCGGAAATGCCCCCTGCCAGGCTGGCGTCGCTGTTGGGCTTTATCCCGGACGGCGCCCCCTTGTACCCCAATGCCTTTGCCGTCTATTTGGGCATGGTGTCCATGTTTTTACCCTTTGTCACCCTGCCGTTGTATGCCGGTGTGGAACGGCTGGACTGGTCGCTGGTCGAAGCGGCAAAGGATCTATATGCTTCGCGAATCCGGGTGTTTACCCAGGCCATACTGCCCCAGACCATGCCGGGCCTGTCGGTGGGAATTATCCTGACCTTCATTCCCGCCATGGGCATGTTCGTGGTTCCCGATCTGCTTGGCGGGGCCAAATACATGCTGGTGGGCAACCTGATTCAGCAGCAGTTCGGTCCCAGCCGGGACTGGCCGTTCGGGGCGGCGATCAGCATGGGATTGATGGTGCCGACCATGATCGGGCTTCAGATTTACCGTCGTAAAAGCAAAGCGATCGAGGTCGTATGAGGCGCAATCATCCTTTAATCGTCGCGGTTTCCTACCTGACCATTGTTTTTCTCTACCTGCCGCTGGCGGGTGTGGCGGTATTCTCGGTCAACGCCGCCCGGCGGGGGCTCGTGTGGAAAGGATTCACCCTGAAATGGTATCTCAGGCTCTTCGAAAACGAGTGGATTCTCGAAGCCGCCTGGAATACCCTGCTGCTGGCGGTCATCTCCACCATTATCGCCACGATTCTCGGCACGATCCTGGCCATCGCCATGGATCGCTTTCCCTGGCGTTCCCGATCCGGAAATTTCCTGGACGTCATCCTGCACATTCCCGTGATCATTCCGGACATCATTCTGGCGGCCTCCCTGGTGGTGGCATTCGGCTTGCTGCGATGGGTATCGTCAATTTTTGAACCCGGTCTCCCGAACATGATCATCGGGCACGTCACCTTTCAGATCGCCTTTGTCGCCCTGGTGGTGCGTAGCCGCCTTGTGGCTATCGGCAGGGATGTGGAAGAAGCGGCCCGGGATCTTTTTGCCACGAATGGGTACCTACTCAGAAGGGTGATGCTGCCGCTGCTGATGCCGGGTATTATCGCCGGCGCCATGCTGGCCTTTACGCTTTCCCTGGATGATTTCGTGATCAGTTTTTTCACGGCCGGTCCGGATTCGCAAACCCTGCCGCTGTTTATTTTCGCGGCCGTACGAAGGGGGGTCACCCCGCAAATCCATGCTCTGTCAACCCTGATCATGCTGGTCACTGTCATTCTGGTCGTCGTTACGGAGCGGTTCACGCGCCATCAGAAAAAAAGGGCGTGGTAACCGCATTCGATGATAGACATTCGGTTTTTTAATTAGGGTTGGGATGCTTTACCTTCCTGGGTATTCTCGCATACCAACCGCCATTTCTGAAAAGGAGAAGAAGGATGCGTAAAATTGGGCTGCTTGTGTTGGTATCGGTTCTTTTTGGCGGTGTGGCCGCCGGTGCCGAAGAACTGAACATCTACACCTGGTCGGAGTATATGGATGAGGAAAAGATGCCGGCCGATTTCGAAAAAGAATTCGGCATCGGGGTGCGTCTGAACATATACGAGAACAACGAGGAGATGGTGGCCAAACTGCAGGCCGGTGGGGCCGGTCAGTATGATATCATCGTTCCTTCCGATTACATCATACCGGTGTTGATCAACCAGAAATTGATCCAGCCCCTGGACCCGGCCAAGATTCCTAATTTGAAAAACCTCAAACCCCTTTTTCGGGAAAGCAGCTATGATCCGGGCAATAAATATTCCGTTGCCTACCAGTGGGGTACGGTAGGGCTGATGTACCGCAAGGACAAGGTCAGTGATGCGGCGGCCCGGTCCTGGTCGGTGCTTTTCGATGCCGATAAACAGCCCGGCGCCTTCTGGCTTATCGACTCCGTGCGGGAGATGATGGGCATCTCCCTGGTTTACCAGGGCAATGATTTCAACAGCACCAACCCCGAGGATCTCAAATCCGCCGCCGACCTGCTGGTGACCACCAAACGGAGCAAAAACTGCATGGGCTTCAAGTCTGGCGTGGGCGGCAAGAACGAGGTGGCTGCCGGCATGGCCGTGGCCGCCATCGTCTATAACGGAGACGCCATGCAGGCGGTAACCGAAGAACCGGACCAATTGGGTTTCGTGATTCCCAAGGAGGGCAGCGAAATCTGGCTTGATTCCATGTGCATCCCCAACAAGGCGCCTCACCCGGATGCCGCACATAAGTGGATCAACTGGCTGCTGGATCCCGAAGTGGGGGCCGCGCTGTCCAACTACAACCAGTGTGCAACCCCCAACCAGGCGGCCGAGGCCTTCATCACACCGGAGGACCTTAAAAATCCGGGAATCTACCCGACACCCGAGATCATGAAGACGCTTCATTTCACCAGGGACCTGGGCAAGGAAAACCGAATTATGGATGAAGCCTGGACGCGCGCCAAGTCCCGTTGATCGGCGGTCGCCCGAACTGTCGGGTATGGTGCACTTCCCGGGATTAACAGCGCATCATAATTACAGGTTCAGTAGATCCGCTATTTCGGCCAGATGCCGGATGTGGTGGTCGGCCGTCAGATCCGGGTTGCGGTAGGCCACGAAGGGAATGCCGGCTGCCGTGGCCGCCATTTCGTCCACCGCGGAATCACCCACGTAGATCACCTCTCGGGGTGTCACCGAAAAGTGGCTGACCACCTTGTCCAGCGCCTCGGGATGGGGTTTGGGGAACCTGACGTCCAGGGCGCAGACCACGAGGTCGAAGAGGTGCTCGATCTGATTGTCCGACAGCACATGGCCCATGGTGTCGGTGCGGTTGGTGGCCACCGCCGTTTTATAGCGGGGGCGCAGGGTCTCCAGCAAGGGGACCAACCCCGGTTCCATCCGCATGAATTTTAAAAAGGGCCGGTACCCCAGTTGCCTGCGGTAAGCATGGGCGTCGTCGCGGATGGCTTTGTCCCGGATGAGGTGGGCCAGTGCCTCATCGACGGTATGCATATGGGCGAAGGCCAGCTGTTCCGGCGTCATGGCCGGCAGGTCGAAATGGTCGAGCAGGTGGTTGTAGTAGGCCCGATTGGCATCTTTGGAATCGAACATGACACCGTCGCAGTCGAAGGCCACGACCTTGGGGTGAGGCGCCACCGGCAAAACGCCTTTACCCGTCATTGGTGCTTCTTTTTGGCGGTGCGGGGTCGGGTTGAGGAGGTGCCGCCGAAATAATTTGGCCGTACACCGGTACCCTGATCGTGGGCTTGATCTTGCTGTCCGTGGTCAGAATTACCGTGTCCGCATAGCGGCCGGCAAACGGCTTTTTGTTTTCGATGGTCAGGACGTAACCTTCGCCGTCGGCCTTGTTAAATTCTCGGACATCGAAAGCAATGTCCTTTCCGTTTCGGGCTTTTGCATCGAGGATCTTGAAGGGATAGGCCTTTTCGCGGGTGATGGTGATCGCTTTTTTAATGTCGGTTCCCGCCGGGCCGACCAACCGGGCATACCTGGGCTCCATTCGGGCAAACCTAAGCACCGTGCCGCTGATGGTCAGGGTAATGCGGGCACCGGCCGGATCGTTGGTGAAGACATTAATCTCCTTTTTCAGGGTCCTGCCGCCATAGCCGTTGGTGTTGACCTTGATGGTGATGGTTCCCTCGCCGCCGGCGGGGATATGCCTCGGATAGGAGGCGACCGAGCACCCTCAACCGGTTTTGACTTTGGTTATGTCCAAAGGCCCGCTTCCCGAATTACTTACCGGAAAGTCATGGGTGACCTGGGTACCGTCCACCACCGAACCGAACTCGAATTTCAATTCGGGCAACACCGCCGCGGGCGTTTCGGTGCCGGTAGCGACGGATGGTCGTTGGGCGGTTGAATTCTTGCCATCCGATGCGGCGGCGGTGGCCGTTGCGCTCCACAGCATTACCAGCGTGGCCGTCATTGCAAGCATACGGAGGTTCATGAAGGATTCTCCTTGGTTTAAAAATGCGCCGAAAAACATCGCTGAGCCCCAAGTCCGGCCGAGGCGTCTACCATCGTTTGACGGTTCCGCAGTTTGATGCACACCCGGGACGATGATCGTCGTAAAACAGACGGAAAGACAATACTTAAGCGTCGGCACCGATTCTGTCAAGTCACATCAGGAAAAACGGATCCACATCGACGGTGACCTTGATTTGCCGGCCGGCGCGTGTGGCGCTCTGGCCTATGGTCAATTCGTGGACAAAGCGGTGAAGGGTGGTGGTATCCGGACTCTTGATCAGGATCTGCCAGCGGTGGCGGTTGGCGATGCGTGCCAGCGGCGCTTCGATGGGGCCCATCACCTGGACCTGCGTGTGAAACGGTCCGTTTGCAGCAAGCATGTCGCGGCAGTTTTCCCCCAATGCCCTGGCGTGTCCGGCGGTATGCCGCGGGTCTTTGCCGGATATGCGCACGGCAACCATGCGGGAGAAAGGGGGGTAGCCCAGGGCTTTTCGAAAGCCGATCTCCCGATCGAAAAAGGCTTCAAAATCCTGTTTTTTGGCTGCCAGGATGCTGAAATGGTCCGGGTTGTATGTCTGCAAAATCACCTTGCCGGGTCGTTCTCCACGACCCGCCCGTCCCGCCACTTGAGCCAACAGCTGAAATGTCCGCTCACCGGCACGAAAATCAGGGAAATTCAGGGTCAGGTCGGCACAGATTACCCCCACCAGGGTAATTCCCGGGAAATCGTGTCCCTTGGCCACCATCTGGGTACCCACGAGGATGTCGATCCGGCGCTGTTTCAGATCTTTCAGAAGATTTACCATCGATCCTTTGCGGCTCATGGTGTCCCGGTCCATACGGGCCACCCGGGCATCGGGATACAACTGTTCCATGGCCTCCTGGATTTTTTCGGTGCCCACGCCCAGCAGCCTGATCTTTTCGGAACCGCAGGAGGGGCAGGTGGATGCGGCAGCTTTGGAAAAACCGCAGTAATGGCAGCGATACGCATTGGCCCGCTTGTGCAGGGTCAGGGAGATGTCGCAGTTTTTACATCGAATCGGTTGGCCGCAATCGGCACAAATGGGAAAGGCGGCAAATCCCCGCCGATTGAGAAAAACCAAAGCCTGGTCGCCGTTGTCCAGGGTGTTGCGGATGGCCTGCCGAAGCTGCGGGGTGATGAAGCGGTGGAGACCCCGATCATCCCGGTTTCGGGAAAGATCCACGGTCTGGATGGCCGGCAGCGGCAGACGGTTGACCCGACGGGTGAGTGCGGCGGTTTCATATTTCCCGATGGTGACGTTGTACCAGGATTGCAGCGATGGTGTGGCCGATCCCAGAACCGCCAGCGCACCGTGGTGACGCGCCCGGACCACGGCCAGGTCGCTGGCGTTGTAGCTCAGGCCGCCCTCCTGCTTGTAAGAGGCGTCGTGCTCTTCGTCTACGATGATCAGGCCCACCGCATCAAAGGGGGCAAAGATGCATGATCGCGCTCCGATGGCAATGGTCGCCTCCCCGTTGGCGATGCGAAGCCATTGGTCATAGCGTTCGCCCTGGGACAGACCGCTGTGGAGCACGGCCACCGTTTTTCCGAAGCGGGCGCGGAATCGACGTTCAGTCTGGGAGATGAGGGCGATTTCCGGAACCAGCACCATCACACAAATCCCCCGGTTCAGGGCGACCCGGGTCAGTTGCAGGTAGACCTCAGTTTTCCCGCTGCCGGTGACACCGGCCAATAGAACGGTTTTGAATCCTTGCCCCAGCAGCGGTGCCATGGCGCCCACCGCATCGGCCTGCTCGTCGGTGAGCGGTGGCGGGGTGTCCGCTTCGATGGGATCGCCGAACGGGTCCCGGTAGACGGTCTTTTCATAGATGGTGACCTGGCCGGCCTTCTGCATGGCCCGGACCAGTGTCGGGGCGGTGCGGACGCGTGCTTTCAACGCCGGGACGCTCATGTCACCCTCGGTTTGCAACAGGTCCCGGATGGTTTGGCGTTGCGGAGAAAGCCGGTGAGCGTCCGGTGCGTGCGCCGACACGGTTACCCACCGGACCGTTTTCGGCCGGATCTGCCGGGTCCTGATCCGGCGATCCACCCGGATCCACCCGCGTCGGCGCATCTGATGAATCAATGCCCATGAGACCGGTTGTCCGGTCGTTTTTCCCAACTGTTTGATGTCGGCCGGCCCTTTTGCCAATGCCGCGAGGATGATCCCCGCCAGAGGGGAAAGCGGCGACGATTGCAGGGCCTGCATGCCGGATTCGCCGATGGTCAGGATGGCGGTGTCGTTAAGATTCAATCCGGCCGGCAGGGCGGTGTTGATCACCCGACCCAGCGGGTAGATGTAGTAGGCTGCGACCCATTGGAAAAAGGGGATCATTGTCGCCGGGAAAAGGGGTCTGTCATCGAGCACATCCAGGATATGTTTGAATTCCAACGGATCCGTCTCCCGGGCCGGGCCGATCAGATATCCGGTGACCGTGCGTCTGCCAAAGGGCACCAGCACCCGTTTTCCAGGACAGGCCTGTGCGGCCAGATGCACCGGAATCCGATAGCTGAAGGTGTCATGCACCGGCAGGGCAACGGCCACCGAAACGATTTGCCGGTGATGATCGGTTGGATTGTGCTTGACAGCGGTCACGGCATCTTTTACTTTGTATTTCATGGTGTTGGGGGTGGTCACCGCCAACGGCAAACCACGGATTCGGTGCATTATAGCCCCGGGAAATCGCGGTTTCAACCCTGCCATCCGTTGCCGGCGTTCCAAATACTTGTTAATAATCGGGTTTCGGATGATGGAATTATTTTGAAATTATGCGGCATCGACATGCTGACAATAAAACTTCACTTCTTGCCCGTCCTGCCGATATAATACGGAGGGTCGCGAGGCGCCCATTTTTCCCATGGCGGGCAAAGTGAACCCGTTTCAGAATCGACGGATTAACCATTCCCCGCATGATGGCGGGGAGCACATACGGCAACATAAGGAGGAAACGATATGAACAAAATCCTGAAACGTGTCATCGTCCTGCTGACCGCGTTCGCGCTGGTTGCGGTTCCCTGCATGACCTGCTTTGCCCAGGAACTTGAACAGGATGACGATATCATTGCCGGAAAAATGGCCGCCGATGCCCTGGTCGGCAGACCGCTGGGACTCTGTGCCACGCTGATCGGTGGCGCGGTTTTTGTCGTATCCCTGCCGTTTTCAGCCCTGGGCGGCAACATCGCACCCGCTTTCGATTATCTTCTGGCGGACCCATTCGTGTTCACTTTCAGCAGACCGCTGGGTGATTTCTGATTGATGGGGGTTTATTAAGCCCGTTGAACCATCGGTGGGTCTGAAAGGTCGGATGGGTGCCCGTACATCCTGTTGAACATCCGTGTATGATAACGGGTGGCTACCCGCAGGATGTCGCCATGGTTTCCGCTCCGGATACCGATGGCGTCTATACCGGCTGGAAAAACATCCGCTTTTCACTGTTGTTGTAACGGACCATTTTGGCCTTGAGGGTCCGTTCTTCGCCGAAGATATTCATCATCCGCATGCCATCGGCTACTTCTTCAATAAATTCAACATTTTCCAACACCTTTTCTTCGACTCCGTTATTTATAACAAAGACATCGACGTCGCACATGGTCGCTCTCCGTTTAAGGTTATCGGTATCGTCTCATTATCGGGTGAACGGGATACCGTCGATGGGCATTGTTGCCAATTGGGTCGCCGATTGCAAGTCCGGTCTCATTTTTTTCGGCCTGAATCACAGGGCCTCAATCGGTGGCATCGGTTGAAAATCGGGTTGATTGTTGGCGTAAAATTGCTATGGTGGCGGAGTCATGACCCACCGAGAGAAAAATGAGAGGCCGTTGATGATCAAGCAGGCAGCCAAAGAAGCCGTTATCCTCATCCTCATTGCCGTGACGGTAGCCATCGTCCTGTACGCGATCCGGCCGGATAAGATTACCAATACCCCGGCGGGGGCAAACGGCGACGCCGTCCGGCAGGCAAGCACCGAAAACGGCTTTACTGAAATATCGTTGGGAGACGCGGCGCGCCTCTTCGACGAAAAAAAAGCGGTTTTTGCCGATGCTCGCCACCGGGCCGATTTCGATGCGGGGCACATCCAGGGAGCCATCCACCTGAATGCGGCGGATCTGGATGTCTGGATCTCCGATCTTCTGGGGACGACCGATCCCACGACCGTGATCATCACATACTGCGATGGTGAGGCCTGTCCGTTGGCACCGGAATTGGCTGAA
>JGI24023J19991_10000036_pt1 | contig 74875 bp, 63 predicted proteins | sample Cruoilmetagenom1_FD_19991 | JGI IMG/M metagenome (IMG submission 19991)
AAAAAAGATTTCTTCTTTAAATAAAATGTGTGTTCATTTGAATATTTTTATATCTTTGTAAGCTTACAAGGTTTTTGCATTATAGTTATTGTTTTTGTTAGTATTAAACGTGTTTGAACCTGTGATATTTGTCAAATTTATATAGATTTTAGCATGAGGAAAGATACAGATTATACGCCGGAAGAGCAAGTGCGAATACAAGATACATTTGATGCCTTGTTAAAAACTACTTATCAGAAGATTGAAAAGGACGAAGTGATTTTGATTACTAAAGCTTTTGAGGTAGCCAAAGATGCACACGACGGACAACGCCGTAAATCGGGAGAGCCTTATATCTTTCATCCTATTGCAGTTGCCGAGATTGTAGCAAAAGATGTTGGTTTAGGAGCTGTTTCTATTGCATCCGCTCTTTTGCACGATGTTGTAGAAGATACCGAAGTGACGCATGAAGATATTTACGCACTTTTTGGACACAAAATTAGTAGAATTGTTAGAGGGCTTACCAAGATAAAGCAATTAAAAAACGATAAAAATTTATCTTTACAGGCAGAAAATTTTCGCAAGATGATTTTGACGCTCAATGAAGATGTTCGTGTTATCCTTATTAAAATATCCGATCGTTTGCACAATATGCAGACAATGGATAGTATGCCTAAATATAAACAAGAAAAAATTGCATCAGAAACTTTATATATTTACGCACCACTTGCGCATAAATTGGGTTTGTATAATATTAAATCTGAGTTAGAAAATTTAGGTTTAAAATATACTGAACCGGAAATATTTAAAGAAATAAAAGGAAAGATTGAGCAATCAAAAGTTGTTCAAGAGAAATATATAGAAACTTTTAGTGATTATATCAAAGATTCTTTGCAAGAAGAAGGACTTCATTTTGAGATTACAGGCAGGTATAAATCTATTTTTTCCATCTACAGAAAAATGATGCGAAAAAAAGTGAGTTTTGAAGAGGTTTATGATAAGTTTGCTATCAGAATTATCTACCAATCCGATAAGAAAAATGAAAAAATATTGGCATGGAAAATTTATTCTGTTGTTACAGACCATTTCAAACCGAATCCCAGTCGTTTGCGCGATTGGATTTCGCAACCCAAGTCTACAGGCTATGAGGCTTTACATACGACGGTAATGGGTCCTGAAAAGAAATGGGTAGAAATACAAATTCGTTCCAGCCGGATGAATGAAATTGCTGAAAAAGGTTATGCAGCACATTACAAATATAAGCATGGTTCAAATGAAGAAGTGGGTATTGAAACTTGGCTTAACAAGTTAAAAGATTTATTAGAGAATCAAGATGATAGTGCCGTAGATTTTATTGAGGATTTTAAGTTGAATCTTTATGCAAAAGAGATTTATGTTTTAACACCCAACGGTGATATTATTTCATTGCCAAAAAATGCTTCGCCATTAGATTTTGCTTATGCTATTCATACAGAAGTGGGGATGCATTGTAGGGGTGCCATGGTCAATGGTAAATTGGTGCAACTCAACTATTCTTTACGTAGTGGTGATGTAGTTAAGATTATCACTTCGTCTAATCAAAATCCAAAATTAAATTGGTTAGATTTTGTAAAAACAGCAAGGGCAAAATCTAAAATTAAAGCATATTTAAAACAAGAACAAAATGATATTGTAGATGAAGGTAAGGAAATTCTACATCGAAAATTACGTCAATTAAAGTTGAAGTATAACGAAGAAACAATTAACAACTTGGTTGCATTTTTAAAATTAAAAACCAGTCAAGATTTGTTTTACAATGTTGGGGCAGGTATTGTAGATAACAAGATGTTGAAAAATTTTGCATCCGCACGTTCCAATGTTTTATTTGATTTTTTTAAAAAGAAATTACGTAGGAAGCCAGGTGATTTTAAAACAACACAATCCGATGTAAGTATTAATTACGATACTATTGTATTTGGTCAAGATGAACAGCAATTAGATTATAAATTAGCCAATTGTTGTAATCCCATTCCCGGAGATCAAATTTTTGGATTTACGACGATAAATGAAGGTATAAAGGTACATAAAAAAGATTGCCCAAATGCTTTAAGTCTGCATTCAAATTATGCGTATCGTATTCTGACAGCGCGTTGGATAGATTCTACCAAACACGATTTTATTGTACATTTAAAGATTATTGGATATGACCGTCCGGGTATGGCAAAAGACATTACTAGATTAATATCTGATGACGAGATGCTCGACATGAAAAATGTTAATTTAAAAGCCCAAGCCAATATGTTTGAAGGAGAGATTTCTGTTTATGTAAAGAATACAGATTATCTCAAGCAGGTTATCAATGATTTAAAAGCAATAGAAGGGGTAAAACAAGTATTGCGAATGAAATAATTTATCAAAATATGCAAAAAAGCTGTGTGTGTTTGCACAAAATATTTCCGTATTTTTATCGTTTTAGAATAAAATCAATTCGAATGAAATATTACTTATTATTATTACTTATGTCTTTTTCCTTGTTGTTGTCTGCACAAATAGGTGGTGATGCGGTATTTAAGTTTTTAAATTTATCAATTTCTGCCAAGCAAGCAGGTTTAGGCGGAAAGGTTTTTACAGGACTCAATAATGACATTTTTCAACCTGCTTATAATCCGGCAACTATAGATTCTACTATGGACAATCATTTAGGGGCGAATTATTCTAGTTATTTAAGTACCATCAATTATGGTAATATGGCGTATGCGCGTACCCTAAAAAAATATGGTACATTATATGCTGCAATTTCATATGTCAATTATGGAAGTTTTGAATATGCTAGTGAAGATGGTACTCGAAATGGTACTTTTGGTGCATCAGAAAGTGCTGTGATATTGGGTTATGCATATACGATTCCTAATTCTAAATTTAAAGTGGGTCTAAACACAAAATTCATCTTGTCTAGTTTAGAAAACTATTCCTCTTCGGGCATTGCTGGAGATATAGGGCTGTTATATAGCGATGATGAAAAAGGTGTTCATTCCGGACTTGTTTTTCGTAATTTTGGCACGCAAATAACTACATATCAAGGTACTGTAGAACCTTTACCCTTTGAGATTGATTTCACCTTTGCCAAGACTTTTTTGCATGCACCTTTTAAGTGGTATATTACTTTAGAAAACTTACAAAAACCCAAAATTGCTTTTGTAAATGAAGCACATAATACACAGGACCCAAACGGGAATGAAATACAAGAAAATATCACGGTAACTGATCATATTTTTAGACATGTTATTTTGGGCGTAGAATTATTTCCAAGAAAACGTTTTCATGTCACTGCCGGATATAATTTTAGAAGAGCTGCAGAATTAGGTTTAAAAGATGCTAAATTTGTAAGCGCCATAAATTTTGGTATTGGGTTGAAATTGAGAAAATTTGAAGTAAATTATGGCTATGGAAACTATAACTATGCTTCAAATGCCAGTTATTTTAGTGTTGCCGTTAACTTAAATGAGTTTTAATAAGAATAATATTTGAAATATATTTTGAAGAAGAAATAATTAATAAATGAACAAAATTACCATTGCGATTGACGGATATTCATCCACAGGAAAAAGCACATTGGCAAAACAAATAGCCAAAGCGCTTAATTATATTTATATCGATACCGGTGCAATGTATCGCGCAGTTACATATTATGCTTTAAAGAATGGATATATTTCAGTTAAATACTTTGACAAAGAAGCACTTATTAATCACTTAAATGATATTCATATTAGTTTTAAATACAATCCTGATGTAGGTTTTGCTGAAGTATATTTGAATGGTAATAATATTGAAAAAGTGATTCGCCAGATGGAAGTTTCTGATTTTGTTAGCGATATTGCCACACTTCCTGAAGTGCGAGAAAAATTAGTAGCCCAACAACAAGAAATTGGCAAGCAAAAAGCTGTGGTAATGGATGGGCGTGATATTGGCTCTGTTGTTTTTCCAGATGCCGAACTTAAAATTTTTATGACGGCTTCTCCCGAAGTACGGGCACAGCGTCGTTATGATGAAATGTTGTCAAAAGGACAGAAAGTAGATTATAAAGAAGTGCTTAAAAATGTCGTGAAACGAGATAGAATTGATTCGACCAGAAGTGCTTCTCCCTTACGTAAAACAGTTGATGCTATTGAAATTGATAACAGTCATTTGACTCGGTCTGAACAATTTGATAAAGTACTTCAGTTGGCAAAAGAGTGTATTTCAAAATAATCAGAGAAATAATTTGGCGCTAAGATTATTTGGAATAAATTATTTTTTAGATATTAGAATTTGTAAAGTAACTTATTAGTGATTCATATTAAAATAATATAAATGAAAAAAAATACCTTATTAATTGTTTTTACATTATTTACTTTTGTTTTTATATGGCAAATAAATAAAACGGATTCCAATGAGAATTTAATACAACAGAAATATAAAGAATTTGCAAAATTTGACCATCCTGATGCTGCCGCTTTTAGAGATTATATCATGATGATGGATCCAAAAACAGGTCGTATTCCATATGAAAAATATCCGATTGCTTTACAGCAAACAAAGGAACAGCAAGTCGTACATAAAAGTACTACTTCATTAAATTGGATACCTATTTCTAGCAATATGGGTGGCCGAACCAAAGCGATTACCCAAGATCCCAATGATGTTTCAGGTAAAAAATTATGGGCGGGTAGTGCTACCGGAGGTTTGTGGTATAACAATAATGTTTCAGATGGATCCAGTATTTGGCATCCTGTTAGCGATGTTTGGGAAGGCTTATCGGTGAGTGCCATTTGTTTTGATCCTATTCAGACACAAAATATGTATGTGGGCACAGGAGAGTACGAAACAGCTATTACCAATATGTATAGAGAATCTTCGGGTAGGGGATATGGCATTTGGAAATCAACCGATGGTGGTCAAACTTTTCAGTTGTTGTCAAGCACTCAAGATTTTGCCTATATTAGTGATATTGTCATAAAAAATGAAGCTGGTGTGGCTGTCATTTATGCAGGTGTGTTATCAGGTGTGTATCGGGGTGCAGATTATCAATCCACACCTAGCGATGGTTTGTATCGTTCGGTTGACGGTGGTGCTGCTTGGACACAAGTATTACCCGATATTCAAGGAAGTAATGTGCCTTATAGTCCTTCAGATATTGAAATTACAGCTACAGGAAAAATATTTATAGGAACCAAAAGAAATCGAGATGGGCAAGGAGGTGCTTGTATTTTATCATCCAATACCGGATTGCCGGGAAGCTGGTCTGTAAATAGTCAGTATCAAAACAGCATTTTGACAGATAGTGATTACAATGTTCCCGGACGTGTACAATTGTCTTCGTCGCCTAGTAATCCCAATAGAATCTATGCCATTATTGCAGCGCAATCTAATAGTAATTTATTATCTAATTTTCCGACCACTCATGGAAAGTATTTTTTAAAATCTGATAATGCCGGAACAACTTGGCAGTTGAAAAATAATCCTGGTGAAGGGAATAGGAATTGGGCATATTTGGCTTGGCACGCATTTTCTATAAAAGTAGATCCAAATGATGAGAATTTGGTTTATGCAGGGGGGTTAGATGTTCATAGAACCTTTAATGGAGGTCAGACATGGGAGCGATTAACCGATTGGGCGGCAATGTATCAAGGTGGCGGTATTGATTATGTACACGGCGATATTCATGATTTTGCTTATTTGGGCAATTCACTAGATTTGTGTATTGCAACTGATGGAGGTGTTTTTTATACAGCTTATGCCAATGCAGATAGTAGCGGTATGATTTTTCAACCGGCAAATACAAATTATACTACTTTACAATTTTATTCAGCAGCTATAACACAGTCTGGTATCGAATCTTTTATGGGTGGTTTGCAAGATAATGGCACGCTACTCTCACTTGGGGCAGTTTTTACAGAAAATGATATGATTATGGGTGGTGATGGTACGTTTTGTAGCTTTGATAGAGATCAACCTAGCTTAAAGATTACTTCTACATATAACAATTCTTTTAGATTTATGGATTTTCAAGCGGGAATTTATGATGCTATTAATTTGGATACCGGAACTTTTATAACCACTTTTGATTATGATTCAACCAATAATGTGGTATGGGCAAATGCATGTGATGAATTGGGAAATAATGCGGATATTGTTAGTAGAATATTTGGTTTTACAAGTAATAACTCACAAAGTATCGATGTTAATATGGGAACTGGATCGAGTGTGCCTTTTTCGGCGGTTAGATTGGCAGGAAGCGATAAGTTGTTATTGGGAACTTCAGAAGGAAAAATTTATAAAGTGAATAATATTTCGTCAAGTCCATTGACTCAGAATATTGACCATGGCAATTTGCCAAATGCTTATGTGTCTTGTATTCAGTCAAATATAGTTGCGGATACCATTTTGGTCACGATGTCAAATTACGGTGTCCCTTCGGTTTGGCAAACCTATAATGGTGGTAGTATATGGAAAAATATCTCTGGTAACTTACCCGATATGCCTGTTCGCTGGGCAATTTATCATCCTCAAAACAAAAATGCTATCATGTTGGCAACCGAATCAGGTATTTGGGCTACCAATAATGCAAATGAAACAAACGTTTTATGGGTGCCTCAAAATAATGGTTTTCCCAATGTGCGTGTAGATATGTTGGATGTAAGACAAAGTGATCATAAAGTTCTTGCCGGAACCCACGGACGAAGCATGTTTACGACTATTTGGGATGAAACAGCTGATTTGATTCAACAAGATGAAATTAGTTTTAATTTGTATCCCAATCCGGCAACTGATTTTATAAATGTTGAGGTAGAGAATACAAAGCTTTTTTCATATAAGATTACAGATTTGAATGGACGGCAAATTCTTGATGGTACGACACAAAATAAAGGAGTGATAAATGTACAAAGTCTATCAAAAGGAACTTATCTGTTACAAATACAGACTGAAAATAGAATGGGTGTAAAAAGACTAATAATCAAATAAAAATTTGGAATAATTAAAGATAACTATTAGTCTTTTTATACTTAAATAAAATGTTTAAACAAGTTGACTGATTTCAGTATCAGACATGTTTTTTACTTCGTTTTCAAATTCTTTAAGGCTTTCTAAGAGCATTTCAGATACTTGTAAAAGTTGTCCCATCATTTTATCTAATTTGTCTGCTTTTTGTTTGGCTGCGGATTTACTGGATACAAATAAACCTGATTTTATAGGCTGTTTTCTTGCTTTAAATAGTTGCATGTATTGATTGTGCAATAAGCTATGAGGTTGTTCAATGGCTTGGAAGCTGTCAAAATCAGAAAAAATGGCGGCGTCACCATAGTACCATTTTCCAAATCCACACTCAGTTTCTACCATTGGCACAGCTTTTTTGTCAACGGGAATACCTAAGTGCAAAGCTTTAGCATAAGATACCCATCTTTTATGGCCCATTTTTGCTTGTCTTATTTGATTTATTACTTCTTGTTTTGTCATTGTCTAAATATTTTTGCGAATTTAGACATTATTATTTTTGAAATTATGATTTGTTATAAAAGTTACTTATAAGATGGATAGGTATTAATTATGTTTATTTAAATTTTGTAATATCTCATTTCGTTTTATTTTACCTGAAGTCGTTTTTATAAATTTTGATAGGTAATAAATTTCTTGCGGTATTTCATAAGAGGTTAAATATTTTTCAAAATTAATATTTTCTTTTTTTTGTTTAGTTTCAATAATTAAAATAATTTTTTCGCCTAATTTTTCATCCGGAATGCCGGCAATAAAGAAATTTTCATCGATAATAGGAGCTAATTTTGCTTCGATTTGTTCAGGTATAAATTTTAGACCGCCACTATTGATTATATTGTCATAACGTCCGATCCATTTAAAATGTTTTTCGTCTATAATTTCCACAATATCATTGGTGATGATACTATTATTCGAGATATCTGGCGCTTTGATTATTAAGCAGTTTCTTTGATCTTGGCTAATCGTAATATTATCTAATAATTGATAAGTATTTATAAATGATTGGTTTTTGTACAGTTCTTTTTTTGTAGCATTATTCAAGGCTTTTACGGCAATATGGGTAATGGTTTCAGTCATACCGTAGGTGGCATATATTTTATTTTTATGTTGATCTAATTTTTTTTGTAATGCTTCTGAAACAATGCCACCGCCGATAATTAATTTGTCAATTTTATGAAGTAAATGGCTATTTTGATAGGCCTGTAGCGGTACCATTGCGCCAAAATTGTATGTGTGTGATTTAAGTTGTTTTGAAATGTTTTTGTTTTCAGGTAAAACAATATCCAAATGCCAACCACCGATTATAGCACGTATCCACATCATTTTTCCAGCTATAAAATCTGATGATAGGTTAAGTAAAGCTGAAGACTTTGGTGGTAGTTCAAAAAAATTGATTGTTTTTTTTGCACTATTGACTAGATATTCTTTTTTTAATTTTATTTCTTTTGGTTTTCCCGTAGAACCGGAGGTGTGTGCTGTAATATAAGTCTGATGATTAAATAATTGTTCAACAAAAATCTTATCTTTGGGTAAAGTGTCTTTTACAAATAACATCAAGTCTTTAATATTATTAAAATGATGTTCATTTAGTTGGAAGTCGGGGTGTATTTTGATGTGTGAAGACATCGCTTTATTTTTGTTCAAAAATACATAAAATTTGTTTTAAAAAATAATCCCGCTAAAATTCGTTAGCGGGATTATAATAAAAAAACATTTTTATTTTCTATTCTGAAATAGCTTGTTTATAATAATCTAATTCTGAAATATCAAATCTGTAGATATAATCATTGTTTTTTTGATTTTCTGCAGCAGCCAATTCTACAAATAGTTTGGCTGATTTTTCATAAATTTTATCGCGTTGGCTATCTATAATCAACAAATAGCTTGTTAAGATATTGCCTGCCATTTCAACCAATCTTCTTGCGTGGAAGTCTAAATAATCTTGATTTTCGGTAGATTCAACTTTTTCAACGGCTTTTATATATTGTGCTGTAAGTTCTTTTAGTGTTTCGTTTAGATTTTGGTTTTCGACATTTATTTCTTGNTCATAAACATGAATTTGATTCAAATATACGCCAGTTGTAACGCCTCGAATGGCAGCTACTACTTGCAATTGGCTAGTACCTTCGTAAATGGAAGTAATTCTAGCATCTCTATAAATACGTTCAATAGGGAAGTCTTTCATAAAACCGGTTCCACCGTGTATTTGTAAGGAATCGTAGGCGATACTGTTTGAGGCTTCACTACCCATAAGTTTGATAAGTGGGGTAAAAACATTGGCTAATTTTCCGTGATGTTTCATTTCCATACGTTCCTCTTTTTCAAGCTTGCGATTTTTCATTGTCTCTTCATAAACTTTGATCAAATCTACAAATCTGGTTGTTTCGTATAGCAAAGCGCGCAAGGCGTCAATTTTCACTTTCATATTGGTAACCATTTCATAAACGGCAGGAAATTGAATGATAGGTTGTCCAAATTGTGTTCTTTCTTTGGCATATTTTACTGCTTCTCTGTAAGCAGCTTCAGCAATACCAATTGATTGTGCACCTACGCCCAATCGGGCAGAATTCATTAAAGACATGACATATTTTATCAAACCAAATTTTTCACTTCCCACGAGTTCTGCAGGGGCATTGTTAAATACCAATTCGGTTGTGGGAGAGCCAATAATACCTAATTTGTGTTCTAAATGCCTGACTTTAACTGCTTTGTGTTTTCTGTCATAAATAAACATAGACAAGCCACGTGCATCAGAAGTGCCTTCAACCGAACGTGCCAAAACCAATGAAATATCGGCATCGCCATTGGTGATAAATCGTTTTACACCGTTGAGGTACCATGTTTTTTTCGTTTCGTCCCAAGTTGCTTTGAGTGAAACAGCTTGTAAATCTGATCCAGCATCGGGTTCTGTTAGGATCATTGCAGCGGTATCGCCTTGTTCGTTAAAACGAGGTAAATAAGATTCTTTTTGTGCTTCTGAACCAAATTCATAAATGGTTTCAGCGCAATCTTGTAATCCCCAAATATTGGCAAATCCGGCATCTGCACGGGCAATCATTTCGCCTGCTATGACATAAGGCATAATGGGAAAATTAAGCCCTGAATATTTTCTAGGAAGTGTCATGCCAATCATTCCGGCTTTGTATAATGCTTGATAATTCTCGGTAGTACCTTTGGCATAAACAACTTCATTGTCAACAATTTTTGGACCTTCTGTATCTATAGATTCGGCATTGTCGGTAATGGTTGTAGCACAAATATCACCAACTATTTCTAATACTTTATCGTATGAATCGAGTGCATCTTCGTGGTTGATAGGTGCATAATCAAATTCTTTGGCTTCGTTGAAATTGTTTTCTTTAAGTGCCACTATTTTCTTCATCAAAGGATGAGATAAATGGAAACTAAAATCAGGTGTATCTTTATAAAAATTACTCATTTTCAATAGTTTAAATAGTTTATTTGGTGTTTTTCTTGTAGGCTTTAATCATTTTTGGAATGACTTCGTTTAAATCTCCTGTGAGGATATAATCGGCAATTTGATTAATAGGTGCATCTTTATCTGTATTGATTGAGATAATCATAGCGGCATTTTGCATACCTGCGGTGTGTTGTACAGCTCCTGATATACCTGCTGCCACATATAATTTTGGTCTGACGGTAACACCGGTTTGACCAATTTGTCTTTCGTGATCTATAAAACCGGCATCTACTGCGGCACGTGACCCGCCTACTTCGCCACCAAGTACGTCTGCGAGTTCAAATAATTGGTTAAAGTTATCTTTTGAGCCAACACCATAACCTCCAGCAATAATTATAGGTGCATCTTTTAAATTGACGTTAGATTTTTCAATTTTTCGTTCTAATATTTTTACGACAAAATGGGTGTCATTAAGCAGTTTATTTACATCTATTTTTTCAATTTCACTTTGATAATTGGAGTCAAAAATTTCGTTTTTCATTACGCCTTCGCGTACAGTTGCCATTTGTGGAAATCTGTCCCAGTTGATAATGTTTGCCATAATACTTCCGCCAAATGCAGGACGAATGGCATAAAGTAAATTTTTGTATTCTTTTTTTTCTTTGGCTACATAATGGTCGCCAATTTCAAGAATGGTTGTGTCTGCTGTTAGTCCGCAGCCCAATGCAGAGGCAATGCGTGGTGCTAAATCACGACCGGTAGCGGTTGCGCCAAACAATACGATTTGCGGTGTTTGTTGTTTTATAATATGTGTAGCCAGTTCGGCATGTGGCAGTGTGGTATAGGGTTCTAATCGTTTGTCATCTGCTACATAGATTTTATCTACGCCATAAGGCGTTATTTGCGTTTGAATTTTGTCGAGTTTGTTTGAGAAAACCATTGCTTCTAGCTGGACACCTAATTTTTCTGCTAATTTTTTTCCAGCAGAGAGGAGTTCCTGACTAATTTCTGCAACCTTTTGGTTTTCGGCTTCACAATAAACTAATACATTTTTCATATGTTTATTATTTTAATTTTTTTGTTGGTATTTATTGGAATAAGATTATCCAATGGTGTGGTGGTCTAAAAGTTCTTTAATCATTAATTCTACATCGGCATCACTGTCGCCTAAAACTTTAGATTCACTAGTCGTAAACACGACATTTTCGATACTTTTTACTTTCGTGGGTGATCCGGCTAAACCAATTTTTTCGGTTTCAGCTTTAATATCTTCTACGTTCCATTCTTCAATATTCAAGTATAGACGTTCTTTGTGTAGCTCTTGTAACCAAGTTTCTGCTTTGGATATTTCGGTTTTGCTTCGTGCATATTTGTATTTCATAACGCGTTTGGCAATTGGCATACGGCATTCTGGTGCAGATCCATGTACCGTTATGAGGCAAGGCATAGGTGCTTCTACAATTTCGGTTCCTTTATCTAATTTTCGTTTTATGACGATTTTTTCGTCTGTAATTTTAGGAATTTCAACAGCGTATGTAACTTGATTGATGTGTAGTTTTTCGGCTGTTTGAGGTCCTACTTGTGCGGTGTCGCCATCAATAGCTTGTCTGCCACCAAGAATTAAATCGTAATCTTTTATTTTTTTAATGGCTTGCGCTATGGTGTAACTGGTTGCCAATGTATCGGCGCCACCAAATCGGCGGTCGGAAATCATAATGGCTTTATCAGCGCCTCGGTAAAGAGAATCTCTCATAATATCGGCGGCTTTTGGAGGCCCCATAGTAAGCACACTAACCTTGGTTCCGGGAACGCGATCTTTTATATGGAGTGCCATTTCTAAAGCGCTTAAATCATCTGGATTAAAAATAGTAGGAATTTTAGCTCTATTTACAGTGCCATCGGGTTTCATAGCATCTGATCCAAGGTTTCGGGTATCCGGAACTTGTTTGGTTAGAACAATAATTTTTAATGGTTTCATGTTTTTTTTGTTTTTTATGGCTAATATATGAATCTACAATTGTTTTGGTAGCTTCATTTTTATGGTTTTTGGGTTAAATCAAAAAATGAATTTCAAATATAATAATATCTTTGAAAAAAAATCTGATATGTTTCAGTTTTTATATGATTATTATGGCGTATAAAAAAAATCCTATTAATTTAATGATAGGATTTTTTTTAAAAAATTTACGTTTTTATTTCTTTTTCTTTGGTTTTATTTCTTGTTTTTCTTGCTCGTTAAACATGTTCATAACTTGGTCACTGATACCCATATTTGAAAATCCTCCATCGTGAAATAAATTTTGAAGTGTTACTTTTTTGGTTAGATCAGAGAATAATGAAATGGTGTAATCAGCACATTCTAAAGCAGTTGCGTTTCCTAGTGGTGACATTTTATCAGCATAAGCTAAGAAACCATCAAATCCTTTTACACCGCTACCGGCTGTTGTAGGTGTGGGTGATTGAGAAATGGTGTTTACGCGCACATTATAATCTCTACTAAAGAAATAACCAAAACTACGTGCAATAGATTCTAGATAAGCTTTGTTATCTGCCATATCGTTGTAGTCGGGAAATACTCTTTGTGCCGCTATGTATGATAAGGCGACGATACTACCCCATTCATTCATGGCTTTTTTGTTGTACAACACATTCATAACGCGGTGAAAAGAGAGTGCTGAAACATCCCATCCAACTTTTGTAAAATGATAATCTTGGTCGGTATAATGATATCCGCGACGTACATTTACAGACATTCCGATGGAGTGTAAAACAAAATCAATTTTGCCACCTAATACTTTAACGGATTCTTCGATAAGATGTTCCAAATCTTTCATTGAGGTAGCATCAGCTGGAATAATTAGCGAGCCGGTTTCTTCTGCTAATTCTTTTATTTTCCCCATTCTTAAAGCAACAGGCGCATTGGTTAAAACAAATTGCGCACCTTCTTCATGAGCTCTTTGAGCCACTTTCCAAGCGATTGAATTAGGGTCTAAAGCACCGAAAATGATTCCTTTTTTTCCTTTGAGTAAATTGTAAGACATAAAAAATTGGTTTGGTTGTTAAATTTAGGGCAAAGATACATTTTTTTTTAAATTTGACATTTGTCAGTTTTTTTTATGTGTTGTATAAAAAAAACGCTTCAAATGAGAAGCGTTTTTAGCATTTTTAAGTATTATAATTTATCTAAATGTCATCAAAGTCGATATCTGTAAAATCATTCTTATTTGTTTCAGATTTTTCTTCTTTATTTTCGTTGTTTTCTTCAGTGTTTTTGGTGTTTTCTTCAGTATTTTCTGGTGTAATCGGGGTAAAATCTTTTTGATGTCTTTCTGAAATGACTTCTTCTCCTTTTTCGTCAATGATATAATCGGTTACATCATTAAGCAACTCTTTAAACTTTTCAAAATCTTCTTTGTAGAGATAGATTTTGTGTTTTTTATAGTTAAAAGTTCCGTCTTCATTCATGTTCTTCTTACTTTCGGTAATAGTAAGATAGTAATCGCCTGCTTTTGTTTCTCTTACATCAAAGAAATAGGTTCTTCTGCCTGCTCTAAAAATTTTAGAGTAAATCTCTTCTGGTTTAGTGTATTCTTTTTCACTCATTTTCCAACTATCTTTTTTAGATTTATATGCCACAAAGCTAACAAAAAAATCATTTAAACAAAAAAATATTTTTTTTTGCTTTACTTGACAAAATATGAATTAAATTTGCAAATCATTAGAATGAATTGACATTTATGATTAACAGAAGGAATATTAGGACTAAAGTGTTACAAGCGGTTTTTGCAATGCACTTATCACATGCTGATAATTTACCCCAACAGCAAAAGCAGTTATTTTTGAGTTTTGATAACATTTACAAGCTTTATATGCTTTTATTGTTGCTTTTACTTGCCTTAAAAAAGAAAGCTTTAGCAGAAATAAATATTGGTTTAAACAAGAATTTTCCTTCGGATACAGATTTGAATCCCAATTATAAATTTGTCAATAATGCCATTTTTAAAATATTAGAAGACAATAGTGCTTTACGTGATTACAAGAAACGCCATAAGTTGAATAAATGGGATTTGGATAAAGAATTGGTCAGTATTGTATGGCAAAAAATTAAAACCGGTAAGTTAAATCGATTTTATATGGATGATAAGACTTCGTCTTTTATGGATGACAAGAATTATATTTTGGATTTGTATAAAAATCATATTGCGCCTGAAATAAAATTACACGAATCTTTTGAAGCAGATGAGAGCCACTGGGCTGATGATATTGCAATAGCCAATACATTGGTTATGAAAACGATAACTGCTTTTAAAGAAGTTAATGGAGCTGCTGATTTGCCCACTTTATTTAAAGATGAAATCGATAGAGAATTTGCGAAAGATTTATTTCTTAAAACAGTCCTAAACGATGCAAAACTAAATGCGTTATTAGAAGGAAAAACACCAAATTGGTCTTTTGACAGAATTTCTGAAATCGATAAGTTAATTATGAAAATGGCTTTGGTAGAATTTTTACATTTTCCATCGATTCCAGCAACTGTCAGTATTAACGAGTATGTAGAAATTGCTAAGGAATATTCTACGCCTAAGAGCAATGTGTTTATCAATGGTGTATTGCATAATCTTTATAATGATTTGAATGAAAAAGGTGAGATTAAAAAAAATATTAGAGGACGAAGTTAGTCTTTGAGTCAATAAATATTAAACGATTATATTAATTAAAAATTAAATAAAATGAAAAAACTTATTTACCTATCCGTACTTGCTTTAATTTTTGTAACGAGTTGTAATAACGATGATCCCGCTTCAAAAATAAAAGAGGATCACTTAAAAATGGCTAAAGACAAAATAGCTGCAATGAACAAATTTCCGACTATGGATTTTGAAACAAAATTAGTTGATTTTGGCACACACAACGAAGGTGATATTTTAGATACTATTTTTAAATTTAAAAATAATGGCGAGATTCCATTGGTTATTACCAAAGTAAAAACAAGTTGTGGCTGTACCACGCCATATTGGCCAAAAGAGCCTATTAAACCAGGTCAAAGTAGTGAAATAAAAGTACGTTTTAATACCAATCATAAACCCGGAAAACAAACTAAAACCATTACGATTCATGCCAATCTTAAAAGTTTAACCGAGCAATTGGTTATCAAAGCTTATAATACACCAAAAACAAAAGAAGGAAAGGAAAAATTGAATGCCGTGAATAAAATTCTTCAAAATAAAATGACGGCAAAAGATTTACAATAATTAAAGTTTTGATTTATTGTATAAAGACGCGATAAATCGCGTCTTTATATGTATATATTAAATTAAATATAATATAGATGACAGCAAAAAACCAGTTTAAAATAGCACTTTATTTTTTTGTTGCAATTGCCTTATTGGGGTTGATTTTGCGTACAGTTCCTGTTTATGATTTGGGTATAAATTTCAGTAATTTTTTACATGCACATTCACATGTAGCATTTTTAGGTTGGTTGCATGGTGCTTTTATCAGTTTTGTGTCATACATATTCTTAAAGGATAAGTTACAGACGCCTTGGTTTAGATTTATTTATTTTTTTACGATCATAAATATCATGGGAATGTATTTTTCTTTTCCGATACAAGGTTATAAAGTTTTTTCCATAATTTTTCTTTCGTTATTTTTAATCGCAACTTATTTGTTTTTATATTATTTTTTTAAAAACAAAACGGATGTAGCGTTTTATCCGGCGACTTATAAATTTGTAAAAGCAGGTTTATTTTTACAATTTTTATCGAGTTTGAGTCCTTGGTCACTTGTGTTTGTATTAAAAACATTCGGAAAAAAATCAGTTTTTTATAAATATGATATTTTTTATTATTTGCATTTTCAATACAATGGCTGGTTTTTGTTTGCCATGTTTGGACTAACATTGTATTTGTTGGAACGTAAAAATGTTCATTTGGAAATAAAACAAATTAATCGTATTTATTATTCATTGTTAATAGCTGTATTTTTTGGATATTTTTCCAATATTTTATGGAGTCATCCCGGATATTTTTACAATACTTTGGCGTTAATAGGTGCCGGCGCTGAAATTTTTGCGTTTTTTATTTTGTTATTGATTATTAAACGGTATTCTCGATATGTAAAGCGTACGATAAGTGATTTTTCGTATAAAGTATTGACTATTGTCTTGTTTGTATTGATGTTNAAAATCGTATTGCAATTTATGGGTTCTTTTCAATATTATGCCGATTTGAGTTATCATATCCGCGATTTTATCATTGGTTATTTACATCTGATTATGTTGGGTATTTTTACACCTTTTTTGCTTGTTTTAGGTCATGAATTCAAATTTATAAACCTTTCAAAGAGTGCTTTTTATATATTTTATTCGGGTTTTATCATTACTGAAACAATTGTTTTTTTAAGGGCAATTTTTGTTTGGTTCTTGATTCCGTTTAATGCAAATATTATAAATGCTTTGTTATTTGTATTTACATTTTGGATGTTTTTGGGTATTCTAGGAATTTTGTTATTTATGAATAAAAAACTGCCAAATTTGTTATCTAATGATTAATTATTAAAAGAAAAGAATAAACAATGGTTTATACTGAATATATTTTTACATTTAAGAATTCGGATATTTATATCGAAATTTTTATGGCGGAATTGGCACAACTTGGATTTGAAGCATTTGAAGAGAAATCTGATGGTTTTTCTGCTTTTAGCAACAAGAACATTGATTTTGAAACATATCTAAAAAAATATAATCAGCAATACACTGTTGTTTTACGAAAAATTCCTGAAGAAAATTGGAATACTTCTTGGGAAAAACATATTCAACCCTTAGAAATTGATGACCAAATTTATATTAAAACATCTTTTCATCCCAATAAACATTTTCCAATAGTGGTGCAAATTGACCCCAAAATGAGTTTTGGAACAGGGCATCATGAAACGACATATTTGATGATTAAGCAGTTGATGTTGATGGATTTGAATCATAAATCATTGCTCGATATGGGTGCCGGAACAGGTGTGTTGTCTATCATTGCCAAACATTTTGGTGCATCGCCTATTTTTGCGGTGGATCATGATAAATGGGCTTATGAAAATATGTTGGAAAATTTTGCTAAGAACAAAGTTCCTCAAATAAAATCTTTTTTGGGAGATGCTCATGTATTAAATGCGTTTCCTAAATTTGATGTGGTTTTGGCCAATATTAATCGTAATATTTTATTAAGAGATATGAATTTGTATATCAATAAGTTACATAAAAATGGTGTATTGATTATGAGTGGTTTTTATACGGAAGATATTCCAATGATTGTTGTAGAAGCTAGTAAATTCGGTATGGTATTTGAAGGTCAGATTGAAAAGAACAATTGGGTAAGTTTATATTTTGTAATGAAAAATGATGAGAATTAAAAAAAAATAGTTAATTTTAGCCGTTAAAAATGTTTATAAAATGACTGAAAAACATTCACCTGAACACATACATAAGCATTCTGAAACTAAACTATCAAAAATAGTTTTGTACAACGATGAAGTGAATACTTTTGATTTTGTTATTGAAATGTTGTTGCGCTACTGTGAGCATTCATTAGAGCAAGCTGAGCAATGTGCATTATTAACGCATTATAAAGGAAAAAGTATTGTTAAAAAAGGAACTTATAAAAAATTAGAGCCTATAGCTTCTACTTTGTTAGATAAAGGTTTAAGCGTGGAGATTGAATAAAAAAATTAACAATTATATATATTGATGCATAAAAAAACACTAAATTCATATAAGAAAGTAGTTTTACTATTTTTCTTCTTTTTCTTGTTCCTGTCTGTACATGCGCAAGATTTTACTATTTATAAAGTTAAGGAAGGTGAAACGCTTAGAAATATTGCAAAGAAATATATGATGCCTCCTTCAGAAATTCTTAAATACAATGGAGATATTGTTAATGGAAAACTTATGAAGGGACAAACTATCTTGATTCCTAAAACGGGTGTTCATTCCACAGTTGTAAATGATACTATTAAACACCTTCCTATAAATTTGGGTCAAGATATTGTCGATTATAAATATCATACGGTTGGTGAGAATGAAACACTTTTTGGACTTTCAAAGATGTATAACTCTAAGATAGAAGCAATAACGAAATTGAATAAAATTGAAGGTTTTGATATAAAATTAGGGCAAATTTTGATTATTCCAATCTTTGTAGATAAGAGTAAACCTAAAACGATTGATGATAATAAATTCACTTATTACAAAGTACAACTCAAACAAGGAAAGTGGCGTGTTGCTTATGATCATGGTATTACTATTGGCGAGTTGGAACGTTTGAATCCTGAAATTAAGGATGTTTCGCTAAAAGTAGGACAGATGCTCGTCGTTCCGAAATATATTGCTGTAAAACAAGATACGCTTGATACAAAAAAGTATAAATATTACGAGGTTTTACCACACGAGACTATGTTTAGTTTGGCAAGAGGATTCGGAATTTCGCAAGAAGATTTGATTCGTTTAAATCCAAGTCTTTCACAAGGATTAAAATTTGGACAAAAATTGGTTGTCCCAAAAGCGCTTCCTATTGAAAAATCTGACAATGAAGATGCCCTGTACAATATTTATACGGTGCAAGCTCATGAAACTTTATTTAGCTTATCTAAAAGATTTGAGGTTTCACAAGAAGATTTATTAAATTTAAATCCAGCGTTAATAGATGGGTTAAAAGCAGGACAAAAGATTAAAATATCCAAAAAAGAGGCAAATGTTAAGCCAGTAATTTCTTCAGATACATTGGCTTATCAAAAAATAAAATCTATCAATTTATTAGATAGTTTACGAACAGATAATCAGTATAAAATAGCAATTTTATTACCCTTAAAATTAAAAAATATCAATCAAGTTGACACGCTTGGACAATGTAATAATATTATCGAAAGTAAAATTTTGGATTATTATTCGGGGATTAAAATGGCAATAGATTCTGTGCAACAATTGGGTGTTAAAGTTGATTATGATGTATACGACACACAAGGATCTCCTTTTGTAACTGGTAAGATATTGGAAACTACTGATTTATCTGATTATAATTTTGTGATTGGACCTGTAAAAAATACCAATATAGATAAAGTTGCAAGCGTTTTGGAATTAGATAATACACCTGTGGTTGTCAATAAGTATAAAGGTGTCAATAAGTATAGGAATTTAGTCGTTACGTCAAGTCAAGATGCTGATTTGGAGCAGCACATGATACATTATTTGAATGAGAAATCAGTTGGAAAAGCCTTGACTATTGTTTATGACCCGCTTCAACAAGTAAAGGTAGATACAATTGCAAAACAATTACTTGTCAAACCTCAGTTGATATCAGGTAAAGAAACCAAAAAAGGTTTTATGATTTATGCTGATAATCTAACCAAGAAAATGGTGTCCGGTAAAGAGAATTATGTTTTGATCATTTCTGATGATAATTCTTTTGTTTTTTCAGTACTTTCAATTCTCAATGCAGTAGCAAGTAAGCAAAAAATTACTTTATTTACTTTGGAAGACAAGAGGCTATATGAAGATAATAGTAATGATAGAATGAATGCTTTTTTATCAAATTTGAATTATCATTTTCCTGCTAGAATGAAGCGAAGCATCGATGCTAGAATTGCAAAACGATTTAAGGAAACGTATAATTTGCCACCAAGTTTTGTGGCATTAAACGGTTTTGATACCACTTTTGATTTATTTGTGCGTATAGCCAATACCGATAATTTATTTGAAGGAATGCAAAAAATTGGAAAAACAGCGCAAAGCAGTAAAGTTTATTTGTACAAACATACACCTCAGTCAGGATTTATCAATCAAGGATCAGTTATTCTTAAAATTAATAGAAATTTAGATTTGGTTAAAGTTGAATAGTTTTTCTAATATTGTTATTTATCCTTTAAAGACATTTTATTTTTAGAAAATTATGTTTTATTTGTTTATTTAATCTACCCCCTCTAATTCAATCTGATTTTTTTTTGAAATGATGAAATAATGTTATACTTTTGTGTATTAACTGGAGTTGTTTTTTTGCTTCTTAAATCCATTGTTATGTTAAAAAAAGCTGTTTTATTATTATTTGTTTTGGTGTCCTTTACGGGCTTTTCACAATTTATCAACAAAGGTGACGTAAAAATTTCTAACGGTACAACCGTATATATTAGTGGTGTTGATTTTATTAATGACAATGGCACAACACATACTTGGTTTAATGATGGGCAAGTTACTTTTAAAGGCGATAATTTTACCAATAATGGAACAATGTCTGATGCCGCTTCGGGTTCTACAACGTTTAGTGGTGTTAATGAACAAAATATAAAAGGGACGAGCATTGCTAATTTTAATGATTTGATTATTGATAATTCTAGTAATTCTGTGGTTCAATTAGAAAAAGACATCAATACAAATTTTTTGGTTGTAAATAATGGAACTAAAGACTTTGATTTTAAAGTTAATGCCGATTTGCCTTTAACGGTAGGCAACCGTATTACGTTAAATGGTGACTTGAGATTGATGGAAGGTGCACAATTATTACAAACACATACCGGAACTTCTTCTGTTTCGGGTGCAGCATATATTTGGCAAGACCAACAAGGAACTTCTAATCAATATTATTATAATTATTGGTCGGCACCGGTAAATCAAAGTGGTACTTGGAAAATGGGTTACCTAAAAGATGGCGCAACTGGTGATAATGCGTTAAAAACTTCTTATCCAACTGTAAATATTGCTATTAATACCAATGCAACCAGTGATGTTAATAATGAAAGTGGTTCACATCCGGTAACATTAAATGCTTATTGGGTTTTTGCTTTTAAAAATGGTGATGATGGTGAATATACCGGCTGGTATGATAATCATATTCAACATAACGGAACAGTTTTGCCCGGCGAAGGCTACACGATGAAAGGGCCTGGAGTAGATAAAAATTTGGCTGCAGCAAATGGTTCTGCTACTGTAGAATACGATAGCTGGACTTTTAGCGGTTTGCCCAATGATGGAGAATATTCATTGACTATTGGTGCTGATAAAGATTATTTGATTGGGAATCCATATCCTTCGGCTTTAGATGCCAATCAATTTATTCATGATAATACCGATGCAGGTAGTGTTTTTAATGGCACTTTGTATTTTTGGGAACACACAGGCGGAAATGATCATTTTGGGGCGAATTATCAAGGTGGTTATGCCACTTATAATCTAACAGGGGCTACAGCAGCTACTGCTTGGAATGATTCTAATACTACGGTAGGTACAAAAACACCCGAACAATTTATACCGGTAGGGCAAGGTTTTACGGTTTGGGCAGAGTCTGGACAAGGTGGAACTATACAATTTAACAATGCACAAAGAGTACTTAAAACAGAGGGAAGTACCAGTGTATTTATAAGACCGGCTAATTTAACCAATATCAGATTGGGATTTGATACACCTCAAAATTATCACAGACAATTGTTATTAGGAATTAGACCCAATACTACAAGTCATATCGATGTGGCTTGGGATGGTCCTAATTTTGATGGTGATTTTCCAGGCGCAGATGTCAATTGGTCTATAGAAGATAAAGATTTTATCATCCAAGCAGTTCCCCAAATTGATCAGAATTCCAGGTTGCCACTTCATGTCAAAGTCAATCAAGATGGATGGATGTCCTTTAATGTGGATGCTGTTGATAATTTACCGACACAAATTACAAATATTTATATCGAAGATACACATAATCAAATTTCTCATCCCATTAGTCAAACAACTAATTATAAAGTCTTTTTACAACCGGGTGATTATAACGATCGATTTGTCTTAACGTTCAAACCAACAAGTATTACAAATGTTGAAGAAGTGATACTTAATAATGTAACGGCATATTATGATAATGCCCATAGAGAATTGGTTGTGTTAAATACCAAACAACAAGAAATTAGTAATATTAAATTGTATTCATTAACCGGACAAGAAATTTTGTCTTATGACAAAAAAACAAGTAAAAGCAAAATTTTAATTCCTGTTAATATTTCTACTGGTGTATATTTGGTAAGAATAGCTTCTGTTGATAATAGAATTTTCACAAAAAAATTAATGGTAAAATAATAATATATTATCAATATCAAAAAAGTCCTACAATTTGTAGGACTTTTTTTTATAATAATTTATGGTGTATTGTTGATGTGTCGGGATGACAGGATTTGAACCTGCGACCTCTTCGTCCCGAACGAAGCGCGCTACCGGGCTGCGCTACATCCCGAAATGGGTTGTCTTAGTTGGTGTTTTTATGGTAACCTATAATAATTCTTTTTTAAAAAGATTGTATTTATCTCTCGATGAATCCAATTACATCGCATAAGTTGTAAATATAAAATCATATCGCTTCGCAATATTTTTTTATAGCATTAATATTTCAATATATTTTGATTTATCTCTCGATGAATCCAATTACATCGCATNAGTTGCAAATATAAAATCATATCGCTTCGCAATATTTTTTATTAAAGAAGATATAAATTTTACAAGCAAGCTTGATATTTATATCTTCTTTAATAAAAGAATTTCACAACTGTAAAATGTTTTTATTATTTGTCGGGATGACAGGATTTGAACCTGCGACCCCCACGTCCCTAACGTGGTGCGCTAACCGGGCTGCGCTACATCCCGCAAAAAGTAGGGCAAATTTAGGCATTTTTCTGGAATTACAAAATGTTTTTGATTATTTATTTCTGTTCATTTTGGTACACTTTGCTTGTTGTTTTTAGGGTATTCAATTTCAGTTATTTAGGTTAAATTAGAAATTTTTATTGCTTTTTTATAAATTCTTGTAGTAAAAAACAATTTTTATTTATTACCTTTGCGTCGGCAAGTCCTACACGACTAGCTCCTTTTGAATCCCCCAGGGTAGGAATACAGCAAGGGTAGAAAGTTGAGCGGTGCGATGTAGGTAGCTTGCCATTTTTTTTGTCCAAAATTTAGCTTCTCTACGTTTATTTCTTTTTTGTATTTTAGCCATAATTCATTAATAATAATTTATGACTGAAGCATATTACCATTTTTTTAAACAATTGGCTGTCAATAACAATCGAGATTGGTTTCAAGCACATAAAGACCAATATTTGTTAAATGTATTTAATCCTTTTAAAGTCTTAGTAGCGGAAGTGATTGAAAGAATGAATGATATCGATCCAAATATTCAGATAACTTTTAAAGAAGCGGCTTTTAGAATTTATCGCGATGTGCGTTTTTCTAAAGATAAATCCCCTTATAAATTATGGTTGGGTGCGGTAGTGGGTAGAATTGGTCGTAAAAATACGCAATATCCTGAAATATATTTTCAATTTGGTCAAGACCAAAATTTTATTGGTGCAGGTTTGTATCGCCCAGATAAAGCTATTTTGCAAAAAATTAGAGAAGCAATAGCCGCTAATCCAAAAAATTTTAATAAAATACTTCGCGATAAAAAAATACTTCAATATTTTCCAGATGGTGTACAAGGCGAGCGTAACAAAAGATTGTCAAAAGAATGGATGGCAATTGCGGCAAAACAGCCTTACATTTTGAATAAACAGTTTTTTACTTTCAAAAACTTTAGCAAACAAGAGGTAATGAAACAATCTAATTTAGCTGAATATATTGTCAATCATTATTTGGCGATGCAACAATGGAATCGGTTTTTGATTGAACTCAATAATGCTTAATTATTTGATAATTATAGATGCCAAATTTTGTTTTAATTTCCAATTTGTAAGTTCCTATAGTTTCGTTAATCAAATTGATAAAAAAGTATCGACGTTTTATCGTTTTTTCTATTAAAATTTCATTTTTACTATTGATAAGTTTATAGTGTATATGAGCGTATTGATGATGATATACAAAAATATTGTCGTAATAATGGTTGGGATAAAGACTAATATTCTTATTAGAATTACCCGTTATTTCAATGGGTGAGATGGGTGTGTCGAGGCTAGATACAATTATTTCTGCTTCTTTGTTATCAGTAGGCGGTAAGTGATCTACCAACCATAAATTGATATGAATGCGATAACTACCATCATCTATTAATTTTTTTTGTGCATATTGCCAATCGTTTATTAAGTATGATTTGTCAGGCAGTGCTATTTTATGTCCGTAGAAACTTTTAAAACTAATTTTATTTGCTTGCCAATCAATAATATGTGTAGAAAAATCACCATTCATTGACATATTAAATTTATGCATATTTGTATTTTTTTCCGGTTGTACAACATATTGGCTATTGGGTGCATCTTTATGTTTCCAACGCGAAAATTCAACATCCATTTCGTGTAAGGTATTTTTATAAATAAATGCAGCACCTACTACGTTTTCATTGAGTTCATCTATTTTGCTGGAAATAAAAAAACGATGCTTACCATAAGTTGTAGGGTGTACACTTCTAATTTCTGCACAATACCATTTACCGCGAACTTTTCTTATTTTTAGGTGTAAACGATTTTTGCTGTCCACCCAAACCGATTTTTTATGATCTGACCAATAATTGTTTGCCGGATTGCCATAGCTGTTACGAACATACCAATCCATTCCGGAAAAATGAATAATTCGTGGTGATTTATTACGGGATTGTTGTGCATTGCTAATATTGGGTGCTATAAATAGGTATATAAAAAAAAAGAAAATGTATTTCATAGAACGATGCTTAATTATAGTAAGTGGCAAAGTTTATTAGTTGTGTTAAATAGTATTGTTTTATTTGCAAATTGGATGCCAAATATAAGCTAATTCGATATAATATTGTAATTTTGTTGCATGAATTTATTTTATGCACCTTTTTTAGAAACAACTGATAAACTTTATACTTTTGATAAGGACGAAAGCAGGCATATTGCACGCGTATTAAGGAAAAGGATAGGAGATAAACTTTTTTTGACGGATGGAAATGGGCATTTATTTCAATCTGAAATATTAGATGATAATCCTAAAAAAACGCATGTAAATATTCTCAAAGTTGAAACTTATGCGCCTTCCAAAATTAATATTCATATAGCAATGGCGCCTACCAAGAGTAATGAACGATTTGAATGGTTTTTAGAAAAGGCTACAGAAATTGGTGTTACGGAGATTACGCCAATTTTAACGGCACATTCCGAAAGAAAAAAAATTAATTGGGCGCGTTATGATAAGATTTTGGTTGCTGCGATGAAGCAATCTTTGCAAATGTACAAACCTACTTTGCATCCGCTGATTAAGTGGCATGATTTTGTTGGTAAAAGTTTTGAAAAACACCAAAAATTAATTGCTTATTGCAAAGCAGAAAAACATATCAAAAAAACAGTTTTACCCGAGATGAATGTGTTGTTAATAATAGGTCCGGAAGGTGGTTTTTCTGACGAGGAGATAGCACAAGCGCAAGCACAACAATTTTTTCCGGTAGGATTATCAAAAAGCAGATTGCGTACTGAAACTGCCGGATTATTTGGTTTGGCAGCTATTCATTTTGTAAATGATTAGGGTTTAATTTACGCTGTTGTAATGATAAAGTTTATTTTAATTTGTCATTTTCCCAATGTCGGGTTTTGTCTCTAATGCTTTTTTTTTCAATTTGTTTATCCCAAGCTTCTTGTAAATTAATACCTGTTTGATTGGCAATAGCTGTTACGACAAATATAACATCGGCAAGTTCTTCTCCCAAATCTTTGTTTTTATCGCTTTCTTTTTCTGATTGCTCGCCGTATCTTCTTGCCATTATTCTGGCTACTTCGCCAACTTCTTCAGATAAGATAGCCATATTGGTCAGTTCGTTAAAATATCGAACGCCATATTTTTTAATCCAATTATCTACTTGTTTTTGCAATTCGTCTAAATTCATTTTATAAGTATTAATGGTTATATGCATCAAAGATGACGCCGCTGCTGTGGTCAAATTTACTTCCGGTAACACTAGATAAAATATTAATGTTATTTATATTTTTTAAGTACCCCAATAAGGCAAATATCAAGGCTTCCTTATAATCAATAATGTTTTTATCTGGAATAATAATCTCGGTATTTCCCAAAGCACGCATTCTATTGACTAAGTAATTATTAAAAGCACCCCCACCGGTTACCAACATATTGCCTGCCCGTGTTTTTTGCATGATTTGCATCGCCATATGTTCTACATAGGTGGTTAGAATGTCGGGTATATTTAGTTGATATTTATCGATGATTGGAATAATAGTTTCTACGACAAATTCCCAACCTAATGATTTGGGTTGTTGGTCTTTATAAAAAGTTAATTGATTTAGTTCTTGTAATAATTCATTTGAGATATGACCACTTTGTGCTATTTTGCCGCCATCGTCATAAGCCTTTCCCAATTTATTTGTGTAATGATTGAGGACAATATTGGTAGGGCAGATATCGTAGGCAACTCTTTTTTTGTCTTTTTCATAAGAAATGTTGGCAAAACCACCTATGTTTAGACAATAATCGTATTGAGAGAATAGCAAACGGTCACCAATAGGAACGAGTGGAGCACCTTGACCATTAAGTGCGACATCTTGGGTGCGAAAATCACAAATTGTTTTTATTTTAGTGATGGCATTGATGTGTGCGCCATTGCCTATTTGTGTGGTGTATCCTTGTTCTGGACGATGAAAAACAGTTTGTCCGTGTGATGCGATTAAATCTACGTGAGAAATATGGTGTTTTTGAATAAACTTGTTGACTTGATTGCCTAAAAATATGCCATAATCAGCATCTAATTTGGCAAATTCAGATGCTTTAATTTTAAAGGCATTTTTTAGTAAATCATACCATTTTTGGGAATAAGGAATTGTTTCGGCATGTATGATTTCAAAATTGGACAAGTCGTTTGGCAGAAATTTTACGTATGCAATATCTAATCCGTCCAAAGAGGTGCCACTCATCAATCCTATAATAAACTGTTCCATAACAAATTAATTTTTCTAACTGCTAATATACAGCTAAAAATTCACTTTTTTTTTGTAAATTTGGTCACTTTAACTAAAAAAAATAAATATATATATGGATTTTTCACTAACTGAAGAACAGCTGATGATACAAGAAGCTGCTCGTGATTTTGCTAATTTGGAACTTTTGCCTGGCGTAATTGAACGCGACGAGAAACAATATTTTCCTGTCGAACTAAGACAAAAAATGGCGGATTTGGGTTTTATGGGTATTATGGTTGATCCCAAATATGGTGGGAGTGGTATGGATACCATTTCTTATGTCATCATTATGGAAGAATTGTCAAAAGTAGAAGCTTCAGCCGGTGTTATTGTAAGTGTAAATAACTCTTTGGTTACTTGGGGATTGGAACATTTTGGAACGGAAGAACAAAAACAAAAATATTTGATTCCCCTTGCAAAAGGTGAGAAATTGGGGGCTTTTGCTTTAAGTGAACCTGAAGCGGGTAGCGATGCAACGCACCAACGAACAACTGCAAAAGATATGGGTGATTATTACTTATTAAATGGTGTGAAAAATTGGATTACCAATGGACATACAGCTGACACATATTTGGTTGTAGCCCATACACATCCTGAAAAAGGACACCACGGTATTAATGCTTTTATCGTAGAAAAAGATATGGAAGGATTTATCGTTGGTGCAAAAGAGAATAAAATGGGTATTCGTTCTTCTGACACACATTCATTAATTTTTCAAGATGTAAAAGTACCCAAAGAAAATAGAATTGGAGACGATGGTTTTGGTTTTAAATTTGCGATGAAAACTTTATCTGGTGGTCGTATTGGTATTGCAGCACAAGCACTTGGAATTGCTCAAGGTGCTTATGAACGCGCACTTCAATATTCTAAGGAACGATCTGCTTTTGGCAAACCAATTTCATATCATCAGTCTATTGCCTTTAAATTGGCAGATATGAAAGTAGAAATAGACGCTGCCAGACACTTGATTATGAAAGCTGCTTGGGATAAAGATCAAGGTAATAGTTTTGATTTAAGCGGTGCAATGGCAAAATATTATGCTGCAGAAATGGCAATGCGCGTAACAACTGAAGCGGTGCAAATACACGGTGGATACGGTTATGTTAAAGATTACCACGTAGAGCGAATGATGCGCGATGCCAAAATTACGCAAATCTATGAAGGTACTTCAGAAATACAACAAATTGTTATTTCAAGAGCGATTTTAAATGAAAAAATTCGTTAAAATCAAGGTTTATATACAACAAAGGCTTCACTATTAGTGGCGCCTTTTTTATGTGTTATAAACTGTAAAGTAGATTAAGACCGTTGCAAAACGATAAATAAAAATAAATAAAAGACAATTCTCTGACCAACTTCTTCGTCATCAAAAAAAAATAGCATCCTCATCCCGATAGCCATCGAGACTACGGTCTTAAATTAATCTTTATAGCCAAATCGTTTTAGCTGGTCGGCTTTTTTTCGCCAGTCTTTATTGACCTTAACGTAGAGTTCGAGAAATATTTTTTTATGAAAGAATTTTTCTAAATCTTTTCGGGCTTCACTGCCAATTCTTTTAAGTCCGGCGCCTTTGTGTCCAATAATGATACCTTTTTGCGAATCGCGTTCCACATAAACAATCGTTCTTATTTTGATGATGTCATTTTCTTCTACAAATTCTTCGGTATCTATTTCAACGGAATAGGGGATTTCTTTTTTGAAGTGTTTTAATATTTTTTCGCGTATTTTTTCGTTGGCAATAAAACGTTCAGATTTGTCGGTTAATTGGTCTTTGCCAAAATATGCAGGCGATTCGGGCAGCAATTCTAAAATTCTTCGTAAAATTTGATCTATTCCAAAACCCAATAAAGCGGAAATGGGATAAATTTCGGCATTGGGAACTTTTTCTTGCCAATAAGAAATCATTTCGTTTAGCTTAGTTTGGTCGGTTTGATCCACTTTATTTATCAATAGGAGTACAGGGACTTTAGCATGGGCTATTTTGTTAAAGAATTGTTCGTTTTTCAAATCTTTTTCACCTGCTTCAACCATATAAATCAAAATATCGGCATCGTCAAAAGATTGTTTGACAAAGTCCATCATTGATTCTTGCAATTCGTAAGCTGGATTGATAATGCCCGGCGTGTCAGAAAAAATAATCTGATAATCATCTCCGTTGACAATACCCAAAATACGATGTCTTGTGGTTTGGGCTTTAGGTGTTGTGATGGCCAATTCTTCACCGACAACTGCATTTAAAAAAGTTGATTTTCCCACATTGGGGTTACCGATAATATTTACAAATCCGGATTTATGCATTTTTTATAGGTTTTTCTTTCTTAATTCAAAATTTTGTCCCAAATATACTTTTCTGATCAATTCGTCAGCTGCCAATTCTTCGGGCGTCCCGTGTTTAAGTATTTTTCCTTCAAACATCAAGTAGGTTTTATCTGTAATAGCAAGGGTTTCTTGTACGTTGTGGTCGGTGATTAGAATACCAATATTTTTATCTTTAAGATGTGCTACAATTCGCTGAATGTCTTCTACGGCAATGGGGTCAACGCCGGCAAAAGGTTCATCTAATAGAATAAACTTTGGATTAGAAGCCAAGGCGCGTGCTATTTCTGTTCTTCGACGTTCGCCTCCAGAAAGCAATTTTCCTAAACGTTTTCTTTTTTCAATTAAGCCAAATTCTTCAAGCAAGTTATCTAGTTTAAGCTGTTGTTCTTTTTTGGAAAGTTTGGTAAATTCAAGTGCAGCTTTGATATTGTCTTCAACGCTTAAATCTCTAAAAACAGAATTTTCTTGTGCCAAATAACCAATACCCAATTGCGCTCTTTTGTACATAGGAAAATCGGTTATTTCAATATCGTCAAGCATTACTTTTCCTTTATTGGGTTTGATGAGTCCAACCATCATATAAAAAGTAGTGGTTTTTCCGGCGCCATTAGGTCCGAGCAAACCAATAATCTCTCCTTGCTCTACCGAGAGTGTATTGCCACGAACGACTTCTTTGGAGCCATATTTTTTTGTGAGATTTTCTGCTCTTAATTTCATGTGTTTCTTGTTCTATATTTTTTATTATAAAGCTATTTTTTTANAATGGTTATGNTTGTATTGTGATTTCATCTGATTGTTTTTTACCGACAATTTTGGCAATATAGATACTGACTTCGTATAAAATCATAAGCGGAATAGCCACAATAACTTGACTGACAATATCCGGAGGTGTTATTAAAGCGGATAATAATAAAATGATTATTAAGGCATATTTTCGATTTGTTTTCAAGAATTTATCGGTAACAATTCCCATTTTTGCCAAGAAAAATATGATGATGGGCAGTTCAAAGACAATACCATTGGCAAGTACTGTTGTTCGCACCAAAGAATTGTAAGAACCCAAATCGATATTGTTGACAATTTCACTGGTTACAAAATAATTGCCTAAAAAATTAACCGAAAGTGGTGTAATGACATAATAACCAAAAAGTACGCCGGTTAAGAAAAGTAAGGAACTAACTACAATAAAATAAAAGCCTTGTTTTTTTTCGTTTTCGTAAAGTGCTGGTTTGATAAATTTCCATAATTCATATACGATATAAGGAAAGGCGATAATAATGCCAAAAATAATAGAAGTCCAAATATGTGCAGAAAATTGTCCTGACATTTGTCTATTTATTATATGTATAGGAATTTCTTTGATGCAAAGTCCCATCGCTTATTTTACAAAATAATTTGTAAGTGATAAAATTTGGGCTTTTTGGAGCAAAAATGATGTGATCATAAACATATTGAATGTTTAAAGCAATAATAATACCGCCAACTGCTACGCCTAAAACGGAATGGAATAAAAATTTTCTTAAATCGTTTAGGTGTTCTAATATTCCCATTTCTTGAGGTTCTGTTTGCTGTGCTTTATCCATATTTATATCAATCCTTCTTTTAATAAATCGTGTAAATGAACCATACCCGTGTATATATTGTTTTTATCAACGACTAATAATTGGCTGATGTTGTGTTCTTGCATTTTTTTTAAAGCATCGACAGCTAAGGCAGTTTGTGCTATTTTTTTTGGATTTTCACTCATGACATCTTTTGCAGTAGTTTTGCCGATATTAATATCTTGTTGCAACATTCTACGTACATCGCCATCTGTAATAATACCCATAATATTGTTTTGTTCAATAATAGCAGTAGCGCCTAATCGTTTTTTTGTGATTTCTATAATGACGTCTTTGATTAAATCATTTGGAGAGGAAATAGGTTTTTCGTTGTTAGATAACAAATCTGCCACACGTAAATATAGTTTTTTTCCTAAGCTACCTCCTGGATGATATTTGGCAAAATCATGGTTATCAAACCCTCTGTTTTCTAGTAAAGTAACAGCCAAGGCATCGCCCATTACCATTTGTAGCGTTGAACTGGTGGTCGGTGCTAAATTGTTTGGGCAAGCTTCTTTTTCCATAGGTGTGTACAATAAATAATCAGTGTTTTGAGCTAAATAGGAATCTTTATTTGCGGTCAAACCAATGATTTTATTGCCAAAATTTTTAATAAGCGGAATTAAAACTTTGATTTCGGGTGTGTTGCCGCTTTTTGAAAGCATCATTACCACATCATTTTTTTGTATAATACCCAAATCTCCGTGAATGGCATCAGAGGCATGCATAAAAATAGCAGGTGTTCCGGTTGAATTTAAAGTAGCAACTATTTTGGTTGCAACATTGGCACTTTTGCCAATACCTGTAACGATAAGTCTGCCTTTTGTTAGCAGCAGTAAATCAACGACTTTGACAAAATCTTCATCAATTTGAGGAAGTAAATTTTGCAGTGCTTCTATTTCAATTTGTATGCTGGTTCGAGCAGATTTAATTATTTTTAAATTATTTTTTGACATTGTCGAGTATTTTTTTAATAATTCTCATTATTCAATAAGAAAAAATGCTTATATTTGAATAAAATCTCTACAGCTAAATAAAAATCTGTGGACATGCAAAGTTACTATTAAATTTTATATAAAACTTTTTAGTTATTTATTTTGTGTAATTTTAGTATGATAATATAAATTATGACAGTAAACGAATCAAAACAATTAAAAGAAGCCCTAAAATATTATTTTGGGTTTGACACTTTTAAAGGCTTACAGAAAGAAGTAACCGAAAGTATTATGGATAATCATAATACTTTTGCTATTATGCCGACAGGCGGCGGAAAATCCTTGACCTATCAGTTGCCGGCTTTATTAAAAGAAGGAACAGCTATTGTAGTTTCCCCATTAATTGCTTTGATGAAAAACCAGGTCGATGCGCTTCGAGGCATTTCAGAGAATAAGGCGATTGTACATTTATTAAATTCTACTTTGAATAAGACTGAAACCCGTCAGGTAAAGGAAGATATAACAAATGGGATTACAAAATTGGTTTATGTTGCCCCTGAATCTTTAAAGAAAGAAGAGAATGTTGAATTTTTGCGTTCGGTTAAACTGTCTTTTATTGCAGTTGATGAGGCGCATTGTATATCTGAATGGGGACATGATTTTAGACCCGAATATGGCAATTTACGCCATATAATTGATGATATTGACCCAGGTTTGCCTATCATTGCCCTTACCGCTACGGCTACTCAAAAAGTGCAAGAAGACATTATTAAAAACTTACACATTCAAGGTGCAAACGTGTTTAAAGCTTCATTTAATAGACCCAATTTGTTTTATGAAGTAAAGCATAAGACCAAAGATGTCGATAGGGATTTAATAAAATTTGTCAAACAACGCGAAGGAAAATCAGGTATTATTTATGCGCTGAGTCGTAAGTCTGTAGAACAGCTGGCACAAACACTTCAGGTAAATGGTATTAAAGCAATTCCGTATCATGCAGGATTGGATAGTAAAACGCGTGCCCGTCATCAAGATATGTTTTTGATGCAAGATATCGATGTGGTGGTAGCAACAATTGCTTTTGGAATGGGCATTGATAAGCCCGACGTCCGGTTTGTAATTCATTACGATATGCCTAAAAGTTTAGAGAGTTATTATCAAGAAACAGGACGTGCCGGAAGAGATGATGGTGAAGGATATTGTTTGGCGTTCTATGCTTATAAAGACATGGAAAAACTCGAAAAATTCATTACACAAAATAAAACTATCGGTGAAAAAGAAATTGCTTTGGCCTTGTTAAATGAAGTGGTTGCTTATGCAGAAACATCTATATCTCGACGTCAATTTTTATTGCATTATTTTGGAGAAGAGTTTGACCCAACTANTGGAGATGGAGGTGATATGGATGATAATATGCGAAATCCAAAAACAAAAATTGAAGCAAAAAATGAGGCTTTTAAAGTATTGACGGTTGTAAATGAAACGCGCGAAATATATAAATCAAAAGATATTGTTAATACGCTAATCGGTACAGAAAATGCACTGATAAAATCGCATCAAACACACTTACAGTCTTATTTTGGAATTGGAAATGATAAAGATACTTATTATTGGATGGCTTTGATAAGACAATTATTGGTGGGCGGTTATTTAAAAAAGCAAATTGAAAATTATGGTGTATTACAAATTACAGAAAACGGNAANCAATATTTGCAAAATCCTACTTCTTTTTTGATGACACAAGACCATCGTTATGATGATNATTANCATAGTAAATCTTCTGGTGGAGTGGGTAAAGGAGCTGCTGCTGATGATAAATTGCTAAAAATGCTTAAATCTTTGCGAAAAGATGTTTCTAAAAAGAAAAATGTACCGCCTTATGTTATATTCCAAGAACCGTCTTTGGAGGATATGGCGTTAAAATATCCTATAACGATTGAAGAGTTGGCTAGCGTATATGGTGTAGGTGAAGGTAAAGCCAAAAAATTTGGCAAAACATTTGTAGAACTAATTGCCAAATATGTTAAAGAAAATGGCATTGATCGTCCTGAAGATTTTATAGTTAAGTCAACGGCTAATAAATCTGCATTAAAAATATTTATTATTAAAAGTACCGATCGTAAAATTCCTTTTGAAGATATTGCTAAATCCAAGGGCTTAACAATGGATGAATTGCTCAAAGAAATGGAACAAATTGTGTATATGGGGACTCGTTTAAATATTGATTATTACTTAGAAGATATTTTTGATGAGGATCAAATAGAAGAACTGTACGATTATTTCATGGAAGCTGAATCAGATAAAATAAGTTTGGCAATGGAAGAGTTTGACGGTGATTATGAGGATGATGAAATGCGTATGTTTAGAATAAAATTTATTAGTGAAATAGCAAATTAAGTATTAATTTATTGACATTGTTAATAGAATTTCTTTACTATTAAAATATTTCTTAAACTCATAAAATTTACAATTACTTAATTTAAAAAAGATGGCAATTGCTATCTTTTTTTATGTTTTGTGTCGTACTTTTGTCGCATAAATAAAACAATAATCAAATGAAAATATTAGTGTTTAATTCAGGTAGTTCGTCACTTAAATTTCAACTTTTTGAAATGCCCGAAAATAAAGTAATTATTAAAGGCTTGGCAGAAAGAATAGGAGAGAAGCAAGGAAAATTTAAAATTGGTGATTGGGAAGTAAACAAACCGCTCCCCACACATAAAGAAGCTTTAGAGTTACTAACGGACTATTTATTAGATTCTGATAATCAAATAATTAAAGATAAAAAAGAAATTTTTGCGATTGGACACCGTGTGGTACATGGAGGCAAAGGTTTTATGCAACCTACTTTGGTTAATGCCGAAGTTAAAGACAAAATTAAAGAATTATTTTCATTAGCACCTTTGCACAATCCGGCAAATTTAATTGGTATTGAAACGGCTGAGCAAATTTTTCCAAAAGCCAAGCAAGTGGCTATTTTTGACACGGCTTTTCACCATACAATTCCTACGGTAAATAATAAATATGCGATTCCACAAAAGTTTTATGACGAAGGGATTCAAAAATATGGTTTTCACGGAATAAGTCATCAATATGTGTCGAGAGAAGCTATTAGAAAATTGGGTAAAGAAAACGCCAAAATCATCACGCTTCATCTTGGAAATGGCGCCAGCGCGACAGCTGTAGTTAACGGAAAAAGTTTTGATACCAGTATGGGATTCGGTCCTATGAATGGTTTGGTTATGGGTACAAGAAGTGGTGATATAGACCAATCTATTATATTTTATCTATTGGATAAAATGGGTTATTCATCAGAAGACGTTCAGCTTATATTAAATAAAAAAAGTGGTATGATGGCACTCGCCGGTAGCAATGATTTACGCGATATAGAGCAACGTGCTAGCCAAGGAGACGCAACAGCAATATTGGCACTCGATATGTATGCCAATGTCATCAAAAAATATATCGGTTCGTATGCAGCGCAAATGGGTGGATTAGATGCTTTGGTTTTTACAGCAGGCATTGGCGAAAACTCTGATGTAATACGCCGTTTGGTGACTAAGGATATGTCGTTTTTTGGTATTTCTATCGATGTTGAAAAGAATAGTTGCCCCAAAGATTATCAAGGTGATATAAGCGGAAACACCAATACAAAGGTTTGGGTAATTCCGACCAATGAAGAATTGGAAATTGCTGTTCAATCATACGAATTATTGCATTAAAATATTTTTTTGTGTTGGGTAATTAGACAATTTTCTTTGTGTTAAATAGTTGCTAAATATTAGACAGAAATATTTATAGATTTTTTCTATCTTCGTAGATGAAATATATGGAAGTAGATTTTTATTAGTTACAAGCCATATTTAAGCTATTAAAAACACTAAATAATGAAATACAAAAATTTATATATTCTATTTTTTATTTTGATATTTGTTTCTTGTAAAAAGCAAACTTATCAAGTTGATTCGCAAAGAATGGAGGTCAATGATTTTATTTGGAAAGGATTAAATTCTTTTTATTTATGGAAGGATGGAGTTCCTAACTTGTCTGACCAAGCTTTTAAAAGTCAGGCAGAATTGAATTTTTATTTGGATGATTTTGACAATTCAGAAGATTTTTTTGAATCGTTAATATATGAAAGAGAACAGGTCGATCACTGGTCGTGGGTTGTAGATGATTATGTGGCGCTTAATCAGCTTTTTCAAGGCATCAGAGTTACTTCTGGTTTGCACGCAGGTTTGGTTAGAAAATCAGCAACTTCAGATGATTTATTTGCTTATGCGCAATATGTTTTTCCTGGATCAGATGCTGCAAATAAAGGCATGCAACGAGGACAGATTTTTCAAAAAGTCGATGGACAGCAATTAAGCATTCAAAATTATCACGAATTATTTAGTAACGATGATTATAATTTAGAGCTGGCACAGTGGTCTGGAAATAATTTAGTTGATACCGGCAACATTATTAATTTGCACAAGGCGTCGTTGAATGAAAATCCTGTTTTTATCAAGAGAATTATTCATCGAAATGGAAAAAATATAGGTTATTTAATGTACAATGGATTTACGTCAACATACGATAGAGATTTGAATAATGCGATAATATATTTTGCTAATAATCAGATAGATGAATTGGTAATTGATTTGCGATACAATCCAGGAGGAAGCGTGGCTACCATGCAGTATTTGGCATCTATGGTTACCGGACAGTTTTCTGGACAAGTAATGTTAAATTATCATTGGCATCCGCAATTGCAAACTTGGATGCAAGCAAAATATCCCAGTAGTTTACAAAGACTTTTTGTCGATAATATGACGGATGGAACGGCTATTCAGCATCTCAATCTAAACAGCGTATATGTGATTGCGACTAAGTCTAGTGCTTCTGCGAGTGAATCTTTGATAAATTGTTTGGATCCATACATCGATGTGCAACATGTGGGTACTAAGACACATGGTAAATATACAGCTTCAATCACGATGTATGATTCTCCGGATTTTTCGGGAAGCGATATAAATCCGAATCATAAATGGGCAATGCAGCCTATTGTTTTAAAAGTTAGCAATGCAGTAGGTTATACAGATTTTATAGAGGGATTGCAACCCGATGTAGCACAAGAGGAGGATTATAAGAATTTGGGTGTTTTGGGTGAAGAAACAGAGCCTTTATTGGAAACTTGTTTGCAGTTGATTGATAACGGTACAATTCGGAGTCATCAACATAGACATTTTGATGAAATATATTTTAAGGCTTATCCTTTTCAAGATGAAATGTATATTGATAAATTGCCATTTTTTAAGTTAAATTAGGTGACATAAGAAGCAATTAGATAATATCGTTTTGTGATTTTTGTAGTTTTGAATAAAATAAAAAGCCTCATAAACAATATCATCTACGAGGCTTTTTTTAATATTTATTATCAGATTATTTTACATACTCTGTTTTTCTTTCTTTTTCGGTTTTTAAGAATTTAGTAAATCCTTGTTCAATCATCCATTTGTCGCTATACATTTTACCCATATATCTCGAACCGTGATCCGGGAAGATAAGCACAACATGACTATTTTCATCAAACAGACCTGCTTTGTTATATAGGTGCGCAGCTTCTACGGCTGCGCCGCTGGTATAACCGGCAAAAATACCTTCATTAAGTGCTAATTCACGTGCTTTGTATGCCGAATTTTCATCGGTAACTTTTACAAATTGATCGATTAATTCAAAGTCGGTAGCGGTAGGGATTAAATTTTTTCCCAAACCTTCAATGCGGTATGAATAAATTTCATTTGTATCAAATATACCGGTTTCGTGATATTTTTTTAGCGCAGAACCATAAGCATCAACACCTAAAATTTTAATATTTGGATTTTTTTCTTTTAAATATCTGGCAATTCCCGAAATAGTGCCACCGGTTGCGGTGCAAGCAATTACGTGTGTAACTTTGCCTTCTGTTTGATCCCAAATTTCAACACCTGAAGAAAAGTAATGTGCTTTTATATTGAGTTCGTTAAAATATTGATTTACATACAGTGAACCGGGATTTTCTTCGTGTATTCTTTGTGCAACGGAGTAATAGGAGCGAGGATCTTCTGCAGCTACTTCCGTAGGACATACATATACTTTAGCACCCAAACTACGTAGCATATTAATTTTATCATCGGTAGCTTTATCTTTTACGGCTAAAATTACTTTGTATCCGCGAACGGCGCCTAGCATTGCCAAGCTAAATCCGGTATTTCCAGAAGTGGTTTCTATAATGGTGTCACCAGGTTTGATAATACCTTCTTTTTCCGCTTTATCAATAATATATTTTGCAATTCTGTCTTTTACGGAATTGCCCGGGTTAAAAGATTCAAGTTTTCCATAAAAATTACCTTGTAATTTTTTGGTAACTCTGTTTAGTCTGACCATTGGTGTATCACCGATTAAATCAAGTACATTATTAACAATTTTTGAATTATTTTTCATGAATTAATATTTCTTCAACATTTATGAGTTTGTTGTTTGTTTAACTCGACAAAAATACAAATTATAAATTAAACTTAAGTTTCCTTTGTTACAAATTTAAAAATTATGTATGCTGCTTATTTTTTGACATTAAATTCTTTCCTATAATGAGAAGTACAACACCTGCAATGGATAAAATTCCACCTATAAATTGAATGTTTGAAGGGAATTTTCCAAAGTATAAATAGCTGCCAATCAGCACAAAAAGTCCTTTGGTAGAAGATAAAATAGATTTTCGACTCACTTCTATATATTGAATGGCATACAGCCCTACAATAGCTGCCAAAAAGGGACCTAAGAATGCGCCCATCAATACATTGATGAGTGCTTTGTGCGAAATTTCAAAGGATAAATCCTGAAAATTCATCATTAAGAATGAAAAAAGCAATAAATAAAACGTTCTATTTAGGGATAAAATAATGGGTGAAAATTTTTTCACATTTATTTTCATTAAGATGGAACTTATTGCAGCCAAAATGGTATAAATAAAAATATATTGACTACCATCGATAAAGATTTCATTTATTTTTATCCATTTAGGATTATAACTCAACAAAAATGCGGCAGAAAGCGTGATGAAAATGCCAACTATTTCAATTTTATTAAAACGTTCTTTAAGAATAATAAATCCGAGTACAAGCACAAAAACAGGGCCTAAATTTCCCATAAATGCAACAATACTTGGGTTGGGCATAGAATGTATGGCTTTAAAGAAAAAAGTGGTGGAAGTAATTTCAATAATACCAAATGTTAAAAGAAGCATATAATCTTTAAACTTAAAACTTTTGATTCTTTTGTATGATTTTTGTTGGATAGATAATACTAAAATTAGGAGAAAACCTGTTAAAAACCAAAAAAAACCAAATTGGGCTAGCTTGAGTTCTTGTAAAGCTGCTTTGCTAAAAATGTAAACATTTGACATAGCTAAAATACCTACAAATGTTAGAATGTAGCCCTTGTATCTATCGGGAAGTTTTAGCCAAAAATGTATCATATATTTTTAGGATTAAAGCAAATACTTATGCTATGCAAATAAACTGATTATTTTTTAAATAAGTATTGATTTAACTGTTAAATAAAACATTTTTTATAAAAATATAATTGTAAAATATAGCTTTTAAGCTTAAAACATTATCTTTGCGTGTTTAAAACAAAAAACTCATGTTAAAAAAGATAAAATATTTTTTGCTTTTGATAATTGTGTTGTCGATTGTATTTGTGGGATACTTTATTTCATTGGATGCAAATTTTGAAGTCCATAGATCTCGTTTGATAAAAGCGCCGGCGAATTTAGTATATCAACAAATTGCTGATTTACATAATTGGTCAAAATGGGCACCTTGGAAGGAAAAAGATAGTACTATACAATTTGATTATTCAGAGAAAACATTCACAGAAGGTGATTATTTACGATTTACCGATACGGATGGTTTGCGTCAGCAGTTGACAAATATTACCTTACGCTCTGATTCATTGATTGTGCAAACTTTATCTTCTGAAAAGCAAGAACAGCGTTTTAAATGGCAATTAATTCAACAAGAAGATGGTGTGTTGGTTAATTGGATCATAGAAGGAGAGGTGCCATTCTTACAAAGAATTTATTCCAATCATATGGCTGAATTGATTGGACCGACAATTACAAGAGGTTTGGAAAGATTGGATCAATCTATTCATAAAGATTTAGAAAAAAGATCTGTAAAAATTGATAAAATAACCAGTTTAAGTAGTACGTATTATCTTTATAAATCAGTTAGTTGTAAATTAAATGAAGTCGAGAAGATAAAAGATAAATTATTTTCACAAATATTAAAAGTTGCTTCAGAAAAGCATATTGAAAACCAAGGAAAACTTTTTACATTATACAATAAATGGGATGCGGACAATCAATCGGCTATTATTTCTACTTGTTTGCCAACCAAGGAAAAAGTTGTAATAGATGTCAATGTTTTAACGGGACAAACGTCCGGTGGAAAATATTTAAAAATCTTGTATCAAGGTGATCATAAATTTATTAAAGAAGCTTGGTATCAAGCAAATAATTTCATTCAAAAAGATAGCAATTTGGTTGATGATTTGACACGAAATCCATTTGAAGTTTATATAATTGATAAGTCAAATAATTTGAACCCGGCAAATTGGTTGACTGAAATTTATGTGCCAATTCTTGAAGTCGCACCACAAAATAATGTACCGCAATGATAACAAGGCTTTTGTTAGTATTTTTAGGAGGTGGATTTGGAAGTGGTTTTAGGTATTTAATAGGTTTAGCCTTAAATAAAAATGATTTTTTAACACCGTATGGAACTTTTTTTGTGAATATTGTCGGTAGTTTTTTAATTGGCGTTTTGGCTGGTTACAATTTGCGAACCTTAAACTTGAACCATTCATATCAAGCTTTGTTAATAGTAGGTTTTTTGGGTGGCTTTACAACTTTTTCATCTTTTGCTTTTGAAAATCTTATCATGTTGCAAACAGAAAAATATTTCTTGTTTTTTGCTTATTTTGTTTCAACTCTTGTTGTAGGTATGGTGGCTGTTGGTTTTGGTTATTACACATCGAAATACATTTAATGTAGATTTTATTTTTTTTAATGAAGTTTAACTTGTTTCATTGCGAAACAATCAACGATAAATTTATGTATAGTGCCCCTTTTTTGTGGTGTTAAAAACTAAAAAAATTGATGTACATTTGTGGCTAATAATAAGTTTTTACATGATACAGGCAAAAAATCTACATAAAAAATATGGCAATCTGGAGGTGCTCAAAGGCGTTAATCTGGAAATAAAAAAAGCAGAAGTAGTTGCCATTGTAGGTCCATCTGGTGCCGGAAAAACAACTTTATTACAATTGATAGGGACATTAGACAGACCTACTAATAAAGATTATAATTTGATTATCAACGGAAAAGATGTTTCCAAATTATCTGACAAAGAATTGTCTAAGTTTAGGAATAAACAAATAGGGTTTATTTTTCAGTTTCATCAACTTTTACCCGAATTTACGGCTTTAGAAAATGTTGCAATTCCGGCATATATCGCTGGAGATTCTAAGCAGAAAGCCGATAAACGCGCCAAGAAATTACTTGTTTTACTGGGTTTAGAAGATAGAATGTCCCATAAGCCTGCTAAATTATCGGGAGGCGAACAGCAACGCGTAGCCGTAGCACGTGCTTTGGTAAATCGTCCTGCAGTAATTATGGCAGATGAACCCAGTGGAAATTTGGACACCGAAAGCGCCAAGCAATTACACCATTTGTTTTTTGAATTACGCGATCGTTTTGAACAAACTTTTGTTATTGTTACACACAACGAAGCGCTTGCAGCAATGTCCGACCGTAAATTGATGATGAGAGATGGTATAATTATCAATCAAACTAAAGATTAGTATTTTTATGCAATTTAAACATCCTGAAATATTATATGCATTATTGTTGTTGCTGATTCCTATCATTATTCATTTGGTTAGATGGAAAAAATTTAAACAGACTTCTTTTTCTAATGTAGATTTTTTAAAAGATTTGGAGATTAAATCTCGAAAAAGTAGAAAATTAAAAGAATTGCTTATTCTTTTGCTTAGATTATTGGCGCTTGCGATGCTTGTGTTGGCTTTTGCGCAGCCTTATTTTCCTTCAAAAGCTCAAAAACAACAAGCAACTACAGTACAAAGCATTATTTATTTTGACAATTCATTGAGTATGTCTGCTTTGACAAAGAATTCAAATATTTGGCAAGAAATACGTCAAGATTTAATTCGCAATCTCGATGACAATCAACATTATACTTATTTTGATAATACCGATACTTATAAAAATATTACTGGAAAAAAATTAAAAGAACTATTATACAAAGTTGCTTTCACAGCAAAATCTACGCGTCATGTAGAGGTGATTAATAAAGCAAATTTATTGTTTTCAAAAGATCAAAAAGCACATCATTTTATTTATATTTCTGATATGCAAAACCTTGATAATGAGAAATTAACATTAGATTTGTTTAGAAAAGACGTTCAATATAATTTTTATATAAAACAAATTAAAGACTTGCCCAACATCAGTCTTGATTCGCTTTGGCTACAATCAAAAACCAACAATTCTTATGTGTTAAATTTGAAAATTTCTGCGTTTCAAAAAGATTTAAAATCGCCGGTGAGTATAAATCAAGGCAATAAATTGTTGTGGCGGGGATATGTAGATTTTAAGGATAGTTTGCAACAGCATCTGTTGATAGATTTACCAAAAACCAACGATATTGCTGCAAAAGTTTCTATCACGGATAACGCATTTCCATTTGATAATAATCTGTTTTTTAGTTTACAAGAAAAACTTAGAATTAAGATTTTATATGTAGGAAATAGTTTGCCTGATTACATAAAAAACATCTATACCAAAGATGCTTTTAAATTAGATTTTTATAAACCTAATCAATTGAATTATAGTGAACTAGCATCTTATGATTTATTGATATTGGATGGTGTAAGTAGTTCGGCTAATTTGTCGTTTGACGCCATAAATTCCTATTTGAAGAATTATGGAAATATTGCGTTGATTCCACCTGTTGATCATCCTGAAAATATGGATGCAACATTAAAAAGTTTGCATCTAAATACGCAAATAGCATTAGATACCACAAAAGTTTTGTTAAACAATATTAATTTTGAACATCCGATTTTTAAACATGTATTTTTAAAAAAGACGCGTAATTTTACCTATCCTTTTGTTAAGAAACATTTAAGATTTGGCCGCGAAGGGAGTTGGTTGTATCGTTTGAGTGATCAGAGTCCTTTTGTTCAACTATACAAAAATAATGGTAATATTTATGTTTTTAATGCAGGTTTGCAAGCATCAAATACCAATTTTACGCAAGCGCCTACTTTACTGGTTTCCTTGTTTTATCAAATGGCCACAAATAGCACAAGATCAAATGCTTTGTATTATAGTATTGGGCAAAAAAACACTTATGATATACCGATTAAAATAAAGAATGATATGGTTTTGCAACTGAAAAAAGATTCGCTTGCATATATTCCTTTTCAAGTAAATCAGTTTAATAAAGTGCAAATGACCACTACTGATTTTCCTGATATTTCTGGTATTTATGATGTTGAGTATCAAGGGAAAATATTTGAAAAAGTAGCTTATAATTATCCGCAGAGTGAGCATTATTTGAATTTTATAAGTTTGCCGCAAGCTAATCAGATATCTCGTATAGATTCGTTTAAATCTTATGCACAAAAACAAAATGAATTTATGAAGCAAAAGCATATTTGGAAATATTTTTTAGGTTTAGCTTTGCTTTTTTTATTATTTGAAATATTGGTTATATTATATTGGAAACCTTAACTATTTTATTTGAAAACACTTAGATACATCTTATTTCCATTTTCTTTGGTTTATGCATTTATTACGGAATTTCGTAATTATATGTATGATAAAGGATGGGTTGTATCTCAAAAATTTGAGGAGCCGATTATTAATGTTGGTAATTTAAGTATGGGGGGTACGGGAAAAACGCCTCAAATTGAATATTTAATCAGGTTGTTAAAAAATCAGTATAAAATTGCTTTTATCAGTAGGGGGTACAAGCGTAAGACGAATGGTTTTGTTGTGGCAGATCAACAAGCAAGTGTCGGTAATATAGGCGATGAAGCTTTTCAGATTCATCAAAAATTCCCCGAAGTTTATGTGGCAGTTGGCGAAAAAAGAGTGCCGGCGATACGTAAAGTTTTGGTAAATTTTAAGCCAGATGTTATTTTATTGGATGACGCTTATCAACATAGAGCCGTTTCTGCAGGATTAAATATCGTTGTGAGTGCCTATGACAATCTTTTTGTGCAAGATTTTGTATTGCCAACAGGAAATTTAAGAGAATGTAAAAAGCAAGTGAAACGTGCTGATATAGTGTTGGTTAGCAAATGTCCTTCTCATATTAACGAGAAAAATAAAGCGAAAATTAAACAAAAAATCCGTAAGTATTTTTTTAAGGATATTTTCTTTACAATGATAGATTATGATGATTCTATAACGAACAAACAGATTGAAATTAGTGTGTCAGATTTGTCGCAATATAAGATTCTATTAATAACAGGGATTGCCAATCCTACACCATTATTTACTTTTTTGTCAGAAAAAAATTGTATTTTTGAAAGTTTGAAATTTGGTGATCATCATAATTTTTCAAAAGCAGATATATCATTGATAACCAATCGTTTTGAACGGTTAAAAGGAAAGAAAAAAATATTGCTAACAACTGAAAAGGATTATGTGCGTTTGCAAAATTTGGTAGATTTACCCTTGTTTTATCTTCCAATTCAAACAAAAATATTAGAGAGAGAATTATTTAATGAAAAAATATTGAATTATGTCAGTAAAGAAAAGTGAATTTGATTTGTCGTTAGAGACCGCTAATTATTTGAAACAACAAGTAAATTATATACCAGAGTATGCTATTGTTTTAGGCAGCGGATTGGGCAGTTTGGTGGATGATATTGAAATAGAAAAAGAGATATTATATAAAGAAATACCCAATTTTCCTATTTCTACCGTTAAGGGTCATAAAGGTTCTTTAATTTTTGGAACATTAAATGGAAAAAAAGTATTGGCTATGAACGGTCGTTTTCATTTTTATGAAGGATACGACATGAAAAAAGTTACTTTTCCAGAACGTGTTTTTTGGCAAATGGGTATCAAAAAATTGGTTGTTTCAAATGCTTCTGGTGGTGTTAATAGAAATTTTAGTATTGGTGATGTGATGTTGATTAAAGATCATGTAAATATGTTCCCCGAACATCCTTTGCGTGGACCCAATGATGAGCGTTTTGGTCCTCGTTTTGTCAATATGAGTGAGCCTTATAGCAAAAAAATGCTACAAGTGGTAAGAGCTTATGCTGCTGAAAAAAACATTAAAATTAAAGAAGGAACTTATCTTGGATTGCAAGGTCCAACCTTTGAAACACTTGCTGAATATACGATGGTTAGAAATATGGGTGGTGACGCTGTAGGAATGTCAACTGTTCCTGAAGTAATTGTGGCTATACATATGGGTATGGAAGTATTTGGAATCTCAGTTATTACAGATATAGGTACTGAAGAATTTATTGAAGAAGTCAATCATGTAGAGGTGTTAAAAGCCGCAAAAGCAGCCGAACCGATTGTAAGAGAGTTGGTTGGTAAATTGGTAGAAAGATACTAGTAATTATACATTTTAAACATTCTATATGAATCAACCTATTGATTTTTATAAAAGTCAAATACAAAACTATACGGCGCAACTTAAACAATTGCGCCGTAAATCTATTTGGATTAGCGCAAGCAGACTCTTGAGTTTTTTGTTGATAGCTATATTAATCTATTTTTTTTATAAGGAAAGTAAAGTCCTGATATTAATTGTTTTGGCAGGTATTCCTTTGTTTCTTTTTCTAGTATCCAAAAGCGAAAATATTAAGCAATTGATACATATTGCAAAGGAATATATCCTGATTAATGAGAACGAATTAAAAGTGTTACAAGGCGATTATACTTTTCTCGATTCAGGATCAGAGTTTATCAATCCGGAACATCATTTTAGCTATGATATAGATTTGTTTGGAAAGGCTTCTTTTTTTCAATATATAAACCGTTCTATAAAACAGTCTGCAAAAGTATTTTTGTCTAATTTATTGATTTCTAATGATGTAAATGATATAGAGGAAAGACAAGATGCGATTAAAGAATTGTCAGAAAAATCACACTGGCGTCAAAAATTTATGATTACTAGCCGTTTGGACAGCAGTAAATATCATCCTGATCAAATTGTAAATTGGGTACAATATTATCAAAGCTTTACCAAAAAATTTATGTATCATTTGGTTTGGGCTTTCTCTATTTTGTCTATTATTGTTATTTTGGTTTATTATTTTAAGTTTGTCAATGCTTATGTTTTATTATTTTGGGCTTTATTAGGACTGGGAATTGTGGGTAAATATGCAAAGAAAACGCAAAAACTTTTTGCTGAAATTGAACAGATTAAACCCTCTTTAGCGGCATATAAATCTTTAATCGATTTGATTGAAAACGAAAAGTTTACCACAGGACTTTTACAAAAAAAACAACAAGAATTAGTAGATTCACAAACACATATTTCTCAGAATATTTCAGCATTTTTAAGTATTTCAAAAAGAATCGAATTCACCAATAATTTGATTATTAAATTTATAGGTGATGCTTTCTTTTTATATGATTTGTTAATGGCTTATCAAATGGAGCGATGGATTGCGAAACATAAAGATGAAATGAATTCTTGGTATGCAATAACTGATTTTTTTGAATCTTATAGTAATTTGGGTAACTTTGCTTTTAACCATCCAAGTTATATTTTTCCAAAAATAAATGATCAAAATGATATAATTAAATCTTCCGGATTGGGGCATCCTTTGTTAGATTCAAATAAACGAATCGATAATGATTTTGATATTAAAAAGCATTCGTTTTTTATAATAACAGGTGCCAATATGGCCGGTAAAAGCACCTTTTTACGCACGGTGTCTCTAAACATTGTTATGGCGAATTCCGGTTTGCCGGTTTGTGCGCAAAATTTTGACTATCACCCCATTAAGCTTATTACAAGTATGCGAACAAGCGATTCTTTAAGCAAAGATGAATCCTACTTTTTTGCAGAGCTGAAACGACTTAAATTTATGGTGGATCAAATGAATAAAGATGAATACTTTATTGTGCTAGATGAAATTTTGAAGGGGACAAATTCAATAGATAAAGCAATGGGATCTCAAAAATTTGTTGAAAAGTTGGTGCATAGTAAATCTACCGGTATCATTGCTACGCATGATTTGAGTTTGTGTAAATTGGAAGACGATTTTAAACAAATAAAAAATTACTTTTTTGATGCTGCCATTATAGACGATGAATTATTTTTTGATTACAAGCTTAAAACAGGTATTTGTCAAAATATGAATGCCTCCTTTTTGCTAAAAAAAATGAATATTATTTAGATTCTTTACTTAGTTTTATCAAGAATTTTGCAATTTCTATATCATCATTGGGGCAATCTATAACTTTATAGTTTTGCACGCCAATTTCTTTAGCAATATTTTCGTATTCTAGTTTTAATTCGTAGTCTGTTTCGGCATTATCAATCATAAATGCAATAGGATAAATCAATACATTTTTTCCTTTGTATGCTGCCAATTTTTGATGCAAATAGGGTTGCAGCCAAGCGGCATATCCAAAACGCGATTGATAAGCATAATCTACAGATTGAAACATTGATAATTTATTTTTTAAGATAAAGAAATGTTCCATGATTTGTTGGGCATACGGGTCGCCTTTGTCTATCATTTTTTGGGGTAAACCATGTGCGGAAAATAACAAATGCCATTCCGAAGGTTTTGGAACACTTTTTACAATTTTATTAAAAATAATTTCATTGAAATCTTCTCTTTGATAGAACGGATTGACAAGTTTTATTTTACCTTTAAAATTTAAGGTTTTAAATTCGTCTAAACTACTTTCTACCGTTGTAAATGAATAGTGAGGGTATAATGGAATCAGTACAACTTCATTGTATTGGTTTATAAAATTTTGAAGTTTTGGTTGGCTGTATCTCATGGCAAATCGCACATCATAATCGGTAAATTCTTGCATTTGTTTTGCCAGACTTTCGGTCAATTGATCGATGCGACTACCACCAATTAATTCATAATTTTTCCATGATTTTTTATATCTAAATTTGGCGATAAGCGGGGCGATTAAATGTCTTAAAGACGAAGCAATAATTCTGGGATCGCTAAACATATTATACAAAAATTCTTTTAACTCTTCAGGGCTTTGTGCCCCACCCATATTTAGTAAAACTATTGCTTTTTTCATGTTTTTATAATGCTTTTGAAAATTGTCGTGTATTGGTTTTCATATTTGGATCAAAAGTGGCAGCAATATTCCGCATAAAAAATTGTCCTTGTGCGGTGAGTTCTAAAACATTGTTTTCAAAATGTATTAAGGCTTCTTTTTTAAAAATATCCAATACCTTAAAATCAACCTCTGTAATTTTATAAATTTGATTTACATCAATCTTGTTATGATCGGCTATCTTATTAAAATCTACATACATATTGCACATAATTTCTTCGATAATTTGTCTAATTAGCTTTTCGTTTTCATTTACAAAATAGTATTTTTCAATTGGAAAAACACCTTCGTTTATCGATTTAATATATTTGTCAATGCTTTTGGTGTTTTGTAAGTACGCACTGTTTAATTGGCTGATGCCGCTTACGCCAAGGGCATGTACTTGTCCGGTTGTATCAAGTGTGCAATATCCTTGAAAATTACGGTGCAATTGTTTTGTTTTTAAAGCATTTGTGAGTTCGTCTTTTGGATCAGCAAAATGATCTAAGCCTATAGGTGTGTATTGATTCTCGGTCAATATATCATAAGCTTTTTGAAATAAATTAATTTTTTCTTTGGCATTAGGCAAACCAAATTTTTCCAATGTTTTTTGTTGTTTTTTTATCCAAGGCACATGCGCATAAGAAAAAACGGCTAATCTATTTGGTTTTAAGTTTGCTGCTCTTTTTATGGTTTTTTCATAATTTTTTAGATTTTGATAGGGTAGTCCATAAATAAAATCCAGGTTAAGAGACAAGTTTTCATAGGATTGAATATGTTCAACAATTTCTTCTATGGGAAGCAGGGGCTTTTCTCTATTAACCGTATCCAAAACTTTATCGTCGAAGTCTTGTACGCCAAAACTCAATCGGTTAAAGCCTAGTTTAACCAATTCGTCTGTATATGATTTGGTGAGATGTGCCGGATGACATTCCATAGCGATTTCCGGATTATTTGTTGTCTTAAAAGTATCATATAATTTATTCATTATCAATTGAATATCTTCTATTGGCAAGTAATTTGGCGTGCCGCCGCCCCAATGTATTTGAGATATTTTTCTGTTGGAATCAATAAGCGGTTTTAGCAAATCAATTTCCTTTAAAATAGTATCGACGTATGCCCGAATAACATTTTGATCACTGGTGATTTTGGTGTTACAGCCACAATACAAGCATAGTTGACCACAAAAAGGGATATGTATATAAATGGATATATTTTTGGGCGTTTCTTTGTTTGATTCTTTTATTGCCTGAATGATATTTGCATAATTACTAACATCTTTAAAGTAGTTTGCCGGTGGATAGCTCGTGTATCTGGGCGTTGGTTGGTTGTATTTTTCGTAAAGTTCTTGTTTGATTTTCATAATAATAATTTAAATATTTTCAGGCTCATTATCTATATATAAATGTGAAAAAGTAAGTAATAATATCAGGCTAATAATGAATTCTATTTTGTATAATCCTGTATAACCAATATGATGTGCCAGTTTGCCACTGACAACTGCTAATAGAATACTTCCAAGATGTGTAATAACGATTTGGATGGTGAAATCTGTACCTGCTCTACCGGCTCTAACTTGATCCATTGAGATGGTATATATCACAACTGATGCCATGCCATAAGTGCCCCAAATTGCCAAAACACCAATTAATAGAAAGATAAAACTGATGTTTTGTAATGATAACCACCAAAAATATCCTGATGTTAAAACGGATAGGACGGCAATACTTATGACGCCAAATTTTCTACTGTTTTTTTTAATAATATATCCCATTAGTAAAGCCATTGTGGTTCCAAATGCAGGACCATATATACCGGAAATAATGCCAATTTCTTTAATAGAATATCCTAAATCTACCATCCAAGGTTTTAGCATGGTTAAAATACCGATTAATCCAGCATAAAATACAAATAGTAAAAGTACCCTATTACCAATTGATTTTTGTTTGAAAAAAATAATAATATCTTTGGAGCTTACTTTTGTTATTTTTTCAGTTGATTTCTTTATTTTAGGTTTATAAAAATAGAGTGGAAGAATGGCTAAAATTACAAATCCCGATAATGCAAAAAGCAAGTATTTCCATCCAAAATAATAATAAACGATTAATAATACACCACTTCCGGTAAGCGTTCCCAAAAAACTACCGGCAGATTGCATACTGTTGCCAAGACTGCGTTCTTCTTTTTTGAGGATTAAATATGCAAATGCGTCTGTAGCAATATCTTGTGTAGCAGAAGCCGCAAAAGCAATTATCATGAGTATTGCAATGAGCGTAAAATTGGTTTTAAGATGTAAAAAAGCGGCAGAAAATATAATAATGGCATAAAATATCTCTGATGAAAATATCCATTTTTTATAATTTTGAATATTATTTCCTGTTTTGTCGACTAAAGGTGCCCACAGAAATTTTAATATCCAAGGTAGTTTTATCAATTGTAGGAGTCCAATTGAGGTTAAGGAATAATGCTCTGTTCTTAAAATAACCGGCATGACAGTTGAGAAAAATGTCATTGGAATAGATTGTGCTAAGTATAAACTAAGCAGTGTGCTATATTTTTGGCTTGCATTTAATAATTTTGGCATAAAAATGTATTAAAATATCTTTTTAATGGGTTAAAATTTTGTTTTTACAAATACGCCAAATTGTAGAGGTTGTGCTGGTTCAGCAAAAGATTTTTGTATGCTTGCAACATTGAAATAATAGCGATTGTAAGAGGTGTTTGTTAAATTTTTCCCCCATATTCCTAGGCTAATATTTTTCATATTTGCTGTAATATTTGCATTAAATAAAGTATAAGGATTTTGGTAGGCAAGATTATCGACATCCCAATAGAATTTGCCAAAATATTTGTAGTCTGCGTGAAATGTTAGAGATTTAATGCCGAATTTTTGTAAATAGTAATTGTAGTTCGTAGCAAAACCGGCGGTGTATTCTGGCACTAAAGGCAATTTGTTAAGACTGTAATCAGTTGTGTTATTTTTTTTGTAGTCCAAAAACGTAGCATTTGTATAGCCAAAAGCCAATCCAAAATTTAGGTTTTCATTTACTTGGTAACTCGATTCAAATTCTATTCCTTTACTTTCGGATTTTCCGGCGTTTTTTGTCATAACACCACGTCCGCTCGGCACAGATTGAATGACTTGTTGTGATTTCCAGTCGATATAAAATATATCAAGATTGGCAGTTAGTTTTCTGTCAAAAAAACTTGTTTTGATGCCTGCTTCATAATTCCAGCTATATTCAGGTTCAAAAGTTTCATCTTCTGCTCTTTCAATTGTTGCATTGAAACCACCTGCTTTATAACCCTTGGTTGCAGAAGTATAGGTCATAATATTGTCANTTGGCGCATAGCTAATGCTAAATTTAGGCAGCACTTGTGTAAAATTTAAGTGGTGTACAAAATCTTCTTTGTGTGTGATATGTTCATGCATTTCTAAGTCATAATTATATGCCATTCTGGAGCTTTCCATATCATATCTGATACCAGATGAAAGCATAAATTTTCCGATAGGATAATCAATTTGTCCAAACATAGCACCACCACTGATATTTTGGTCGTAATCTTTAATAAGTGTCATGGTATAACTTGGTGTTGTTATATCGGCAATAACATTTTTTGGCAGATTTCTTTGAAATGAAAAAAGACCAGCAATCCATTTTATTTTAGCATTGCGTTTTGATTTGATATTTAATTCTTGCACACCGCTTTTATTGTTTCTAATCATATCGACAAAATAAATTGGTTGTGCTGTAAAATCTTGGTCTAAGGCATAATCGTCTTTGAGTTGTTGGTAACTGGCAGATATACTGACATCAAATAAATGTGCTTTGTAGTTAAAATAAAATCCGGTTGAGAAGAAATCACGATCGTATTTTCCAGGGTCATTATAATTTATATCACCTGTTTGTTGGTTTTCTGTATCAAACAGTGCATAAGGAAATCCATATTGATTACTTTTTTCATAATTTAGTAAAAATTTGAGATTTGCCTTATCGGAAATTTTATATTTTCCTTTTAATCTACCTGCGTAAGTGTCGAGTTGATCAACATTTGATTGGTCAAAAGAATTGGTAAAGAACCCATCTTTATGTGTGTATGCAACATTAGAAACAAGGGCTAATTTTGAGGTAATAGGCAAGTTGTAACCTGCAATTGCTTTTATTTGATTATAGTTACCATAATCTATTTTAAAGCTTCCTTTGTGTTTCCAGACAGGATCATCTGTATAAACTTTTATGAGTCCACCCATGGTATTTCTGCCATAAAGTGTTCCTTGTGGACCGCGTAAGACTTCTATTTTTTTTATATCAAAAAGCTCAAAATTTACAGACCCATTGTCAAAATAAGGGATGTCATCCACATACACGCCTACAGATGGTTCTCCTTTGCTGACACCGATACCGCGAACATAAATGTATGTATTTAAGCGTGTACCATGTTCAGGCATAAATAAATTGGGAACAAAACCGTTTAATTTGGTTAGATTGTCAAGTTTTAAAAATTCAATTTTTTTAGCTGAAATAGCTGATGCGGCAATAGGAATACTTTGTAGTTTGGTATTGTTTTTACTTGCATCAATAATAATTTCATCAATTTTAATAGTGTCATTTTTTTGTGTTTGAGCAAAACTCGTAGCTACAAATAACACGAAGAATAATGTATAGATGTTTTTCATTTGCCAATATTTTTATATCGTGGCAAATTTATAAACTTGAGTTGTTAAAAAATGTCGCTAAAAGAATTATTCATGTCGCAAAACATTAAAATACTATTTTGTCCCTTAGGTAGATAAAAAAAATGATAACGATATTAATTATTGAAAAGCTATCTCTTGTTTTGCATTTAATTGAAAAAAATATAGTGAATAAGTGTAAATAATAAATATCGCAAATAGAATTAGTTATATATTAATTAGTAGATTATTTTTTTGAGATTATTTGATGGGCAATAGTAGAAGCTTGTTTAACTCGGTCTGCAATGCCCACGCCATCTCTGATGCTACCAGCCAAGAGTATTCCGGGATATTTTGCTTCTATTTTGGCAATATCTTTTAGTCTTTGCTCACTTTTTATATCGTATTGTGCAATGGCTTTTTTGTAGTATGTCAATTCGAATAAATCTGGTTCAAATTGTGGCATTTGAAGCATTTCGGTTACATCCTTAGCGATGATTTTTTTTAAATCAGGAATGGATAATTCGGTTAATTCCGGATGTTGTGTGCCGCCAATAAAAACATTTAGAAGGGCGCCGTTTTGCGGAGCTCTATTTTTAAAAATAGTTGACATAAATAAAACACCTAAAATATTTTTATGTTCTTTAGTAGGGATTAAACCGCCAAAAGCATCGAGATTTATACCTGACCAATTTTTGAATCCAATAGCAACACTAACTATTTTTGCATATTTTGTATTTTGAATATTTTTCCATTCTTCTGGTTGTACAAAAGAAAATATTTTGGGAAGGCTGTCGGCATGTATGCTACTGATAACATTTGTAAAAGTCTCATTCTGAATGGTATATTCTGCTTCTTTTTGCTCGATTTTTAAATCACCACAAGATAAAATGAGGTTTTCATTGCCAATAATTTCGGCTAAAATTTTTGGCAAACTTGATAAACCACTTTTAAACGAGAAGATGTCTTTGGTCAATCGTTTTTCGTCAGTTGTTTTGGGTTCTTTTGCTTTTTTAATGGCGCCTTTTATAAAACTACCGTAATCTTGTTCTAATTGGTAGAGTTTTGGAAGTGCAAATCTAGGGATGAGTTCGTTCGTATTTCCGGCATAAATTCCTGATATAAAAGGATCTATAGCATAATCAAGAAAACTATTTCCTAAGCGTCTTTTGACCATTTCTGTTAGATTCTCATTAGGATTGTTTCCTTTTTTTGTAAAAGGTTCTTTAAGTACTTTAATTTTATCAGAAAAACTAAACAGTGGTGTTTTAATAGCGGATAGAAGTCCAGACGGAAGGGCATGCCATTGATTATTTTTCCAAATTAATCTTTTTTTTGCGGCTGCATTTCCTATTTCAACAGACAAGTTTCGTTCTGTAAGTTCATCGAAGAGCTGTAGGAGTTCAAGATTTGATAAAACACCACTATTAGGTCCTTTTTCGTATAAAAAACCTTCTTTTTCAATGCTTTGAATAACACCGCCAACCTGAGGTGATTTTTCAAAAATTTTAAAAGGAATATTATTTTTTTTAAGGTAATAACCAATTGTAAGTCCTGTAATACCAGCACCAATAATAGCAACATTTTGTTTCATCAAAACTAAATTTTAGTTAAAGTGCGAAATTACTATATAATATTGATATAAAAAGTAATTGTGTAATTTTTTTGAAAATAACACGGGTTAGTATTGGCATTGGTTATCTAATCTGTGTTGGTATTTAAACTGCCATTGGCATATAAAGCGTTAACTAATGCTTCCATAGAAGAAACGCCTAAATTTCTATTTTGTAATCTGTTTTTTAATACTTTTATTAGCTATTTGTAAAAACAGTAGCGGTTAGATATTCAGTTAATTTTAAGTTGTAGCATTAGTTATTATTGTTTTTGATAGCTACAGTTTTTCTTTCTTTAAATTGAAGTGTCAATTGTATAGGAATATATGTTTCTTCTTTATTTGTTGTTAATTGAGATTCGTTTATATCAATTTTATTTTTCATTTCAGTATTTGTAATGCTATTTTTTAATTTGATGTTAGAAAGAAGTGCTTCATAAACTGCATTGCGATTTTCTACTTTACCACCTACATGATAAAAGTGCTCTTTTGTTGTAATAAAGGTGTTTTTCCAAAGAGAAAAAATATATTCATTTGTTCGATATTTATTGCTTAGCCAGGTAGAAAGTATAAATTTTGAATTTGATAATCCGTCTTTTAATAAAATTTCTTCTTCTTCTGTCCACGAATCAAAATAATCAACATATCTTCCAATGTATGGTGGATCAGAATATACTAAATCAGTTGGCTTGAGTTCTTTTAATGTTTCTTTAAAATCTTGATGTTTAAACTCATAATCTCCTTGTTCAATTATCTTAGAAATATTTTCTACTTGATTTGTTATTTTGGTTACTAATGATTGAGCAAAACGATTGGGTTTTTTGCAAAAAGGAACATTAAAACCACCTTTTCTATTAAACCGCATCATTCCATTAAAACAGGAACGACTTAAAAATAAAAAGTCCAACGGATTTTTATTTTCATTAAATCTTTTTCGTACTTCATAATAGTAATCTCCATTTGATTCTAATAGCTTTACGCCTTCATTAGTAAGAAATTTTCTTACCATACCACTTGTTATTTCTTTGTTTTTTAGAGCGTTATAAAATCTAATTAAATGAGGATTACTGTCACATAATAAGGCTTTTTTTGGCCTAATGTTAAATGCAACTACACCTGTTCCCATAAATGGTTCAACCCACCTGTCATATTGGATGTCTTTTGCGCTATCAGAAATCCAACTAACAAGTTTGGTTTTTATTCCCTGTGATTTTATGGGTGGAACAAATATTTTCATTTCTTATTTTTTCTTTTAGGTTTAGTCTTGTTTATTAATTTAATGTCTTTTCCCTTAAATTCAAGAAACTCAGATAATTTGGTTAGTTTTTTGTACTGTCCTTTTAAATTAGGGTCTGGCACTTGTAAAACACTTTGATTTATCCAATATTCATCAAATACTTTTTCTCCTAACTTCTTAAAAACACCATTGCCTTTTAAAATGTCGTCAATGTAGTTAATGCTACCAATATTTGCGGTATTTCCACTTCCACCTTTATCACTTGAAATTTTCCATTTTTCTTCAGTAAAAAAAATAAAATCAGTAATTACAGACGAAATAGTATCTAATTCAGAAATTTTTAGAATTTCAGTTTCATCAATATCAGTTGATTTTGCTCTTGTGTAAAGAATTCCTAAAACTAAATGAGCTTTATATTCAGCATAAGGAAATTGAATATTTTTACTGCTTGTGCGGTCTCTAAAATATTTTCCGTGAGAACCTAATATAAATCCATTACAGAATCCATTATAATCATCTAAGCGATAAGTTGTTTTAATATCTACTGCAAATTTCACTGAATTATTACTTTTTTTGACAAAAGATAAGTCAGGATACCAATTCTGTTTTTCTGCTAACACTATATCATAACCGTTATCAGTAGCAAATTTTTTAAATTTGGGAAATAATTGTATTTCTAATATTTTAGAGATTATTTTTGAATCAGATGAAATAGTGTAAATATTCTTATCCGTATCAATAAATCCTTTAATACTCCATTCTTTACTATTTACTGAAACATACTCTGTTAGAGTCTTAGAAAACTCTTTTAATTTTGATATAAATTCTTTTTTTATTTTACTCGTAAACGTAATATTTATTCTTATTTTTCAAAAATACAATTTTCATTTGAATTTATGAGTCCTACTTTTTTGAGTTGGTGTTATTGCCAAACGCACCAAAATTTGTAATACCCCTTGCGCAACTACTGGGGCGTATTAATGACACATGTTGTCTATTTGTTATTTATTTTTTCCTTACTAAATACAAACCTAATATCGTTATGCCTGCATTTATGAGTAGTAATTCAAAACTAAATTGATATTTCCATTCCATCCAGGCAGGAAAAATAGAAATAAAATAAGTTAAGACCGGTGAAATAATAACAATAATAGGAACCCATTTATCTTTGATTTGATGTTTGGTAAATAATCCGAAAGTAAATAATCCCAATAGTGGACCATAGGTGTATCCTGCAAACTTATAAATGGAATTGATAATACTATTATCTGTAATAATTTCTTTGTAAAGAATCAGAATCAGAATAAAAAATAGCGAAATGCAGATATGTACTATTTTTCTGATGCGTTTTTGTTTGGCAGTATCATATTTTTTATCTATTTGTAAAATATCCAAACTAAAAGAGGTTGTAATAGCTGTCATTGACGAATCTGCACTAGAATACGCAGCTGCAATTAAGCCTAACACAAAGAAAACGGCGGCAGCTAAACCCAAATCTGTTTTAACAGCTATATAAGGGAAAATTTTATCTCCGGTAATATCCATGGCTTTTAAATCTATATTATTATGAGTGGCATACATAAGTAGTAAAACACCGAGAGATAAGAATAATAGGTTGGCAAAAAACAAAGCGATGGAGAACCAGTACATATTTTTTTGCGAATCTTTAAGGTTTTTTACTGTTAGATTTTTTTGCATCATACCTTGATCCAAACCCGTCATAGCAATGGCAATAAAGATACCAGCTAAAAATTGTTTCCAGAAATAATTTCCATCATTAAAATCGTCAAAGAAGAAAATTTTGGAATAGGGACTACTTTTTACACTTTCAAAAATATCACCTAGAGATGAATGCATATTTTGAGCAATCAGGTAAATAGAGATGGCCAAAGCAATCAACATAAAGGCAGTTTGCAAGGTATCTGTCCAAATAATAGTTTTGATACCACCTTTAAAAGTGTACACCCAAATCAGTGTAATTGTAATACTGATCGTTACCCAAAAAGGAATACCAAATTCGTCAAAAATGAGCAATTGCATCACCTCGGCAATTAAAAAAAGACGTAGTGAAGCACCTGCAATACGTGCTACTAAAAATAACACAGAACCAGTTTTGTGTGCAGTGGTGCCAAATCGCTCTTCCAAATATTGGTAAATAGAGGTGAGGTTCAAACGATAATACAAGGGGAGAAGCACATTGGCAATAACAAAATAGCCTATAACAAAACCCATCACCATTTGTAGATAAGCAAAACTTTTTGTTTCTACCCAACCCGGTACCGAAATAAAAGTAATGCCTGACAATGAAGCACCAATCATTCCAAAAGCGACTAAGTACCAAGGCGCCTCGCGTTTGGCTCTAAAAAAGACTTCGTTTGTGTCTTCTTTTCCTGTTAAAAATGAAATTAATATAAGTACTAAAAAATAAATTACAATAATTATTAATATGGAAGTAGCATTCATATTTTGCGATTTTGATTTGCACAAATATAAGTAAATTTAAGTAAATGAATACTGCTAATCGTTGTTTTCAATTGTAAAGATATTTTCTATATCAAGTGATTTTTTCTTGAAGATTTTTTTGATTTTTACTGTATTTTTTTATTCAGAAGTAATTTCCAATAATCTCTTGCGATAGACACTTAATAATTTAGATTTAGAAATAAAGCCAATATATTTACCATTTTTAATAACAGGTAAATTCCAAGCACCTGTAGATTGAAATTTTTTCATAGTTTGTTGAAAATTATCTTTTTTATATTGAATGATTTCGGGTGCACGGTGCATTAGATTATGTACAAATATTTTTTCGTATTGTTCTTGTTCAAACATGATTTGTCGGATGTTGTCTAAGGTAACAACACCTAAAAAGTCACCTTCTTTATCTAATACAGGAAATATGTTTCTATGTGAGCGGGTTACCACATTATATACCATATGTCCTAAGCTCATGTCAGGCGAAATTGGAATAAAATCTTTATCAATAACTTTATCTAATTCAATCATTTGTCCGGCAAATTTATCTTTGTTATGCGTGGGCAATGCATCAATTTCGGCCAACTGCATGGTGTAAATACTATATTTTAAAACTTTTTTAGAAATGATATATGAAATAGCAGCGACCAACATTATTGGAACAATTAATTCATAACCACCGGTAATTTCAATAATCAAGAAAACAGCTGTCAGTGGGGCTTGTAAAACGCCGGAAATGGTACCAGCCATTCCTACTAAGCCAAAATTTTCGGGTGATAAATGATGTCCAAATAAATTTAACTGATTGGATATCAATGCAAATACATAGCCCGATATACCACCAGTAAATAAGGTAGGTGCAAATACACCTCCAATTCCGCCAGCACCAAAAGTAAGTGACATAGCAATTACTTTAAAACTAACTAGTAAAACAAAAAATGCAATCAACATCCAAGTATTATTAGCATCAAATGCAACTGATGATTGATTGACGATGTAATTAAATTTATTTAATAAAATATGGTTGATGACATCATATCCTTCACCGAATAAAGAAGGAAAAGCCAAAACAGTAATACCTAGTAAAGTGCCACCAATCAATAAGCGAGTGTATTTATTACTAAACTTTTCTAGGAAGTTTATAATAATAAAATACATTTTTACAAAATATATTGAAGTTATGGCAGAAGTAATACCCAATAAGATAAATAGTGGAATTTCGCCTAACAAAAACTTATTGTGTAATTCAAAATGCAGCAGAATGTTTTTCCCCATAAAAAAATAAGAGGTAAGAATGGCTGAGACAGAAGCTAAAATGAGTGGGATTAAAGCAGTCATGGTTAGATCAAAACCGAATATTTCAACGGCAAATAAAATACCNGCAATTGGTGCTTTAAAAATAGAAGCAAACGTACCGGCAGCAGCAGCNCCGAGTAACAAATTTCGTTGTTTTAAATTTAGATGTAATAGACGAGATAAATTTGAACTGATNGCTGCACCGGTCAAAGTCGAAGGACCNTCAAGCCCAACTGAACCTCCAAAACCAACTGTTAAAGGAGCCGTAACTAAAGATGCCCATATTTGATATGAAGGAATAATACTCTTCATTTTTGCAATTACAAATAAAACCGATGGTACACCATCTTCTACGGGCTTCTTAATTACATATTTAATTAATGTAATGACCAAGCCAATACCGATAAGTGGAAAAATAAAGTATAAGGCTTTGTGAAAATCTTGAATATAATCAATATCTAATAAATGCTGAATTAAATGCGTCAAGTTTTTTATAGTAACAGCTGCTAAGCCTGTTAATAATCCAATCACAATACTGATTAGACTCATGTACTGCTCATTAGAAATATGCCGATATCGCCATTTAAAAAAACTATGAATCCATTTTTTAGAATGAATTTTAGATTTTATTAATTTAAAATAAACCGTGAATTTCCGCATTGACTTTTTCTATAATTTCACCAAGATCTTCGGGGTTTTTAACAAAGTTAAGATTGTCAACCTCAATGACTAAGAGTTTTCCTTTATCATAAGATTCTATCCATTGATTGTAGCGTTCGTTTAGGTTGCTCAAATAATCAATATTGATAGATTTTTCGTATTCCCTACCTCGAGAATGTATATTTCGTACCAGTGTCGGGATTGAAGCTTTGAGATAAATCAATAAATCCGGTGGGGTAACAATCAATTCCATTAAGTCAAACAAAGATGCGTAATTTTTAAAATCTCGTTTGCTCATCAAGCCCATAGCGTGTAAATTGGAAGCAAAAATATGTCGATCTTCATAGATTGTTCTATCTTGAATAATGTCTTTGCCAGTTTTTCTAATTTCTAATATCTGACGAAAACGACTGTTTAAAAAATATACTTGCAAATGAAAAGACCAACGATCCATATCGTGGTAAAAATCTTCCAAATACGGATTTTCATCTACTGATTCGTAGTGTGGATCCATCTTAAAATGTTGTGCAAGCAATGTTGTCAATGTCGTTTTTCCTGCGCCTATATTTCCGGCAATAGCTATGTGCATAAAATCAATATTTGTTTTTACAAATTTATAAAAAAATTGAGATTAATAAGGACATAAAAATCATAATCTTATAAATATTTTTTTTTGAGTACTTCAAAGTTTTTTTTTAGCCTATTTTTTGTTTATTACAACCCATCTTTTGCAACGGTCTTATACATTTACTTTAGTTATAGAATGTTTGGTGGTGAATGATGCAGGTAAACAAGGTGTTGAATTGCAATTATATGAAGTATAAAAAAAGAGTAATCCAAAACAAATGAAATACTCTTTTTTTGTGGGTTTAGCCGGGTTCGAACCGGCGACCCCCGCCCTGTCAAGGCGATACTCTGAACCAGCTGAGCTATAAACCCAATAATTGATGACAAAAATACATAATAATTTAAAGACAGGCAAGCATTTTTTAATCCTTGTTTTTATTCATATCAGGGCGAATGCTTTCTGTGCGTTTAATCGCTTGATTTTCACGCCATTTTTCAATTTCGGCATGATTTCCGGATAATAAAACAGCTGGAACATTCATTCCTTTATAGCTTACAGGTCTGGTGTAAACTGGTGGCGATAATAAATTGTTTTGAAAAGAATCAGTTAAAGCGGAAGTTTCATCGCTAATAGCACCGGGAATAAGTCTTACAATGGCATCTGTGAGAATTGCTGCTGGAAGTTCACCGCCTGATAAGACAAAATCTCCTATTGAAATTTCTCTGGTAATATGCATATCGCGCACGCGTTGATCCACACCTTTGTAATGTCCTGCTAAAATTATAATATTTTGATGTAGTGACAGTTCGTTAGCTACTGCTTGATTAAAAACGGGTGCATCTGGCGTCATAAAAATAATGTCATCGTAGTTTCTTTCAGCTTTTAATGCTGTGATTAACTTATCAATGGGTTCAAGCATCATCACCATGCCGGCGCCACCACCATATTGATAATCATCTATTTGCCTGTATTTTCCTTTACCGTAATTGTGTAAATCGTGTAAAACAATTTCAACTACTGATTTTTCAGTAGCCCGTTTGATAATTGAGTGGGCAAAAAAGCCGCTTAATAATTCCGGAACGGCACTGATGATGTCTATTCTCATATGGATTTTATTGTTGTGCTAAAATTCTTTTAATTTCCTTGCCGTAAATAGATTTTTTTTGTTGCTCGGGTAATATTTTATAGATAGTGTCTAAGGCTTTTTTGTTATTGTAAAATTTCATCATGGCGGTGTAGGGTGCGATAGCCAATTCTTTATTGCTAAAAATAAAATTAAGTGAATAAAGCGCATCTTTTTTATCTAAATTTTGCATTTTTATTTCTATGGAATCTGCTTTTGCTTGATTATTAGATTGTGCAGCTTCTACTTTTGCTTTAAACAAATACATTTTTTTTTCATTAAAATGTTTAATCATTTCTTGATATTCTATTTTTTTGGCTTGGTTTTTACCTGCTTTTATCTGTGGATTGATGGCAAAATCTTCTAGAAAAGTATTTATTTCTATGGTGTCTTTGGGCTCGGCAAAGAAAAGTATTTGACCATCTTTGATTTCGGGTAATGCCAAAATCATAACTTGCGGTTCTTTGATATTGGTATGAAATTCAAAATGTTCATTTCCATCTACTTTTATGGAATCTACGGATTTTAAGCTGTCATTAATCATTCGTTTTATTAATAAAGTGCCGAGTCTTAGGTCTTTGACATTTCCTTTGATGACCAAGTTTCCTTCTTTTTGTTGTGTAGAGCAGGAGATATTAAACAAAAATATGCTTGCTAAAATGAGGTGTAATTTTTTCATTCGTTTGTGTGTGTTAAATTTTTTAAATAGTTTTAAGGTAAATAAAATATAAGCGGTAAAATTACAAAAAATTATTTGCTATTTTGATATAAAATGAGAGGCACTGCCAGGCAATGTCTCTCATAATATTTAATGTTTACAGTTTCAAATTATGTAAATCTAGCTATTTTTTTTGATAAAATTTAAGGCGCTTCCTGATTTAAACCATTCGATTTGTTGTTGGTTGTAAGTATGGTTTACTTTAATCATATCGATTGATTTGTCAGTATGTTCTATTTCGATTGTCAATTGTTTGCCAGGTGCAAAATCTTTTAAATCTACAAAATTAAAGCGGTCGTCTTCTTTGATTTTGTCATAATCAGATTCGTTAGAAAAAGTGAGTCCTAACATACCTTGTTTTTTAAGGTTTGTTTCGTGGATACGTGCAAATGATTTAACAATTACAGCAATAACACCCAAGTGGCGCGGTTCCATAGCAGCATGCTCTCTAGAAGAACCTTCGCCATAGTTTTGATCACCAATAATAACACTTAGCATTTTTTCTTGTTTGATATCTCGTGCAACTTTTGGTACGGCTTCGTATTTTTCATTGATAGGATTTTTGGTTTCACCAATTTTTCCATTAAAAGCATTTACACCACCGATGAGCATATTATTAGAGATATTATCTAAATGTCCACGGTATTTAAGCCAAGGTCCTGCCATTGAGATATGGTCAGTTGTACATTTTCCGACTACTTTAATAAGCAATGGTAAATTATACATATTTCCACCATCCCATTCAGCAAAAGGTGTTAATAATTGTAATCTTTCCGATTTAGGATTTACAACTACTTCTACATCTGAACCATCGGCTACGGGCGGAATAAATCCAGGATCATCAACTTCAAAACCTTGTGGCGGTAATTCCCAACCAGTAGGATCTTCTAGTTTGATGCCGTTGATAGTATCTGTTCTGGGGTCAAAATCTAATTTTCCTGATATAGCGGTTGCCATAACCATTTCCGGAGAAGCTACAAAAGCATAGGTATTAGGATTGCCGTCAGCACGTTTGGCAAAGTTACGGTTAAAGGAATGTACAATAGTATTTCTAGGATTTCCGTCGATGTCATCGCGTTTCCATTGACCGATACAAGGACCACAGGCGTTGGTGAATATTTTGGCACCTAATTCTCTAAACACATCCAAAATACCATCTCTATCGGCGGTATAACGCACTTGCTCAGAACCTGGATTTATACCGAGTTGGGCTTTGGGTTTGATACCTTTTGCCAATGCTTGTTTGGCTACAGATGCGGCACGTGATAAATCTTCGTAAGACGAATTGGTACAAGAACCAATCAAACCCCATTCGACTTTTGTAGGCCAATTGTTTTCTTTGGCTACTTCTTTCATTTTTGAAACAGGGGTATCTTTATCGGGTGTAAAAGGACCATTTAAATAAGGTTCTAATTCATCTAAATTTATTTCGATTACTTCATCATAGAATTTTTCAGGATTGGCATAGACTTCATCGTCAGCGCGTAAATAATCTTTGATATTATTGGCAGCATCAGCTACATCGTCACGTCCTGTGGCACGTAGATAACGTTCCATAGCAGTATCATACGCAAAGTTTGAATTGGTAGCACCTACTTCAGCACCCATATTACAAATAGTACCTTTTCCGGTAGCAGACAATGATTCAGCACCTTCACCAAAATATTCAATAATGGCACCTGTACCACCTTTTACGGTTAAAATACCGGTTACTTTTAAGATAATATCTTTGGGCGCAGCCCATCCACTTAATTTTCCGCTTAATTTAACACCGATGAGTTTTGGAAATTTGAGTTCCCAAGGCATTGCTGCCATAACATCTACGGCATCGGCACCACCTACACCTACGGCAACCATTCCAAGACCACCTGCATTAACGGTATGCGAATCTGTACCAATCATTAAACCTCCGGGAAAAGCATAGTTTTCCAATACAACTTGGTGAATAATACCGGCACCCGGTTTCCAGAATCCAATACCGTATTTTTTTGATACAGATTCTAAGAAATTATATACTTCATTATTTTTGTTAATGGCTTCTTGCAGATCTTTATCAACGCCCATATATGCTTGAATCAAGTGGTCAAGGTGTGCAGTAGAAGGAACAGCAACTCTTTTTTTACCAGCTTGCATAAATTGCAGCAAGGCCATTTGTGCGGTAGCATCTTGCATTGCGACACGGTCCACTTTAAATTCTACATAGTCTTTTCCGCGTACTAATTCTTTGTCGGCATCGCCTTGCCAAAGATGTGCGTACAATATTTTCTCGGTGTATGTGAGCGGTCTGCCCAATACTTTTCTTGCTTTTTCTACCCTATCGGGCATGGTCTCATAGACCTTTTTGATCATATCAATATCAAATGCCATAATATATTTTTTTTATTTTTTTTATTGAGTTACAAAAATAACATATTGGTTGAATTTTCCTATTTTTTTTGTCATAAAAGCTTCAAATGAATGCATTTTTGTCAAAATCATAAAATCATTCTATAAAAAATAGAATTCTTAAAATAAATTATCAAAATATTATTTGCTTTGCATAAAAAACTTATGCACGACCGATTATTTTTTTTAATTGGGCGTATAAAAGAGGACTTTTAGCGATTAAAATTCTTTTCCAAAAGGATAACTGTTTGTTTTGCTTTATAAATTTAGCGTAATTTTTAAGCATTTGATCGGTGAAATTCTGCACCTGATTTTGCAAATCTTTTTGGTTTGTTTGTAAGGACATTTCGTTTAATTTGACAAGAAACAATCCAAAAGATGCTGGAAAACTAGAGTGTTTGTTTATCAGTTTTTGTTTTATAAATCCTTCTTGTGTAGCAGATAAGGCTTGCATAAAATCAAGAATATGTTTTGCACTGGGTTTTTGTTGGGTGATTGAATTATTTCTGATGACATAATGATATGCGGGGAACATTAAATTGTTGAGGCGTTTTGCGATTGAAAAAGCATAAAAAACCATCGCCATATCTTCATAATATCCTTGTGAAAATTGTAAATTGTGTTGTTTGATAAAATCTGTTTTCCACAATTTTGCACATGCTTTGGGTTCGATAAAAATACCTTCGTTGTAATAATTAATTCCGTCGATAGCTTGTGTAAATGGAATAATATTTTTTGGTAGTGTCGTTTTGGTGTCGCCACGGTGTTCAATGTGTTGCGCTTGTAATATATCAAGGTTTTCAGCCTGACTTTTATCGTATAAAACTTCTAGCGCGTTCGGATGAATGTAATCATCGCTGTCTAAAAAAAAGATGTATGTACCGTTTGCTTCTGCCATTCCGGTATTGCGTGCGGCGCCTAATCCCAAGTTTTTTGGATGTGTGATGATTTGCACACGATTATCTGTCATTTTATATTCTTGTAAAAGATTGGCTGTTTTGTCGGTTGAGCCATCATCAATAAAAATGATTTCAATATTTGAAAGCGTTTGCTGACGACTGGTATCAAATGCTTTTTGAATATATTTTTCCGAATTATAAGCCGGAATAATAATGGATACTTTGGGTTTGTGATACATAAGTTAAACAAAGTTTACTTCGGGTTCCAGTTCAATATTAAATTGATCTTTTATTTTATGGATAATTGTTTTTGACAGTTCTTGTATTTGTTTTCCGCTTGCATTTCCGTAATTTACCAATACCAAGGCTTGTTTGTCATGAACACCTACCGCGCCAAAACGTTTGCCTTTAAATCCTGATTTTTCAATCAACCAACCGGCTGGTATTTTATATTGATTTGATGTTATTTTGTAAAAAGGCATATTGGGAAATTGTAATACTAATTGATCAAATAAACCTTTATCGACGATTGGATTTTTAAAAAAACTTCCTGCATTTCCTATTTTATTTGGATCGGGGAGTTTATTTTCTCTTATTTCAATAACGGCTTCGGCTACTTGTTTTATGTTTGGAAGCGTAATTTTTTTATTTTTTAAAATTTGTTGGATAGCGCCGTATCCAATATTTGGTGTGTAATTGTTTTTAGATAGTTTAATAGATACTGCAGTAATAAAATACCTGTTTTTATTTTCTGCTTTTTTAAAAATAGATTGTCTGTATCCAAATTGACAATCTTTATTGTCAAAAATAATTTCTTTGCCTGTTTTCATGTCCAAGGCAAATACTTTTAAAATTACATCTTTTATTTCGCTACCGTAAGCGCCTATATTTTGTATGGGAGCTGTTCCAACATTACCGGGAATTAAAGCTAAATTTTCGATGCCGCCATAATTATGATCAACAGCCCACATAACGAGTTCATGCCAATTTTCGCCACCCATTATTTTAAGGCTAATTCCGTTTGCATCTTCGTGAATATTTTTTTTTCCTTTTATCTGATTTAATAATATTATACCGTCAAAATCTTTGAGAAAAAGCACGTTGTTACCACCACCGAGAATCATTTTTTTTGTTGTAGTAAAATCTTTTAATAAGGGATAAATATCCTTAACATCTTGTATTTTAGCTAGATATTTTGTTTTGACATCTATGCCGAAACTATTATAAGTTTTAAGTGAAATATTGGTTTGCATTATGCTGTAATAATTGGTTTGGTAAAAATACAATAAATATTTTGAGATACAAAAACGATAAAACGTTTTGTTGATATTTTGATAGGACATTATGGCTGATAAGAATTGAAAGGATGAGATGGTTATTTTTAAATTGTATTGTTAATCATTGAGATTTTTTGTTGCTGAATGTTTATGTTGATAAGTTTAACGAGTTTTTTTATTACTTGATAACTGAAAAATACTATTTTTGTTTTGATATAATAGACCATTACTATGATATTTATCATTTTTTTATTTTTAAACACTATCTTTGCCAAACTAATTGCTTGTTTATATATAATTGTAAGAGTCATTAACTTTGATGGTTTTATATTATATTTAAGTATGAATAAAGCCTGCAAGCATTACGCATAAGTTTATGAAAAGATACGCTATAACAGATTGGTTGCCTACTACTTTAAAAGAAGTTAGAAAACGAGGATGGGAACAATTAGATATCATTGTATTTAGTGGTGATGCCTATATTGATCATCCTGCATTTGGCCCTGCTGTTGTAGGACGTATTTTTGAAAGTTTTGGATTAAAGGTGGCTATTGTACCACAACCCAATGTGCGCGATAATTTGCAAGATTTTACCAAATTGGGTGCGCCAAAATTGTTTTTTGCGGTAACGGCAGGTAGTATGGATTCTATGATTAGCAATTATACGGCAAGCAAAAAACCGAGAGATAAAGATGCTTATTCACCAGGAGGGGAATGGGGGAATCGACCGGATTATGCTAGTATTAAATATAGCCAAATTTTAAAAAAGTTTTATCCAGATGTGCCTATTTTACTAGGTGGAATAGAGGGTTCTTTGCGAAGGGTAACCCATTACGATTATTGGAGTGATCAATTAAAACCATCTGTTTTGGTAGATTCGGGTGCCGATTTATTGGTTTATGGTATGGGTGAACAACCTTTACGCGAAATTGTCCGATTGGTAGCGCGTGGCGTGCCGTTTTCTTCTATTAAGACGGTGAGGCAAACTGCTTTTCTATCAGATGATAAATTACCTAAGAATAAACAATGGGAAGATATTTGGATTTATTCGCACGAACGTTGCTTAAAAGACAAAAAAGCTTTTGCGCAAAATTTTAAAACTTTGGAAGTAGCGTCTAATATGATGACTTCACAAAGGCGTATTTTACAAAAAATTGGTGCTAAAACTTTGGTGTTAAATCCAACTTATACGGCGATGACCGAGAATGAAATAGATGCAGCTTATGAGTTGCCTTTTACCAGAATGCCACATCCTAAATATCGCAAACGTGGCCCTATTCCTGCTTATGAGATGATTAAGCATTCTATCAATATTCATAGGGGATGTTTTGGGGGTTGTAGTTTTTGTACAATTTCTGCGCATCAAGGTAAATTTATTGCCAGTAGGAGCAAGACTTCCATTCTTAAGGAACTCGATCAAATCACAGAACAAGAGGATTTTAAAGGTTATATTTCGGATATTGGAGGTCCTTCTGCCAATATGTATAAAATGAAGGGAAAGGATTTGTCTATTTGCGAAAAATGTACAGCACCATCTTGTATAAATCCTGTGGTTTGTAGTAATTTGGATACTTCGCATGCCGATTTGATGGATATTTACAAAACAGTTGACCAACATCCTAAAGTTAAGAAAGCTTTTGTTGGGAGTGGTATTCGTTATGATTTAACAGTGCCAAGCTTTAATAAAAAAGCTGATCCAAAAGAATTGGAAGCATATTTAGAGCAATTGATGACACGTCATACTTCAGGGCGATTAAAAGTAGCGCCTGAACATACTTCTGATAGGGTGCTGAAAATGATGCGGAAACCCTCTTTTAAATATTTTCACGAATTTAAACGAATTTTTGATAAAATAAACCGTAAAACTGGATTGAAACAGCAGTTGGTTCCATATTTTATTTCGTCGCACCCCGATAGTCAAATGGTAGATATGGCTAATTTGGCTGCCGAAACCAAGCAAATGGGTTTTCAGTTGGAGCAAGTACAAGATTTTACGCCTACACCCATGACGGTTGCCACGGTAGCATATTACAGTGGATATCATCCTTATACTTTAAAAGCTATTCAAACGGTTACCAATCGAAAAGAGAAATTAGATCAGTGGAAATTCTTTTTTTGGTATAAGCCTGAAAATCGTAAATGGATTAAGGATAAATTAATGCAATTAGGACGAAAAGATTTGTTAGAAATCTTGTTGGGTAAGAATGATTATAGACAACAAAATGCCAATGATGATAAATTTAAAAAGCGACATAAACATAAGGGGGCGCATCATCAAAAAAGGCAAAAAAGATAATTTAAGATCCTTGCAAAACGATAAAAAAATAAATATAGGCAATTCTTTGTCCAACTTTTTCTCTTGCCTCGAATTTGAACAAATATTCATCTTTTACAAGGGTTTTAATTTTTTATATAAAAAAAGCTTGAAAAGAAATTTTCAAGCTTTAAATATTTTGGTTAAAAAGAAATTTTATTCTTCTAATTCACCCATAATATTATCTACCGGTGGTCCTTGATATTTATCATCACCAAAGGCAAGCATTGGTAAGAAAATAAAAGGTAGTAAAATCATTCCGATAGCGTAACCAGCACCTTTTCCAAAGCTTTTTGCGAGTAAATAATACAAGTAAATAGCAATGACAACTCCTACATAAGGAATAAGCATCAATAAGCCCCACCAACCTGGTTTTCCAGTAATTTCGGCAAGTACCCAAGAATTGTAAATAGGTACAATACTAGCCCAACCCGGTTTTCTGGCTTTTGTATAAATTATCCATAAAGATACGATCATTACGATCACGATTAAAAAAAGAAGAAGTCCTCCAATTAGTCCCATAATTAAGTTATTTTTAGTTGTGCTTACTCTTTACAGTTTTCAGCAACCCTGATTTTGCGCATAAAGGTAATAATAATTACATGAAAAACAATAAAAAATTATGGGAATTTGGGATACTGTTTAAAATTAGGTTTTCGTTTTTGTAAAAAGGCATTTTTTCCTTCTTGTGCTTCGTCCATTAAATAAAACATAAGGGTGGCATCGCCTGCAAACTCCATAAGTCCGCGTTGTCCGTCGAGTTCTGCATTCATAGCGCGTTTAATCATTCGTATAGCCATTGGACTTCGTTCTTGTATGGTTTGGCACCATTCTACGGTTGTATCTTCTAATTGTTCTAATGGCACTACTTTGTTTACCATACCCATTTGTTCAGCTTCATTTGCGGTATATTGATTACAGAGAAACCATATTTCACGGGCTTTTTTTTGTCCTACGTGACGGGCGAGATAGGAAGATCCAAATCCGCCATCAAAACTACCGACTTTTGGTCCGGTTTGTCCAAAACGCGCATTGTCACTGGCAATCGTTAGGTCGCAAACTACGTGAAGCACATGTCCGCCACCAATAGCATATCCGTTGACCATGGCAATTACTGGTTTGGGAATATGTCTAATCATACGATGTACATCTAGTACGTTGAGGCGGGGTACACCATCTTCACTGATATAGCCACCTTTTCCTTTTACATTTTGGTCACCACCACTGCAAAATGCTTTGTCACCTGCGCCGGTTAAAATGATGACATCTATATCGGGATTCATTTCGCAATGTGACAATGCTTCTAAAATTTCGTCGTTGGTTTTGGGGCGAAAAGCATTGTAAACTTGTGGACGGTTGATGGTGATTTTTGCAATGCCTTCAAAATATTCAAAGAGAATATCTTCGTAGTCTTTTATTTTTTGCCAATTTCTTTTCATTATGAATTTTTTATTGATATTAATAGTATTGAAATGCTTTAAAAATTTGATGTGTAAAAATATAAAATATATCGATGAAAAATTATAGTTTTAAATTTATAATTTTTTTAAAAAAGTACGTAAGTTTTCAGACTCGTTTAATTTCATTTTCTTTTTTAGTCTGTAAAGTGCATTTTTAACACTTTGTGTAGAAATATTAAAAATGGAAGCAATTTCTTTATTGGTCATTCCCAACCTTATTAAAGCAGCAAGCCTAAAATCATTGTTGGTTAAGTCGGGATTATGTTTTATAAGTGTATCTACAAAACTCTTATTGGTTTCTTCGAAATAAGTCTTAAAATTATCCCAGTCTTTTTTTGATTGAATGGTTTTATGAATTTCTCTTTTTAAACTATTGTATTGTGTTTGTGTTTTAGCCTCGTCTTTTGGTTCGATATTTTTAAGGATATTTAGATAATTTTGTAAGAGTTTGTTACGCTGCATAATATTGATAGCATGGGTGGCTAATCGTTTGTTTTTGTATTCGAGTTCTTGTTCTAATTGTTGTTGTTTGAGTTGTGTTTTCTTTAGTTTTAGTTGCGCGATGGCTTTTTCTTTTTTTCTTCTTTGCCAAATAAATGCTGCACTTAACATCACAAAAGAAATAAGGCTTAACAAAATGATAAATAATGTATTGTTTTTAGCTTTTTGAATTTTTTCTTGACTTGCCAATCTTTCAATTTCTTTTTCTTTTTTTTCAGTTTGATATTTTTTATCCAGTTCTGCTAACTGTTTATAAATCTCGGTACTACTGATGCTATCTTTTAATGTATAAGATAATTCTTTGAAGTGATAAGCTTTCTTGTAATCATTGGTTTTATAATGGAGTAATTCCAGTTGATTTAAAGCTTTTAGTTGTAGTCGTAGATTGGCAATTTTTTGAGAGAGTTTTAATGATAAATTTAAATAGTGTTTGGCTAAGTTATATTTACTAATTTTTGTATAGGTTGCGCCTAAATCACGGTAGGTATCTGCCAAGTCTTCCTTTGAATGTATTGCCTCAAACTTATTTATGGCATCTTTTAAATAAGGAATTCCTTTGTTATATTGTTTTTTATGAATATAAACCATACCAATATTTTGGGTGGCAACAGCAATTCCGCTATTAATATTAGCTTTTTTGTAGAAGTTCAATGCTTTATTAAAAAAATAATAGGCAGAATCGTTTTTTTTGGCATCTGAAAATAAGACGCCTAAATTATTGTAAATATCGGCTAAGAAATAATCATCCTTTAATTCTTTTGCTAATTGTGCTGCTTTTTTTAAGTATGTTTTGTTCTTTTCTTCATTTTTTAAATAGCCATATAAATTGGCAATATTCATTTGTGTGGAAGCTATACCCAGCGTATCTTTATTATGTTCAAAAGCCCTTAAACTTTGCAAGGAAAATTGGAGGGATTGTTTATAGTCCCCAGTTTTTTTATAAATAGAAGCAATGTTATCAAGGGTTCCAGGTAAGCGAGTGCTATCATTTGTTTGCTTAAATTTTTCTAAGGCGAGTTTTCCGTATTTAAGTGCCCCATCATAGTTGTTTAGATTTTTATTAGCGACACATAATAAATTATATGAAACGCCCAATTTATTATTGGTTAATAATTGTTTATCGAGTTTCAAAATTTTTTCGGTGTAGTAAACGGTAGAGTCAAGTTGCCCTATATAGTAGAATCCAATGGCTGTGTTAATTAGGGCATCGGGTAATTTTTTGGAATGTTTGGTTTCAAAATAATGAATAGCTTGTTTGCCATAATTGATGCTTTTTTTTGGGGAAATTTTCCAATACAATTCAGCAAGTTTTAGTTGTATTGAGCCTTTGTCTTTGGCATCAGTCAATTCTTTTTCTAAGGTGTTAATTTTTTTTTGATTTACATTATTAGATTTTTGACCGAAGCCAAGCAAAGGTATTAGTATAATTAATAAGAATATCTTTTGAAGCATTTCTAAAAAATTAACTTTAAAATTATCGGTAAATTAGAAGATATTGGTATATATTTCTTTTTGATTTGTAAATATAGTAAAATTTTTAATACACATTTGTTTATTTTTTTCAACAAAATCAAAGTATTCATTTTTGTTTTGGATTTATAATAATTCGCGCTTATTTTTAGCTATTTTAAATAGTAAATGCTTTTTTTTTATTGTAAAATTATTCTGATTTTATTTAATTAATTCTTAATCAGTATTTTATATATTTATTTGTTGTGAAATATAAAATAATGTGAGTACCCTTTGAGTACCCTAAAAATTTGTATTTGTGTTATTTGTGTGGCAATTTTGAAGTATTAACTAAAAGTAAATATTATGATTCTAGCATATCCGGTAAAAAATACCATATTTATTGCTTTTGAAAACTTAATACAAAAAGGGAGCGTCATTGTTAAAGACAAAGAAAATAATATCATCAAAACTATTTTATTTGAAAATGTTGATTTTAAGAAAATAGAAATGGCGACAGATTTTAAAGAAGTACATCTCGATATTGTTGCGGATGGTGAAAAAACCACAAAAATAATCTATTTGTAAAAATCTGTTAATTTATTATAGTAGAAGATGCATTGTTTTGCAGATGAAATATAATTTGATTAACCTTATAATAATAAACTTTAACCTAAAAAAATAATTCTAAAACAACAAATATTATGAAAACAACCACTTTCTTTCTTGTTTTTTGCTTATCAGTATTTAGTATGTCTGCTCAAGTAGGTATCAGCAGCGATAATAGCCAACCCGATGATTCAGCAATGCTGGATGTACAAAGTGCCGAAAAAGGGATACTAATTCCTCGTATGACTCAAGCACAACGCAATGCGATAACTTCACCAGCAACCGGTTTGATTATATATCAAACCGATAACACACATGGATTTTATTTTTATGATGGTTCTGGTTGGTTGTCAATAGGTTCTGGTGGAACAGACAATGATTGGATTAAGAATAATGATTATATATATAATGTTACAGATTCAGTAGGAATTGGGACAACAACACCAGGAGCCATTTTAGATGTGCAAGGTCATATTTGGCAAACAGGTGTTGGTGAGTCCGTTTTTTTTGGAGAAGGTGCTGGTCGAGATGATGATTATTCAAGAAATAGAAATTCTTTTTTTGGTTATGAAGCTGGTTATAAAAATAGTACCGGAGAAAATAATATAGCAATTGGTTATCAAACCTTATACAATAATATAAGTGGAATAGGTAATCTGGCTATAGGATCACAAGCTTTATACAAAAATAAAAATGCCTATGATTTGATTGCTGTTGGAGATTCTGCATTATACAATGTTAACGGTAGCGCTCGGTATTTATATGGTGGAAAAGATAATATTGCCATCGGTAATAAATCATTATTTAGCAATATTGAGGGAGGAAGTAATATTGCATTAGGTAATAGAGCTTTGTATAATAATATGAATGGAGGTAATATTGCTATAGGAACCGAAGCATTATTTCAACAATCTGGTGGTAGTTTTGCATCAGGTAATATTGCTATTGGTTATCAGGCAATGTATTCCAATCAATGTGTCGGATATAGTAATATAGCATTGGGAAATAAAGCTTTATATAATAATGCTAAAAATAGTGAAAGTT